>Ga0098042_1000245_pt1 | contig 20879 bp, 34 predicted proteins | sample 9_EtaG_FD_75066 | JGI IMG/M metagenome (GOLD analysis project Ga0098042, IMG submission 75066) | Marine viral communities from the Subarctic Pacific Ocean - 9_ETSP_OMZ_AT15188 metaG | ecosystem: Environmental > Aquatic > Marine > Oceanic | place: Pacific Ocean | collected 2015-01-10
CCTTATACGTTTGACCCAACAACATTCGATACTGGTGAACGTAATCCTTTAGAGAATATTTTAGATTTTATAAACAGAGATGATGTTCAGGGTGTAGCAGGACAAATTCGTGATTTATTTTACTCAGGGGATGGTGTCCAATACCCTGGGTTTGATAATTCTCTCAGTGAAGAAACAGTCCAACGTATTAACTTTGATACGGAGCAGAGACTAGCCGATCTTCGCGGTGTCATGAATGACATTGCTTATCTGACCGGCAAGAGCACACCTGAGTTTGTTCAAGAAACTGACGCTAGGTTTGCTAATTATTTCGAACCTGCAGCTCAACGGGGATACAATTATCTGTTTAACGAACCAGCAAACTTTGGTGAAAAGGTAAGTCAGTCTTCTAAACAAGCTAAAGATAACATCGATGATTACCTTGAGCAGTACAGCAATCTGAACAGAGAGACTTTTATGTCTCAAGCTGTCAATCCCACGACTGTTTCTATCGACCCATCTATATACGACGAGCAGATTAATAAGTATATGGATCGAGCGAACATGGGCAAGATGTACGACTACGGAGATCCTCAGTCACAAGAATTTATCTCCGGTGCTGGGTCGCCAGATAGTAAATATGATCGTAAGCGTATGGCAGGTTTTTACGCATCAGATCCTGGAGTTCAGCAGTTGATGAGTTTCTCCTCTTATTAATGGGTCTTGGAAGATCTCCGATAGAGAAAAGAGCAGATAGCCAGATCTATCGAAGGGCTTCGCATGTAGACAAAAACCCAGCGTTTCGATTAGCGGGAAAAATATTTCAAGAAAAAGATTACCGAGACGAAAAAATGAGAAGTGAAAGATCTTCGCTCATGAGAAGTCGTCCCACTGGTTACGGTTTTGGAAATGAAGATGAGTATGGTCCGGACAATGACTACAGCTCTGTCGAATCACTTAGACGTATACACGACCGAGATCACTATATTGTTGGCGGAAATCATGGATTCTCTGCTCCCAAAATCTGACGGACGGTAGATAAAAAACAAAACCGAAGACTCTAGACCCAGATAGTGTCTCAAAATTATCAGTATCTTTTATAAGTTTGGGATGCTCCTTAAGAACACAAAGAGGTAAGTCTATATTCATTTTTTGCGTGGAGATAAGAGCTACCTCAGTTGAAGTTATAAACACTATGCCTTCATCGAACTCTTGCCTCATCCATTTTTTATAAGCTGATTCAAGCCAAATTCTTTGATTTGATTTTTTAAAATAAGTAGATTTTTCAAACAGCCTGGTTGAACGAGGTTGTTCATCTTTCAAAGCTATATCCCTAGGCGGGTACAAATAAATATTTTTTCCTTTCCAATCTTGTTTTAAACCGTTGTCTTTCCAATTGAAATACCTGGTGGCTTGAACAATCGTATTTGCTCTTTCACTTGACGCAGGGTCTAAAAAAATTTCACCCCCTAAAAACGCTGTGGTCTCAGCGATTAATTCAGGAGGTGATATGTAATCATGTGAGGCTAGTACCACTACTCCTCTTCAACAAGCCGAAGCCTCATGCTTGAATGTGTACTCTCTGTCCGGGTGCCGTGCCAAAAGACAGAGTAATAAAAATGACCGACACCTTTTTTATTCTTTTTTACAATGATTTTTTTAATTACGCCGACATCTCTGTCTTGCCGACGAAAGTGAGCAGCAGTCGCCTTCGAATCTATAACTAGAGAAGGCTTATTCACTTCAATCACCCGATCTCCTTCTTTGAGCTTTGGCTTAGCTTGTCGCTTTTTATCCATCAGATAATTAATCCGTTTGTAGCAGAGTCGATCTGTTCATTCGCCCGTTCAGGGTCTAGACGCATTAGTTCAAGCGAATCCTCTTGGAAAAACGCCACTAAAGCTAAACCAGAGTCATCCTCTTTTTCGATAAATTTTAAAACTTTTAAAAACATATCTGTAAGGTTTTCATCCATCGCCTCTTGAGCAATAGATAAATCAGCTTCGACATCTTTTTCAGTGACGTACTTGCTTGTGTTTGGGTCTTCAGGATTAAATACAAGAAGACCCTTACCCCGATATTTTCTATTCTCTCCGTAAAGAGTAATCATATCACTTATGATGCTTCTAAAAACACCTGCACTAAGCATACGCTCAGCTTCATCCCCCTGTGAAATCATCTGCCTTAGACGTCGCACGGCATCGTTAGTCATATTTAAAATTGCTCCAGGCTGCTTTGAGAATCTCATAAGGATCATACAGAAACTTAGAACTATTGTTTTCGTTCGGATCTAATTTGCAGTAGTGTTTTCCCTCAACCAGTCCTGATTTACCGTCTGATTTGAGTCCTTGAAGGATGAGCTTGTCGACTGAAATCGAAGGCACCCCGAGCCGTTGAGCAATGATTTTTTTAGTAACAAAAGCACTCGTGGTCTGTGTTTTGTTGTTTGCGATGAGCTGAAGTGAAACATCAATACTGTTTAGAACGTCAGAAATTGATTTGATTTCTTTTTTTAGTGATTCAGAATACATGACAGTGGAAGGTTCCCCTCGACCACCTGACGTCAGGCAACCAGGGCGACTTGCGTGAGGGCGGAAAACGGTAAAACGCTACCTCAACCTTCCGTGATCGTCATGCCGTTTCTTACAAAACGATCGCAGTCAGTCTAGAAGCGCCTGGGCTTGCTCGTGAAAGTTGGGCGAGTCCTCGATGAGTAACTCGATCAGCTTATCGAGCTTTGAAGGCGCGTCAAGGGCTTGAGTGCTATTCAAGATCATCCAATATTTATATGCGTTCAGTAAGTAGTATTGTGACTGTTTAGCTTTGAGAGCTTGACATTTCCATTTTTCAAAGTCATAGGAAGATTTGTAGCGACTACTGCCCATGGCGCATTCGCTCTGACGTATGTCTACCTGAAGATCGATGTCGATGATGGTGTATTCAATGGCTGAGATTTTTGCTTTGCAATCTCTGATGTTGGTGGGCGGGTGGTTGTCGCTGTAAATCCAGGGCGGAAGATTGTCAATGATGTACTTGTCTGCCCAGAGTGAAGGCTTAGGCTGCTTTGTTTCCAGAGTCGAAGTAGAAGGACTCGAGTATGTCTTCGATGTACCGGTTGAAATCGCCATTGATGCAATAGAGCGTGTGGTGTTCAAATTGGGTTCTGATTACTAAATCGAGCTTTCTAAGTTTTTTAAGCTGCTCTCTTGTAGTTGCCTGAGACTGCCCCAAAGCTTCAGACAGTTGATTTACGTCTGTCGGTTGAAGAGACTGTAACTCATAAATTAAGAAGCGCAGCTTTTGGATTTGGTTATACCTTTTCTTATTCTTTGAATTGATCTCACTGACAGCTCTATAGAGAGCCTCTCGTGCAAAAGCTGCTGAATCAAACTCGTCGACACCTTTTGATGAACCAGTTCCGAGATAAGCATCGTGGCTTGAGGAGTCAGAGAAGTGTGGCGTTCTACGGTCAGACATAGATGGTAGGGGTTGATACACAATGGATTAGAGCAACTGGAGCGCACGTAGTACCCCGGTTGCACCTTTTTTCTCCAGAATTGTTCGTACACAAACCTTCGCGTACGTGAGTAACGCTCAGCGCATGATTCCTTGAAAAAGCCCTTGTCGGTAGGGAACTCTAAGCAAGTGGATGAGTCGAGTGTGGCTCGATGCTGATTAATCCATGCAACAAATCTTTGTGATTTGCTTCGAGCTTCCTGAAGCTCTTTCCTGCAAACGTCGCAAGCGTGAACACCGTCACAAGGCAAAAGGACTCGCTCGGAGTCAGCGATTGTTAGGTAGATCGGCTCAGACCGACCACATGTACAAAGCCAGGAGACCTTGTCTTCGAAATGCGAGAGAGTCCAGTGTCCTTTTTTAGACACCTGTAAGGGCTCCCCTGAGGGTGGGCCAGGGTCAAGCGGTTGGAGCAGTCCCAAAAGGGCGGCGCATCTCTGGTTTCGAGTTTCCATAGGCATGTTGATGTTGATATAGACGTATCCTACCGCACAGAGCGCATGCAAGGTAAGTACCGCCAGTTTTTTTAATGAATATACCTTTCTCTTGATAGTGCTTTTTCTATACGGTCCGTCGCTTTGACAAGATTTTTATCTAAGGCTGACCAACGACGGTCAGTCATTTTTCCCTTGAAACCCTAGTAAAAATACTTATACGTTTATAAATAAACGACACTGGCGACATCTTGTATGGATTACCACTGTCACAGGGATTTGATTAAGCAAGCATTATTCCAGACGTTCCGTGGTTAGCAGAATTAATTACAATCGTATACAATGTGAGTAGTTACCCGAATACTGTGAAAGGGTCTCCAGCTCTAGACACTCCCTCAGATAGCTGGCAGGCACTAAAACAACGTGCTGATCTTTTAGGTATACCGGCCTGGAAGCTTGCGGAAGATATGGCTTATCACGAAAGTGACGGTGCATTGAATATATCGAGCAAGAAGAATAAAGAGTAGAATTTAAATTTCTAGCTCTTTACAGATAGACTGGTACGAGGAGGTGGACTATTTAAATGCCTGAACGTAATAGCCCTGCGTGTCCACTTCACGGCGATTTACCCAGGGCACGAGCACCGCACAACTTCTTCGGAATTGTGTCGGTTGTCGATAACCTCATCGAAACCATTAGCGGCGTGGGAACTACTAGCTACACAAGATGCCCCTACGGATATCCACCTAACTTCGAAGGTGTAGTAAGGGCTCTTGAAGATTTAAACTCTACAGCTAGCGGCATCGAGGCTACCGGAGGACTCCTAGTCCCAGGTTCCGGAATCAGTATTACGACGAGTGGTCTTTATAGCATCATTGCAAGCCTGATTACTCAATCTCTACCGGGCTCTGGTGTATTAGGAGTAGCTAGCGGTGCAAACACTATTTTTGATGTAAATATCCAAGGCGAAGGTAATAACGATGTCGAGTACGACGGAAAACTAATTCAAATCTCTGGCACCAACGAAGGTGCCGTAGCTGTCGTCAGTGGTCTTGTTGGCGGCGATGGAATCATCATTACAGCAAGTGGCGACACTGCTGTCGTTAGTACTGATCTTGTTGGTCAAGGCTCAGTCGACTTCTCTTACAACTCTTCTCGTGTTGGAGTCATCTCTGGAACGTCTCAACAACTTCTTGTTGCTGGTTCTGGAACAAGCGTCACGCAAAGCGGGGATTTCCAAATCGTCGATGTTGGTGTTCTTGGCGAGCCCGGTATTGGCGTCAGCTACTCAGGTTCGTTTGTAACTCTCGAAAACCTGATCAGTACAGGATCTGGTACGTCCGTGGCCTCTAGCGGGGACTTTAAACAAGTCAATGTTGGAGCACTTCCTGGCACCAATGTCACCATTGGCTACTCCGGCGCGTTCTTTACGACAAACAGTACAGCCGAAGCGGGCGCTTCTGTGGTCACCGTTTCTGGCGAGCCAGGGGACAATTTCCTTGGCGGTTCGCTCTGGTTCGATACGAACGAAGGGCGCTTGTTCGTGTACGCATCAGGCAACGATGTTGCCAAACCAGACTGGTATATCGCAAACGCCGAAGCTCTCGCAATCAAGAGCGAAGTGCCGCCTTCCGGCACTGGTGGACTCAATGCTCCGCCTCGAGATGGCACCATCTGGTTCAACAACCTTATGGGTTCACTTTTCGTCTACGACGCTGCTACAAGCGGCTGGTACGAATCTGCTCCTTCGAGGACACCTTCTTATGGAGACACTCCTCCTGTTTACGCTGTTGATGGTGCTCAGTGGACCGATAGTCGCAGCAATGTCATACACGTATGGAACGGCACGCAATGGGCTGATGTTATCGCTAGCGGTAACCCTGCTGGCCTTACTACTGGCTCTGTTATTGGCCTGATCATGGGACTTAGCTAACTTGTCTAAGTCGACTTAGTTCACTTCCTCAACCATGGCAAAAGGAAAGTCCGAAAACAAAATTGATTCACGTCCTAAGCGCACAAGGCAAGGACAAGGGACTCACTCGAAACCATCTCATGGTCGGAAGTTACGTAGAGGTCAGGGCAAGTAAAATTAAATGAAACACTGGAGGTAACGTGCTCTTATCTTTCAAAGCTGGTGAAACTATCGCTCTTGGCGATGCAGTAGCCGTGGATATGAGCACCTCCGGTCATATCCGGACTGCTCGTTCATCTGGTGATCTGGACGAAGCCAACACAATTGGTGTTTCTGTAGACGCAGTAAGTGCAGGCACACTTTGCCGTGTGGTTACAGATGCTCAAGCTGTCGTTTACTCAGGTCTTGTTCCAGGGCAACGTTATTTTGTCAGCGCAAGTGGAGGCAAAATAGTTGACTACCCAACATTTACTGCTGGATTTGATCAGCTTGGTGCATCTGGAGCTTATTTAGTAGAAATGGGTACAGCTATAAGTTCTTCTTCACTAAGGATTTCGCCTCAGCAGCCTCGATATGTAATTAGTGGGTTTCTTTGAAAAAGTGTAGAATAAGGCGTAAGTATCTGGTTGTGATCGGTGCCCAACAGATCGATATTCAACCGCAATTACACAAGTTACCAGGCTGACGGTACAACTGTATATCTAGCTAACGGACAAGGAGTTGTCACCAACCCTGCTCCAACAGCTACTTTGACCGCTGGAGCTAATTTAATTGCTGGTGAAGTTGTCTCTGCAAGCGGTAATTTTGTAGTACCATCCACTGCTCTGAGTGGGGTTAACGCTTATCAATTTTCTCCTATTGGTTTTGCTTCTGAAGCTGCCTCTAATGGAAGTGATGTAGTCGTAAATCTCGATGGTGTCATCAGTCTGACTGATGTCAATATCACTGCTGATACTGCTTTGATACCTGGTGAATATTATTACTTATCTAAATTTGAAGGTGAAGTAGTTCGTTTCACAACAACTTCTGGGACAGTCACTGGTTCTGGAAGTAATGCATATCAAGCAGCAACAAGTCTTGGTTTAGCGATTACCTCAACACAATTGAGTGTGGAAATTTCGCCACCAGTCCTTCTCTATACTGGAGGTTAAAAGGTTAAATCATGGTAGTTCGCAGGCCGGTAGTTCTAGTCAGCGGCGCTCTAGCTGAGCTGCCTTTTGGTGACAGTATTATCACCACTGCTTCTGGTGGTCTTCTGACAGCAGGTAGTGGTCTTGTAGGTGGGGGAAACACAGATTCTACTATTCGTCTTGATGTCGCGTTTACTGCAGAGCCAAGTGGCCTGATTTACGTTGGCAACGAAATTGGAACTGACGGCGTTGCGCTTGCACGCTCATCCGCTGCTCTTGCTTCGGGTAATGCTGCTCTCGCAGATTCAACTACTGCTCTGGCATCAGGAAATGCTGCGCTTGTTGAAGCAGAAGTAGCTCTATCTTCTGGTAACGCTGGTCTTACAGAGGCAGCAATTGCAATTGCTTCTGGTAATGCAGCTTTAGAAGTCGCTGCAGTAGCACTAAGTTCTGGCAACTCGTCACTGACACTCGGCGCAGCTGCACAGGCTTCTGGCAATGCCGCATTACAAGATGCCGCTACAGCACTCGCATCAGGTAACGCAGCTTTAGTTCTATCTGAAGAAGCTCTTGCCTCAGGCAATGCTGCCTTAGTTGATAATGTACGATCGCTTGCTTCAGGTAATGCCGCTTTAGCAGACGCCACTGAAGCTCTAACTTCAGGCAACGCCGGTCTAGCAGATGCTGTTACTGCTGTAGTTTCTGGCAATGCCGCCGTAAGTGATGCGGTAGATGCTCTTGCTTCAGGAAACGCGGCGCTTTTAGATTCTGAGCAGGCTCTGGCTTCTGGTGTTGAAGCTGTTCGAATATCTGTCGACGCTCTTGCTTCTGGTAATGCAGGTTTAGCAGATTCTCAAACTGCTCTTGCTTCTGGAAACGCGGCGACTGCTGATGCAAATCGAGCTCTCGCCTCAGGTAATGCTGCTGTCGAACTTAGCAACACAGCTTTGGCTTCAGGTCAAGCCGCTGTGGCCTTGGCTAACACTGCATTGTCTTCAGGTAATGCTGGTCTCGCTGTTGCCAATTCTGCGATTGCTTCAGGTTCGGCCTCAATCGCTGTTGCACTTGCCGGTCTTGCTTCTGGTAATGCAGGTTTAGCTGTAGCTGTAGAAGCTCAAGCATCAGGTAATGCAGCTCTTGAAGATTTAGCTGGTTCATTAGCTTCTGGTAACTCCGGAATCAGTATTGCTTTAGCCGCTCAAGCTTCTGGTAACGCAGCAATATCCGACGGTATTGTTGCTCTTGCCTCGGGTAATGCTGGTCTTGCTTTAGCTGCTGTTGCAGCTACATCTGGCAACGCTGCCATCGTTGATGCAACAGTCGCTCAGGCTTCTGGAAACGCTGCCTTAAGTCTGGCAAACACTTCACTTGCCTCTGGTAACGCAGCCCTCGCAGTTTCATCAACTGCTTTAGCTTCAGGTAATGCCGGTCTTGTGATTGTTCCAGTGGCGCAAGCATCAGGAAACGCAGCTCTCGAGGCTTTTGCAGCGAACCCAGGTCTTAGTACCGGGGCTGCTATTGGCCTAATCATCGCGCTCTCGTAAAATGACTCTGCGTAGAGGACTTGTTTATTCCGGCGGTTTCGTTGTTGAAAATCACGACGATGACGTAATTCCGATTACTGGTGATTTGATCGCCGGAAGTGGTTTAGGCGGTCGTATTTTTACGCTCGGTCAAGATAATTTTGTACAAACTGATCTTCCGGACAATGCGTCTGGGCTTATTTATACCGCCGACGGCAAACTCGGTTTAGATGGTGTTGCTCGCGAAAGAGGTGTAATCGCGATCGCATCTGGCGATGCCGCTGTGGCATTAGCTGCAATTGCGCTCTCATCTGGTATTGCTGCAAATGTAGTTTCTGCCACCGCCCAAGCGTCAGGTAATGCATCCATATCTCAATCGCTGACTGGACAGTCCATTGGTAACAATGCTCTTAGTTCTGGTGCAGAAGCACAAGCATCTGGCGATGCAAGTTTAGTAGTTAATAGAGATGCTTTAGCTTCAGGAAACGATGCTCTTGAAGATACAGCTGTTGCTGTCTCCTCTGGTAATTCAGGTCTGGCTTTTGCTGTAATAGCTGGAGCATCAGGCTTTGCTGCTGAATTTAATGCAAGCTCCGCTCTTGCCTCAGGCAATGCGGCCCTTACTAATAACGCTCAAGCTATTGTTTCAGGCACAGCAGCTGTAGTTAATTCGCAAACTGCTATTGCATCTGGTGCTGCTGCAATTGCACTCAGTCAAATTGGTATTGCTTCAGGCACTGCAGCGACTACGGACGCTGGACTCGCTCAGGCTTCTGGTAACGCTGCCTTGGTGGATGCAAATATCGCTTTTGCTTCTGGTGCAGCTGCCTCGGAACAAGCTGCTATCGCAACTGCATCTGGTAACGCAGCCCTAAATCAATCAGAAAATGCTCTTGCATCAGGAAACTTATCTCTTGTCAATGCAGTTGAGGCTTTAGATAGATCTCAAGATTCTACAATCACGTCTATATTCACCATCTTCCAGGCTGATAATGCAGTTGAAGCCTCGGATGACGCTATTGCGTCAGGTGCTGCAGGCGAGGCGCTCGTTCCGACAGCAATTGCTTCTGGCGATGCCGTTCATGCACCTGCTGCTACAGCTTTAGCATCCGGCAACGCAGCTCTTGCTGAGATACCTGAAATTATTGCTTCAGGTAATTCTTCCGTTTCTGTGGCGCTTGTCGCTTTAGCTTCAGGCAACGCTGCCCTCGCAAAAACTTTTGAAGCAAGAGCTTCCGGCAACGCTTCTATTTCAGCGTCACTCACGTCTATAGAAGTTGCTAACACTGCAATCGTTAGCGGAAATGCTGCCATATCTACTGGTGCCACAGCAACAACCAGTGGAGTCCTTTCAATTTCTCAAGCTGATCGTGCAATCGTATCTGGTTTAGAGGCTCAATCTTCTGGCAACGCCCTAGTTAGTGATGCAGTTTCTGCACTTGCTTCTGGCAACGATGCGTTATCACTAATTATCAATAATCCCCCCGTGGATTCTGCAGGGATCATTGGCTTAATTATGGCGTTGAGCTGATTAGGTTCAATAGGCTATAATTAATTTATCTTCAGTGCTTGGCCTCGGATGGCTACTTTTTTTAGTCGGAGCACTAAAAATGTTTCCGACGTCAATACGACGATCTATACGTCGACCAGTGACTCTACGATCATCTTGAGTGTTTTGGTCGCAAATACTGGTGCGAACGCAACAGATATCAACTGTTCTCTTTTAGATGCGTCTAACAACGTTAAGAGTCAGATTGCTAATACAATTACTGTGCCTCAGAGCGCAAACATCGATTTAATTGGTAACAAACTTATACTTAGCAGCGGTAACAAGCTTCGTATTTCTACCAGTACAAGTGGATCCTGCGATCTGACGCTCAGTTTCGTGGAGGTCTAAAGAATATGGCTGACTTTTCTTCAGCTAAATTCTCCAAAAACTCGAAAGAACCCGCTTTTTTACCAGATCGTCTTCGTCTTCCAGACGGTTTCACAAGGTATAAGTGGTCGATTACCCAAGAGGAAGTGGAAAGCTGTGGGTACGTAGGACCCATTGTAGATCCTGATCGATCTACAGGACAAGAGTATATATGGGTCGAAGGTTCAGGATGGGTTGCACATGGTGACCCTAAACCTTTGAGCTCAAAGCAAAAAGTAAGCACCAACGCGCGTTTACGTAATGATCTCGGTCTAGTCTTGGCCGGTGAATACGTAAAAATGAAAGAAATAAAAGATGCTGGATATCTTCCTGCTTACAGACAAGCCTGGCAGGATTATTTTTTCAGTTTAAAAGAGCTGCTTGAGTCATCTGGGCTGATCGCTACATCGGATGTGCCTGCTGCACCTTGTGAAGGGGAGTATTTTAAAACTGAGGAGGAGCTTAAAGCTGCTTATAAAGTTTTTTATGATCAAGACTTTCAGAATCTGCGATTCGAATATGAAAAATATGGTGTAATATCTGGTTTACGAAAAGAGTTTGCTACTCTTTTTGCACCTGACCCATCGTGGGTTAAAGGTACTCAGGCAGTGCCTGAAGATCACGACACCATTATTATTGATTACAGGGACCTTTAAACCATGGCAAGGAAATACGCTGGGCGTCAAGGGCAAAAGGTACAAAGCACTTCTTTGAGCGCACCAGGTGCATGGATTTCACCTACTGAAGCAGCTCGTGAAAAAAGTGGCGGAGCATGGCCCAGTGCTGTTCCCGCTGGTGCAGCCGCCTCACCGGTTGGAAGTTTATCGTTTGCGATGACAAGCGGTGTGACTGACACTGCTGTGGCCGGAGGAAGATTTCTTGTATGTAACGGAGAGGATGTAAGCAGAGTTGATCAGGGCGGACTTTTCGGTGTCATCGGCACGTCCTTCGGAGTAGGGGATGAAGCTACGACTTTTGGAATACCCGATATGTTTGACGGGTATATCTATGCAAAAGGTTCGAGTGGCTCAGGGGTTTATCCATTAGGAAGCGGTAAAGTCGGAGAGGGCCATCTTCATAACTGGTTCGGAGTCAGGTCGAGGCAGGGTCCTGACCGAAACCGAACTGGTAATGATCAAGCTTCTGCTGCTGGACCTTCTGTTGTGGTTCACGCCAGCACCACTTTTGGCGATATTCAGAATGAAATGAAAAAAAGGGAATTCGTTCCCATGGTCAATGTCGGCGGCGGCACTATGCAGGCCGGTATGGCTATTCCTTTCTTGTGGCCTGGTGAGGAGGGAAACCTCATAGGTTTTGCTGACAACCTGTTCGTTGTCGCAAGCGGACAAAATATAAGTCGTTCAGAGTATGCAGATCTTTTCGGTCTGTTTGGAACACATTTTGGAACTGGAGACGGGTCTACTACATTTGGTGTTCCGGATCTTAGGGGTGTTTTTGTTGCAGGATCTCGTCAAGAATACTCTGATGGATTCCAACCATCAGGTGTGATTGCTGGTTCGGGTTTCCTGAATGATACTTTTACTGCTCATTATCATATTTTTGAAGGCGGTAACTGGAACAGTCAGCAAGGTGGTGCAGGTAACCAGTCTCGAACTAATCAAGCTTCAACTCCTCAATCAGGAGTTAGTCAGGGACCTGCTGACGGAGAAAATAGAGCTGATAACATAAGTGTTATCTGGGCAATCGTTGCTTCTAACTCGTAAGGAGAACCATGGCTACTGGACAAGTTATTATGATGCTGGCAGATCAGGGAGCTCAGTTCTCTGATGGTTCAATCAACTACGTCAAGTTGAATGGACAGTCCGTATCAAGAACTGAGCACGAAGTGCTTTCGGCAATTTGGCCTAGTGGAGCATACGGAGGAGGCAACGATACTGAACCGATGCACATGCCTGACACTGATGGCATGTATCTCCGTGGTTACGCTTTTAACAGCACCAACGATCCGGAAAAGGCAACTAGAACTGCGTTATCAGGTGCTCTACCCGTAGGCAACCAGGTAGGATCATTTCAATCAGCACAAATTACTGCTCACTTTCACGTATCTGGTTCGCAGAATGTTCCAGGTCCTCGACAACAGCAAGGCGGAGGAGGCGAACCGGCAGGACAGCGTGAACAGCAAAACTTCAGTCAAAATAACGCCGTCGTTAGATTTGCACAGGAAGCAGACGGTCGGTACATGGAAGTATCAACTAGCGAAGATGAAGTTTTTGACGTCGATCACACTATCTGTTATTTCTATGTTTGTGACGCTTAAATTATCTGCAAGTCAAATCCACTTAAGTTAGATTTTTCTCCGACAGTACCAGTCGGAAACGTGTTGAAACTTAGTGTAATTCTGTCTTCATTTTCCATGTTGTTGTCGACAGAGTGAATTAAATTTGACGGAAAAATAATCATTTTTCCTGGGGTTGGCGTGTGTTTATGAATAATATTTTCTCTTTCAGATTCATAATAAGCGGGAAATTGATTCGAAAAATCGTATGGATTTTCTCGACTAAACCATGTTCTTCCGGAATTGCCTTGTAAATAGATAATTCCGCTCAGAAAGGACCAGGGGTGCCTATGAGCGTGGTGCCATTGTCCAGGTCGACTACGATTTGCCCAAAAAAGACAAACTTTCAAATTTATATTGTTGTTGTACTCTAAATCTGTCGTCACTTCTTTCAAACACTCTTCTATATATCGAGTGTGTTCTGCAAAATAAGGATTTTTGTGAAGTGATTTACTTCCTGGCGAGGATTCTCCGTATTCTTTCTTTCCTTTATATCTTCCGTAACCGTCTGTAATTTTGTGAGTGATAATAGTTTCAATAGCTTCTTCTACAAGGTTTTTCGGGTATTCAAACTCATATAGTTCTGTTGGCAATATCGGCAAACGTTGGAAACTCATTACGATCTTCAAGCTGAGCTATTATAGTGCCATAGCTTTAGACTGCGATGAGTCTTTTAGATTACGTCAGAACATATAAAACTCCTGAAAGCTTGTCAGAACAGCTGGATGAGCATTACGAACGTCTAGAACAAAATACCTGGGAACGACATTCTTGGTTTAGTTACAATCCGCAAGAAGGTAACTCTTCACATTCCGATGAAAATACAGACCCACTTGTACAAGATGTTTTCGAATTAGATTTATCGAAAAATTTAGCAGAGCATGCAATTCAATCTTACATAAACGATATGACAACTGAATATAACAAGGAGTGTTCTCTAATATCATCATTTACAAGAGTGCGCTTGAATAGATATTCAGAGGGAGAATGTATGCGTGTTCATTGGGACGCTATTCACTCTATCTTCGATGGTGATTACAAAGGTGTACCTGTTTTGAGCATCGTCGGATTACACAGAAAAGCAGAAAAAGGAGGAGATTTTATAATCAGAACTCCGCTTGGAGAAGAAAAACAATTTTTGACTGAAAATAACACGGTGGTTGTTTTTCCTTCAACTTTCATGTATAACCATGAAGTTACAACCGTTCAAAAAGGTTGTAGAGACTCCTATGTAGCTTGGGGATTTTGAAATGGATTTTTCCGTACCTCACATCAACTGCAGTGCTGACCCTTATTGGGATGGGTATCGAACCCAAATCCTAGAGTCTGTTGAAAAATTTAAAAGTGAGCATCCTGAAGATGCTGTAGATGGAGACGGAATTATCACCGATTATCACTACAACGTAAAAAATAAAATTACACCAGAGTACAAAGAAGCAGTATATAAAAGTATGACCGGCGCGATTATGTGGACAGCAAGAGGTTTTGACAAAGATTACCGACGTCTAAAAATCAAAAACCTGTGGTTTCAAGAAACTTCAGGACCTGTGTCACACGGAGTTCATACACACGGTCCTCTAGGGCTTTCGGGTGTTGTATTCGTCGATTATGATCCCGAAGTTCATAAAAGCACTCGGTTAATTTCACCTCAATTGCATCCTTGGGAGGGAACACATATTGAGGAAGAGCCTTGGGTGGAAGAAGGAAACGTCCTTATTTTCCCCTCGTACTTACTTCATGAACAACTTCCAAGTTTTTCAACTAAAAAAAGATTAATTGTTGCATTCAACTTGCACTACGAGGAGTAAACTATAAACAGGTCGCACCATATGCATGGTCGATTCGGAACAGGATCTAGTATTCAGCCTTCAATGTTTACAAAAGAAGTCTGCTAGAAAACGGTTCCGAAGAAGCATTCTGGACGAATGGCCGGAGTGTGCTTATTGCGGTCGTAAGCACCCAACGACACTCGATCACGTGATCCCCCGAGCTCAGGGAGGAAAACAGCATCGCCACAATTTGATCGGGGCTTGCGGTGCCTGTAATCTTGAAAAATCTGACCAGACTTGGTTTGTGTGGTACAGAAGCCAAATTTTTTGGACACTCGAAAGGGAGGAGAGAATTTTAGGTTGGATTAATCAACCACAATTCGAACCACCTGCTCCTATTTTTGTTAACTGGATGGAAAAAGGGACTTTATTACTGCCAAGCGCAGCCTAAGGTTTCCAGTTATACCAACCGGTCATAATAATTTTTTCTTCAGAGGGCGATGCCACTCCGTGGTGTGTATGGGTGAAATCGGGAGGCCAGATCAAAAGCTTGCCTTTTTCAGCTTTTTCCTCATGATCAAAATGGACGAATCTTGTTCCACCTTTATCTTCAACGGTGTTTAAATAAAGCATCCACACGAGCATCCTACTTTGAGTGAGCTCACATAATCTTTCGCAATGTTTCATATGGAAACCTCCTCCAGGTTCATATCCCTGCACCGCTAAATTTTCGCCCATATGAAAACTCGAGTCTCCTAGCACAGGAAACTGCACAGTTACATAATTAATTACTGAATTCCACAAATGCTCTAAAGCTTTCACTAAGCAACCATAGGTATACGCTTTTTCGATAGACATCCTAATATCAGTTGAGTCTTTAGCCTCTTTACATACGCCTACATCGCCGTCTGCGTTTGCAGTAAGACCTGGACCACCCATGGTTTCTTTGTTTACTTTGTACCACTCAATTATTTCATCACAAAAATCTGTATCTTGAGCCTGATACGATCTAATAAAATTTTCCACAAAAAGGCTTGATATCGTCAGTCAAGCCTAGGTATTACGTATGAAGTACGCACCCAATCGGTTTTTGAAGTTTAAGTTTTCGAATGAGTAGTGACCTCCGATCAAGGTTCTCTGGTTTAGCAAACCAAGAATCTTCCATTACAACTTCGATCACTCCTAAGGTCTGCTCGCAGGTCATGTGTGGAGCATGTGGAGCGTGGTGATGAGCAAGCATCACAAGAGCAAGTTCGATCATTTTTTAGCAACCTTGGTGACGATTCCAGCGATCTTTTCAATAATTTTATAAAACTTTCCGTAGAGTTCGTCGTCCTTGGGAGTTGGTGTCATGTTGACGATTGCAAGAGCTAATAGGTGAGCTGCTCCTGCAATCCCAACGATTGCCTCCCAGTTGTTGAGTAGAAAAGCCATGGCAAAAAACCTATACAATATAAATATACTCCCAGACTTTAAACAAATGCCTGCGATTCTTGAGGACGCTGTTAAGTCCATCATGAAAGAAAACCCGGATATGAAGAAAGGTGCTGCCTATGCGATTGCTACGAGCACACTTCAAAAATCTGGCGATTTAAAAAAAGGGACTGTTGAAGCGACTGAAAAAGGTAAGCGTCGCGGCGAGATGAGTAAAGCTACCCGAGCTAAAACACGGGCTAAAAAGTACAAAATTGAACGTAAAAAAGAGAAAAAAGGTGAGGCTCCCTCTCGCGACGGTCGTGACGAACGGAGCACTAGCGGACGGCTGTAAATGCCGGAGTTCTTTTATCCCGACATACAGCTCCCGAAAATCAAAAATTTTCCGGAGCCTGTAATCGATTATCTGGCACCATTATCACCTAATTACCCGGTGGTCTTGGTGCCTTCTTATCGCCCTGGTAAAGCTGCAGCGGTCTTGCCGAAAGAGACTCCCAAAGGACCGGTCCCTGAACAACCACCCACAAAATCTGTTGCAGAAAAGATCGTCGAAGATGTCGTGGAGGCGGTGCAGCCTGCTCTTGACTCACACACTACTGCGATAACTACCCTTCGAACTGACCTCAATCAGTTTGTCATTGAGGTAGAGGAAAAGGAGCTAGAAGCGTCTGAGGTGGTCAATAGCGTTTCTCTACCTGGTGGGATTGAAGTGCCAATCCCGAAACCTGAAATTCTTGTGGCGGCTGGAACAACAGCGACGGTTTCTGTGGGGGCAACGCTCCTAGCGACTTCTGTATTCAAAAAATGTGTTTCAGCTTTTAAACCCGCTGTCAAACAAATTATTAATCGGGTGCAGAGGAAGCTTGGGAAGAAGCCGGTAAGTTGGAGTAGGCAGCGATTGGCACAACGTCGTCGCAAATCGCTGAATACGGTGAGTTAGGTCGTATCATGTACCCTGCTTCGTACATAGCAGTGCATTCTCTTATGCGAGTGAGCAAAATATCAACTCTTTTTTGTTGAATTTTTTTTCTACCCAGCTCTTTACAAATTTCTTGAACAGATCCGTCTAACGGAAGAGCAAAACTGATTTGAGCGCCATAATTTTCACTTCTTGAGTACTCTGGGTGAAAGCCAGACCCAAGATAAAAAGGTGTAAACACCACAGTGCCGCTATTGCAGTAGTGCCCACTTCCGAGTCCTTGTGTCGCGTAAGATCCTTGATTTATTTGTACCGCACTGTTTGTTACTGAGCCGGTTGAAGATGATTGAGGATTTGCGATAACTGTAGTCCCGTCATTGCTCTGTGCATAGACAGGACTACAGCCTAAAAATATTACTGAGAGAAGACACTTAAGGACGTAGTCGTAGATTCGGTTTCGATTGTCCGCTCTATGTCTTGAGTTTCGATAATCCCAGCTGCTCGAGTGACAACTTCCAGCTGCCAGTTTGTGGCCCCGGAGTTCATCGTGTAAGTCGTGCCCGTGGCCCCGATAGCTGCACTGGGCGTCACATTGTGACCCGTTATGCTGCTGTAAGCGCCTCCATACTTCTCGATTTCGATCGTCTCGGTGATCGTTTGTTCGGTGGTTGTGGTGCTGTTCATCGAGCCCTGAGTGAAGCCAGGTGCGCTTTGTGCGAAAGCCCCCAAAGGACTGAAAAGGCTTAATAGAGTAAGCCATAAGAGTGTTTTCACGGCTTAGTTTTGGGTGTAGTATTCTCTTCTATTTTAGGTTCTTTTTGTTTCTTAATAGTATCGGTAGCACGACTCAAACCGTACCCAGCTAACGACCCAGAAAAAATCGAGGCGACGAAAGTTGGGTCCATTTTTTGAAAGTAACCCATATACGAAAGGGTTAGCAATGCCGCACTCCAGCCCAGCACTGAAACTTTTACGATTTCAGTCAGCCACTCGTAAGTTTTTTTGTTTTCATCGTCCGTCATGGCTGAGATTTTTACTCTCGTCTTATAAACTATAAGAGTTAACAGGGATTTGTAAGTGGCAGAAACTGCGAAGAAAAAACACCCTGAAAAATGGGCTAGAGCTAAAGCAAAAGCCCGAAAGAAAATGGGTGGTCACTCTGCACGTGCTATGCAGTTAGCTACAAAATACTACAAAGAAATGGGTGGAAAATATGAAGGTAAGAAATCTAGCAAAAACAAATTATCCAAATGGTCTAAGGAAGACTGGCAAACTAGAGAAGAGTACGAGAAGAAGAAAAAGTGAATTTGCCGAAGCAGCGGCGAAAGCTTCTGAGAATCGCAAAAAAAGCTCAAGAATGTATCAGTCGCGAGCAGGCTCAGAAACTGCTGAAGAAAACACGTAAAATATTTAAAAAGCTCGATAATTATGAATCCAACCGAAGTAAAAAAAGAGAGCTTGACCAGCCGTAAAGGAGGTTTACTGCTTGAAAAAAAGATAACGGAAGTCAACCGTAAGTGCCCTCTAGCCACCGTTGATATCAAAGAAAACATCAAAAATAGAGATTGGACCACAGAAAACTATGGATATGGTCCTTTGAATCCTGCTGTACCTGATCCTGGTTTTTGGGAGAAAAAAGCAGAGCTTTGGAATACAGATTTAGAAACAGTAAAGACAGCTAGGTGCGGTAATTGCGCTGCATTCGATCAATCTGATGTCATTTTGGATTGTATAGAAAAAGGTATCAACGAAACCAATGCAGCAGACCCACGAGAGGTGATGCAGTTGGCTGATTTAGGATATTGCCAGCTGTTCAAATTTAAATGTGCAGGTTCAAGAACCTGTGATGCGTGGCTTTTCGGAGGGCCTATTCGGGATCAACAAAGACAGACCATGCCTGAGACTGAGGTAGAAAATGAGCTTGTCGAAATTGTTGGACAGTTGGACAAAGCTTCGCAGACACATAGAAACCAAGCTAATAGACTAGAAATGCTTAAAAACTCTCTTGGAGGTTATGGCCGATAAAGCAAGAGAAAAAGGACGCACAGAGCGATACCTGCCTAAAGCAGCGTGGGCCTCAATGTCGAAAGAAGAACGTAAAGCTACGGATGAAAAGAAGAAGAGAGCTACACGAGGTAAACCTGTAAACACTCACGTATCCAACACTGAAAAAGCCAAACGGGCTGGCAAAAAAGCTCGGTCGTACAAAGCATCTAAAAACAATGGCTAAACAAGGACCATGCTGGGATGGTTATGTCCAGGAGGGCATGAAAAAAAGCAAAAAATCGGGGAAAATGGTGCCAAACTGTGTGAGAGCTAAGAAAAAAGCTCGGTCCTACAAGAAGTCAAAAAAATGACTGATCAATCTTGTCCGATGCCCTCTTCTGAAAAGAAAGAAGAGCCCAAAAAATTACATTTCAAAAGACCTCTGACCATAGAGGAAGCTTTCTGGGAAGATCGTTGCGGTGATAATGGAGATCCGTCAGCTCCAGAGTGTTTGATCTACTGCGACTGATCAGTAGCTTTTTCATTTTTATCCTCATATAGCTCATAGGAGTAGCCCATCACTCCTCCTAGGGGTTCGTTGTGATTATCCTCGAAAAAATAAATTCCTTGAATTTTGGGTCGAAAAGTTTTAGCTTCCTCAGTATCCCAGTGCTCATGTAAATTTTCTACGTCTTCGTCTATCTCTTTTAGAACCAGTTGAGTTCTGAATTCACACCAATCATCACGACAGTACATTCGTGTCCGAGAAATCCAAACGTTTTTTCTCAAATCAGGCCGTAAGCGGATTAAAAACTCAGTGAACTCATAAACCGCAGCGTTGAATTTGTTGTACCGCATTATGTTATTGGAAATAAATCAAATCTAACCCATAGCCTTAGATACTAAAATAAAGGTAATCAATGATGTTTTGCTCAAATGGCTCAGGTCACTTTCAATCGTGAGCTGGGAGCTAATCCAGCCGGTATCACTCGTTTTGCTCAATACCGCACCGAGGATGGTGGTAACGTCGTAGTCAACTCGACAATTGAAGACACCTCTGAGGGATCTGAGAAAAGAGCTGACAAGCACGGCGTCACTTCCAGTGCTACCGGAACAGGCACTGTCACTCTTCAGGCCGGTTCTCAAAATGTAGGTCGTGTTTATATCCGAAGCGGTATCAATGGAGAGGTTTTAGGAGAAGTCCATTCTCCCAAAATTTCTAACCGTACGGATGTCTCCTTCACATTCAGCGTGGGAGCGTCAATCGAAAACTTTCTGTACGTAGAGAAAACCGATCGCTCTCCCTGCGTTTATCGAGTGACATATACCGCTGCTTGATTCTAAGATTCAAGCACACGAGGTTTTCTTAGTGACCAACCCAAACGCATGGGAATGTGTCTTAGCTAGGAAAATTTTAGAAGCATTGGAGGAGGGAGGTAAAACTTCCTCCTCTTATTATGTTTCTACGGAAGAGACGGTCAAGGCTTGTGAAAAACAAGAAACTGACTTTAGTGACACTGAGTGATTTATTTTTGTATCTTGTTTACGCAGTTGATTTAAGCTCTCGTAGTTTCACTTATTTGTTTAATTCTTTACTAAAAAGTGCCTTGTTGATGTTGTTAATAACGTTCACGTTTGCCAAAATTAATCGGAAGCGGAGCGACCATGAATCGCCGGGAAGCGGATAAGCATCCCTTGTTGGGCCAGTCTCTGCTGGCGAAACACGATACTTGGTTGACCAAGGTGCCTCTTGAGCACTCAGAACTTCTTCCTGAGGAAAAACTTTTTGTCTCTCGAGGGTCAGCCTGGGAGTGGTCTCAAATTATTGTGACCGCAGGTGAGCACCTTAGAGAAGTCCGTCTAGTCGCAAACCCAAATACTGCGTGGTATTTCTATGCTCCCCATTGGAAAGTAATCAATGACGAAGAGCAAAAAACTTCTTATAATCCAAATCACCACATACAACTAAACGCACCGTATATAAAGAACTTATCCGACGAAGACAAAACTTACTTTTCAAGTGCTTGCTTTACCCTTGTAGACACTCTGGAATGCAGTGATGTATC
>Ga0098042_1000247_pt1 | contig 20843 bp, 41 predicted proteins | sample 9_EtaG_FD_75066 | JGI IMG/M metagenome (GOLD analysis project Ga0098042, IMG submission 75066) | Marine viral communities from the Subarctic Pacific Ocean - 9_ETSP_OMZ_AT15188 metaG | ecosystem: Environmental > Aquatic > Marine > Oceanic | place: Pacific Ocean | collected 2015-01-10
AGAATGAGGTGCAGCTATGATTGTTTGTCCGTGACTATTACTTTCACAGTTAAGTACAATCTTACCTTGATTAGTATTACCTCTTACAACAATCTTACCTGTGCCATTTGGTGCAAAGTTTATATCGCCATTACTAGAAGTAGCTAAATTACCAGAACCAAGTGTAGCACCATTAATTGTTGGTGTTGTTAGTGTTTTGTTTGTAAGTGTTGCAGTTGAAGATGTTGAAACTAATCTAGCATCTCCTCCTGTGCTAGGAAGTGTTAAAGTATTATTAGCACTTTCTGAATGTGGAGCTGCTATAATTGTCTGTCCATGACTATTTGCTTCACAATTTAATTTTATAGCACCTTGATTAGTGTTTCCTTTTACAACTACTTTACCAGTTCCATGTGCTGCAAGATCAATATCTTGATTAGATGTTGTAGTTACAATGTCTTGACCACCTAAGTTTAAATTACTAGCTAGTGTTCCTATAGATGTAATATTCGTTTGTGCCGCATTCGTGACAGTTGCTGCTGTGCCACTTACATTTCCTGTTACGTTTCCTGTGATATTACCTACAAATGTTCCATTAATATTATCACTTGCATCTTTAAACACAGCCTTACTAGATGGATATGTTATAAATATTTCTTTTGTTCCTGCTGCCCAACTATGAGCATTATCATTGCCTGAATTAGAACTTGCAAGTATAGTTGTTCTTGTTAATGTATTTGCAGAAGTGTTATATGTACCTATACCAACTTCAAAGTTTGTGCCGTCAGTACATACATAGTAAGTCGTGTCTGCATCACCTAAGTGTGAGCCAAAGGTTTCAAAACCTGTTACTGCACCACCTAAAGCATACGCATCAGAGCTTCCTGTAGTAGTAGTAGTTTCTTTTACTCTGTCATGTACTTCTAGAGCCATGTTTATGCTAACCTTATAATTGCATCACTTGCATCTGCTGTTGGCATAGATACTGTAAATGTACCTGCTGTAGATGCTACTGTTCCACCAAAACTAATTACTGCTATTGCTCTATTGCCTGCACTTGAATTATATATCATTGCACCTGATGCAGATATAGTAGAGTTACTAAAGCTAACATCTGCAAAGTCTACAATGGCAGTTGTACCACTTGTTGTTATAGCAACACTACTCAAAGTTGCACCACCACTAGAGTACCCTGTACCTGATGCTTCATCTGAATTGCCTGTTATGTCTGAATAATTTGTGGATGCAGCGTTGTATGTTCCTGATTCACTTGATTTAATTAACGCTATTTTAAGAGTGTGTCCATCAAGGTCATGTAAGCCTTGAAGTAACTCTTGTTTGAAAGATGTTGTCATTGCAGTCGTGATTGACATGTTTACCTCATTGGGTCAGGATATTCCTCTATAAATGCAGACACTTCTAAATCGTCTGCCGCACTTGCCTGTGCCTTTATTATATCTCCTGACTCTAATATAATGTCTGCACTATCTAATCTTAAAAAGTCATCATTAGCAACTGTCTTAGTTTTAATTAAATTAAAAGTAGTAGAAGCTGATGTGTCTGTGATTGCTAATGTAATGTCTGTACTATTTGTAGTATCAACATTACATATAAAAATTTCTTTAATTAATGCTGTTCTATTTGTAGGACAAGTATAAAGTGTTGTAAGATCAGTAGTAGATAAATCTACAAATGCGTTTATTCTTCTTTTCACTTCAACTGTCATAATAAATTCCTAGTTATAAGAGGGCAAGTTTCCCTGCCCTCTATTATGTGTGAGTTACGCTAATGTATCTCTGTCTACTTCGTCAGCAGTCATGTCGCTACCCATATCTGAACAATCCATAAGAAGTGCCCAAATACGAAACTTACCTGAAGTAACTGCACCACCTGAAAGTGTTTTAATTGTTACATCAATGTTATCGTTAGCAACAGCCATGACTGGCTGATACGCTGCAGGATTTTGTGCTACCACTCCTGCTGCAGATGTAGCATCAAAGCCATCAACAAAAACGTCAGGGTCAACACCAGTTCCCATGTCTACTGTAAAAGTAGAACCATTGGAAGCAGTATCAACTTCAATACCTGCGTTTAGTATCATGTGACCTTTTGGTACAGCAATAACAGGAATAACATCATCGGCTGCAAGAGAACCAGAACCTCTGTCTGATAAAGCTGTAGCCCAGTTCAAAACAGTTTGAACCATATATGGGTTTCTTCCACGCTGCGAATTACCTCTCGCTGCTTGAAGTGTATTATCACCAAATGCCATAATCTAATCTCCCTTACGCTAAGCAATATGCAGCAGTCACGATAGCTTCAGGGCGAAGTATCTTTCTGCCATACAAATGCATACCACGAACAATATCAGCGAAACTATCAGGGTCCCTGTAAGTTTCTGTCTTATTGATTTGTTCAGCAGTAGCTATAGCTGACTGGTGTCCTGCTACAATAATTCCAAAATTTGAAGCATTCTGACCACCTGTTGTCGCAGGACCTGTGCCTACTGACGGAAGGTTGTTAGATGAATAAATTTTAAAACCATGTAAGTTATTTATTACCATGCCATTCTGAAGACCACCTGTGTTTCCACCAAAGTCTGCATTAAACAGTCTTGAGTCTTCGTCTTTTAACATTTCAATAAATACAGGATCAAGAACTAGCCATCTATTGGCTGAGTCAACATTTTGTTGATCCATTAGTCGTGACATACGTGCTATAATTTGTAGTGGAAACGCATTACCTGTTGTTCCACTTTTAGCAGTAGTTGCTCCACCTGCTCTTGGCTCAAGTCCGATAGCTTGGTTTGCAGTACCTGCAGTACCATCAGCTTGTGTGAAGTCGGAAGAATCAAGTGACATTGAAGCCAATAATTCTGCACCAACTAAGTTAGAACCACTAGAAGATGTTGTCACAGCTTTAGAGCCATTTACTGTTGTATTAACAGTATCAGCATTGCTATGCAATGATGATTGCTTAAAGCCAGCTAAGTAGCCCAATACTTCTTGATCGTATTGGTCTTTCAATCTGTATGCTGCACGATCAGATGCAAGTGATTGAAAGTTAATATGCGAATGAGCTTCCTCAATGTCATCAACTTTAAATGCAAAATAGTTTGCTTTGTCAATAACAAGAGAGAACTCTTCATCGTCAATGTCTTGTGGTGAAATAGTTGTACCACGAGCATATGACTTGACTGTAATTTCAGGTTCTTTGATTACTTTAACTGTATCTCCAAAGTTTGCAATTTCACCAAAGTAGTCTGAATTTGTGATCGCTTCTACAACAGAACCCTTACGGAATGCAAGTTGTACCTGTTTAGAATAGATGATTGGCGAAAAATTACCATTAGGTAAGTTTCCATGTCCTGCCACACTAGTAAAAGCCATTGTAATTCTCCTATCTTTTACTTAAACAGATGCAAAGTACCATACTATTAGAGGTCTACTGTTAAAGGTGCAAACTTTAAATACGTTGCAATCGTATTAAAAGGTTGGGCTTAAACATAATAGAGTGTTCTTCTCGTATTATTGGAATTTGCTAATTAATTAAACATATACTAGGTTGCATATATTATGGGCTAGTTTATGCTTTGCTTGTAGTTATACACACAAATCCTTGTTTGTCAACTACAAATTACAATTTATCTAGCTGAACCAGATAAATCATAAATAAATTTACCACTACGTATTGCTTCCATTATCTCATCAGATCGTTTCTCATATTCTTGAGCACTCATCTTTTCTACTTGAGACTCTTTTAAATAAGAAGCTGTTTCATTTGTAGTTGGTTTACTCTTTTCTGATCTAGTATCTACAGCTTTAGCGGCATCTTTTTCATTTGATTTCTTCTTAGGCTTTATGTCTTTATCAACCTTATACAAATCAATTGCTCTTGCTGCTGACCTAGCATCAGAACTATTCTCATACAGTGCATCTTGTACCCACTTAGGCTGTTGATCTGCCCATTCGTGAAACTCATCACTGTCTCTAATCTCTCCAAAGTCAGGGTGTAATCTTAATAACTCTGCTTCAGCTTTTTCTTTTGATGCTTCAACTCTTAGGTCTTCATATTCTTTCATGCGACCTTCTAGCATTTCATTTTGTTCTTTTGCTTTTTTAATAGCAATAGTTTCAACTATCGCAGCAACATCAGGATATTCTTTAGCCCACGTTTCAATGTCTTCATCTGACTTGGGTAGTTTAATTTCACTTTTAGTAGATGCTTCTAGTTGTTTCTTAACACTCTCTAATTCTTTTTTTAATTCTTCGGCTTGCTTTTGTGAGTGTCTTCGTAAATCGCCATAACGTTTTTTAAAACTTCTTTCTTCAGCATTCGTAGGATTCTCCGTGCCCTCATCGTCTGCTTCAGGTTCTTTAGTTTCAGAATCACCTTTTTGCTCCTCTACTAGTTTCTTTAATTCTTCTTCTTCTTTTTTTATTTTATCTTCTCTGCTATATGGCTTTGCCATAAATGCTTTCTTTTCTGCTTTAACTTCTTTTACCATAGCTTGTGCTTGTTCTGCCATGTTCTTCTCCTTTGTTGTTGGGGTCATAGTAGCCACTTGGGGGTGTGAGTAGCCAACAATGTGAACAATATTAATTCACTTATCTTCTTATGCCAGTGCTTTTTTCAAATACATCATCTGTTTCTTTTATTTGTTTTTCAGTTAAACCTGATCCTTTTAATCCTTTGTCTTCTTGTTGTTCTCTTCTTTTTTCTCTAAACTTAGCATCATCATCATTGCTTTGATTAACAATAGGTGTATTCTTTAATTTTGTTTCACTAGCAGGTGGTTTTGGTCTTGGTTTTATTCTTCCCGGACCTTTACCTGCTGATGCCACTAAGTTACTTTTAATTTTTTTATTCTTTCCTACTGCTTGTAAGCCATCTATATAACTTTGGTTTATTTGTGATACCATATCTGTAAATGGTTTACCTTTTTCTTTTATGTTAGCTATAGGATTTAATGCACCACTTGTAAAGCCTTTAAACATAGTTTTCATTTGATCAGGATACTTTGATTTTAATCCTCTTCTTCCCGGAGTTCCGTATGCTGTGCCATCTAAATCAGGTGTATATACATCCCAATCACTTCCATTCCACATAGCTTTAACATTATATCCTTCTGCTTTTAGTGCGTTATACTCTCTTTGATTTTGTGTGTTCCATCCTGCAGGAGCTTTAGATTGATCTACTGCTCTATCAAATATAGATTCACCCTGTAAGTTAGCCCAATCATCTGCATCTGTTATAGTTATATCACCACCAATTCTAACCATCTTCCCTTGATGTACTGTGTATTTATTACCTGCATCAGGGTCTTCGTCTACAATAGGTTTCTCTTGTATTGAATTTGTTATTTGAGATTCTTTTATTGCATCTTGATTAGCCGAACCTTTAAGCTGATATCCTTTTGGAACAGCAGGAACAGGTGTGCCACTAACTAAATACACAAGTATTTCATCTCCTGTTTCAGGATTAACATATACAGCTTGTTTAATTCCAGAAGTACCCATATACTGATTATACTTAGAAGACGGAGCTAATCCACCTTCTGCCATCTCTACTTCATTGCCGTCATCATCTTCTGCTATAATATCTGTTTCATTAAATGGTAAGTCATCAGGTACTGTTGCTTCATCTGAGTTACCCATCTGACCCATAGCTTCCATTTTCTTTAGACCTTGCTTTGCTTCTTGTCTCATTTCCATAAGTCTATTTAAACCTATGAACCTAACTACATCAGCAGGAAATACAAACTCACCTTCACTTAATTGTGCAGGTATATCATCTCTTACTTCTTCTTGTGTAGAACCTGACGGAACATCGTTGCCTGATACAGGATCAACTGTACCACCCTCGTCTTTTAGTCCACCATCATCAAATGCTTCCATTTGTTTTTTCATTCTTTACTCCTAACACTTCTTCTCGTAAAAGTTTTAATCTTCTTAATGTAGCTACAGCACCCTGTGATCTATACATTAAAGTCGCATTATCGCTATGTTCCATAGCTTTGTGTTGTTGTTCAATAAGTAAATCTAAATACGTATTAAAATTATCTAGCAGGTGTTTGTCCTGCACTAACCCCTTGAGCTTGAGGAGCACCTGCTTGCGTTCCTTGTCCAACATTACCTGTAAATCCTTGTTCATTAGGTACAGGAACTTGTCCTGTTCCTATTGTTCCACCACCTGTACCAGCAGTATCTTTGGGGTCAGCACCTGCTACAGGTTTTTGTGGTTGCATATTCTGCATCATCTTAGCTTGTAATGCAGCTTCTTCCATATTATTTGTAACTTTGTCAGGGTCTAAATCCATTGACTTAGCTATCTCTCTAATTATATATTGAAACTTAGCAAACGGAGCAAGAGCAGGATTACTAGCAGTTCCCATAAACTGCATTAACCTTTGACTTCTTACTTCATTAGCCATAAGACTTTCTGTTCCTCTAGCTTTAACTTCTAGATCACCACGTATATCAGGATTAAAATCAAACTGCATATTAAAACTAAACAAACTTTCGCCTAAAGGTCTTAGCAGATAATCATCTACATTTTTAATTACACCCTTAATGCTTATGCTTGCTGCATTCATTAACATACTTATACCTGATGCAGTTCTACCTGTGCCTGATACACCTGTTTGTCCGTGAGAAAAAGAAGGTAAGCCTGTGCTTTCGTCTGCTAACTGTCTTGCTTTATCAAACAATTGCATATTCTCGTTTGATACATTAGGAAACTTAGTACCAAAGATTGCTTGTCCCGGAGCACCACCCTGTCTTCTAAAAACTTTTCCCGGATATACAGATAAGTCTTGTCCCGGAACTAAGTTAGTTTCATCTACCTCAATTAATAAATTGCCTGACAATACAGCATTGTCTACTGCCATTCTCATAAAACCATTCATAAGAGTTTGTGTATCGTCCATATTCTCAGCAATACCTACTCCAAAAAATGAATAGGGGTTTAATTCATAAGGTGCAGCCATGTAGGGTATTCTTGCAGGAGTAAATGGATTTAACACAACTCTTATTAGATTGTCTTGACATACCCAGATATTAACCTGTAATTCATCAAACTCGTCTAATTCTTTGGGTATGTCAATCTCGTTTTCTTCTAGTGTTTCTCTATCTATTGTTCCCCAATATTCAATAACTTCAAATCTATCTATTCTATATTCATCATTATAATCAGCTAAGTCATGTTCCCAATCTTTTTGTACATAGGCTTCGCCCATTTGTATTACGTTGTCAATAACATTATCTCTAAAGAAAGGTCGCTTCTTTAAATTACGTAGCTGTGTTCTTGATAGCTTATGTCTTTCTACAACATACTGTGCTTCATCCATATTAGTAGCATCAGGGTCAGGAAAGAAATCCCACACAGATACGTGACTTACTTGAGGTACAGTCTTTACAACAGGATCATATTCACCATCTTCACTCCAATTAGGATAATCTTTATCTACAGCAAAAGGACCTTTCATTATACCTGTACCAAACAAAGCCATCTCAAATGCTGTGCTACGTAAATGTTTAGAAGCATTAGACTCTTCTAACTGATCCATTATTTTCTTTTCCATCTTCTTTGCTGCAATCATAGCAGGGCTATATGTTACAGACTTTGGTGTAGTTCCCGGACCTTCTTTAACTTCTTGATCAGCTAGTTTTTCTTCTAGTGGTCCTAACTCCATACCTGCTCTATAACCTGCAGGAAGTTCTTCTCCTGTAAACTCAGGAGGTAATGGTTTTTGTTCTTCTAAAGGATTTGGTTCTAAATCAATATGCACATCTTCTGAAACACCTTCAGGTAATTCAGTAGGCTCTACACTTAATGGAAATTTATTTCCTGCAAACAGTACGTCTGTTATCTGACCATAGGCTGCAAGCGTTTTTGTTTTAGTTATCTTAACAAATACTCTTGACTTTTCTGCTTCAGAGAATTGTACATCAGGACCATACAATCCACGATAGTTTCTATAAGCTCTTAACCATCTGTCTTCATCGTTCTGTCTAGAGTCTTCTGCTTTTTGATATCTATCCATAACATGACGAATAAGATTATTAGCAGAGCTATCTTCATTGTTAATATCTTTAACATCTTCTAATGAAGCTACACTCTCTTCTAAGTCTATTGTATTTTCTTCTGCCATTTTTTTCCTTAATATCCGAATGTACTATCAGATGGTTGATATGTAGGTTTAGGTACATTAGGATCATAATCAAATATACTAAACCTTGGTCTAGACATTATACCATATCTTAATGCATCATACAAGTGATCTTCTGCATTTGTGTCTACATCTTCTGGATTTCTTTTATCTAATGGTATTGCAGGTAGCTGTGCAATTGTTTCAGTACAAGTACTAAAGAAAACTATTCTAGGTTGTTCCGTAAACTCATCTACCTGTAATCTTCTATGTATTTCATTCTTTCCTGAAACACGACTACCTTTACTTCTATCTGATGGTCGCCAACGACAACCACGTGTAATCATTTGTTCAGCCAAAGAAGGACCAGTATCGCCACGATTATGCCAAAGACTAGAGTCCAAAACACCGTATCTAATATTGCCATCACCTGCTTCCACTTCTAATATCATATCTGCCAAATCTGTGGCAAGGACCTTAGATACGTAAAGTTCCCTGTAAACGACCAACTGTTCGTCAGGCGAGACAGCAAACCAAAGAACCCCTGAATACGAGCCATAACCATAGTCACAAGCCCTAAACTTAATCCAATTACTAGGAATCGGAAAGGGTTTAACAACGTGTATCTTACGATCAAATTCAGTAAACGCTGCACCTTCTTTAATATCCCAATCACCCTCAAGTAATTGCTTTCTTTGGTGTTCAGGAAGGGAGAGGAGCATCGCTTCGTAGTCACCACTCTCTGAGAGGTATGGATTGTCAGATAATCTTGCAGGAATAAATCTCCTCTTGAATAGAGACTTTCCAGCTTTAGAATGTCCTGATGGGTATTTGAGGACTTCTCCTGTTTCAATATCTGTTGCATCAAAGGCTTCTCCGAAAGGTGCAGGGTCAATAAACATCTTCTTAACCCATTGGTGTCCAATACCACCCGGATTGGTGGTTGCTCTCATAAAAATGGGTAAGTCATGTGCTGTAGAACGTAAACGTGAACGCATATAGTTCCAAGCAAATGGACTTGACCATTGTGTTAATTCATCAAAACCTATCCAACTAAATGCTAAACCTTGATAACGCATAACGTCATTGTCTCTATCAAGGTATGACATCCATAACCTAGCACCTGATGGTGCTACCCACTGCATCTTTCTTTCTGACCACTTGATCCCTTTCCAGACTTTTGGATAGAGTTCTTGCGATTTGAATATAAGTTCCCTGAGTTCTTCTGTCGTGTGTCTAAGGAGCAACCCACTAAAGGCTGGATGACCCATGTATCTGAGTGGGTCTGCAAGCATTGCAAATGATTTACCCCCACCTGCTGAACCACCATATAGTACTTCCCTTTCACCTGCAGCAAGAAACTCTGTTTGAGGTCCTTCGTTTGGTTTAAATATTACATTCTGTTCTGTCTCAGGAACAGATTCTATCTCTTCTAACTCTCGTATAACAGTCTTAGGCTCTGCTACTTGTTCTTTCTTCTTCAAGTTTTTTCGCGGCTTGGATCGCCTTTTCTGCATATTCGCCCCAGACACGGAGAGTTCTAGCTTTGTTCTTACGTTTTTGCTCACGCTTTACTCTTTTCATTAATCCAATATGAGAGATATATCTATCAGTAAAAGTACTTAACCAATTAGCTACTTCTCTATATGAATATTGTTTTAAATGTTGCTTTGCTTTTTCAAGTGCATCTAACTCACGAGGTATAGGTCTAAGAATGTGATCATTCTCAGGATCAGGTTTATATCCAAACGGAGTTGTTTTTGCTATACGTGGTATTGCTACCCATTCACTATTTTCTTTTAAGTCTATTAACTCAGGTAACTTCCACTCACCAGTTGATCTACTCATCTTCCTCTACTTTTTTAGGTGGCATTAACATGACACCCCCTGAAGATTCTACTTGTATCTTCTCAGTTTTAATTAGACCTGTGCGATCTAACAGTTCTTTTGCTGCACTTAACTTATCTCTTGTGCCTAACTCTGTAGGTGTCTCAATGCCACTTACCATAGCAATAGCAGCCTTAGGTGCATTACTAGCCATATACATCTGTGTTGCATCTAGTATCTCTTCTTTTAATGCTTTAATTATTTCTTGGTTATTAGTTGAAGTAGAATAACCTGCAATAATCTTTGCATCTTTAATACTGCCCTTTGCATCTGTAAATAGTGCATCTAAAAACTTTTGTTGTCTTTCAGTTAATTGTCTAGCCATATTACTTTTTCTTCTTTACTTTACGTACAATTTTTTTCATACTAGATAAAGCCTTCTCTCTTTTAATTTCTTTAAGTCTATCTTTATAACTAATCTTTTTACCTTTTTGAAATCTACTAGGTGTCTTATACGTTTTAGATTGTATTTTAATTAACTTAGCCATGTTTGATAAAGTTCCTTTCTCTAGGTTTAAAAAACTCTTTTAAATTTTCTATATGTTTTTTTCTTTGCTTTTGTTTTTTTAACTCAAGCCTACTGCCTGCATCCGTGATATAAGCCTGTCGGCTCTGTTTGTTACTTGTTTGTACCATCTACTGTCTTTCATTTGATATCCTGCTTCCAACCAATTGCCATCTTTGATTGCTTGTATCATCTTTTTAAATTTACAAAATCTTGGATAGCCTAGATTAAACATCATGTTTGCAACAATAAGTTTGACTTCTTCAGGTAAACTATCAAAGTCATCAAATGCTTTCTTACAATCGTGTAGTGTAATCATTATATCTTGTTGGAAGACTTCATCAACCCTAATTTCGTTAATAGGTGTTCCCACTTCCATGATGCATTCTGGGTCTTTGTCAGTAACGAGATGTCCGATGCCAAACGTAGGTAAGCCAAGGTGGTCCAAATATATTTCGTATTTGCATCCTTCATCTATTTTTAATTCCTCTCTTAGTCTATCTGTAAATGTTTCCATTATTTATTTCCTTCCACTAATTGCACTAAAACCAAAGTATGCTCCTACCAAGCCACACATACTTATGTATTGTGTCATAAGGATACTCTCTGCTTCTGCCAACCTGTTTGGGAAAGCTAGTGTCAGTATAGTAGTAATAGCCATAAGCAAAATTAAAACCCATGCCATTCTCCTTTTATTTATTTGGTATGCTTCTTTGTCAGGTATTAAATCTGTTTTAGAACACATACACTTTTCGTTTCCACATTCACAAGTCATTTCTTTTTCTTATATCTTTTCTTTTGATCTGTTCTAATTTTAGTTAAAGTCTTAGCCTGTTTTTTATGTAATTTAGATGCCTTCTTTAAGCCTTTAATTACTTTTGTTAATGGTTTTGTATAATGTGGCATTATTTTTTACCTAGTGAAAATAAACCTAAACCAAAAGATTTATCAAGTCTTTTTAAAAGATTTGTATGTTCTCCCGGTTTAAATTTTCCATTTCTTTTTCTTATTTCTGCTTTTAATATCCTATTTACAATTGCTGTTTTTTTATCCATAGATTTATCCTTTTATACTTTTCTTGATCTTTTTAAACTTTCTTTTGCTCTTTTAAATATAGCAGCGACTTCTGTCTTGCCCATCACTTTGGCTCTTTGCTCTCCGACTGTGAGGATTTGAATTTTTCTTGCATATGGCTTATTGATTTTTTTAACCTTTGCAACAGTTGCTCTTGCGTCAGATGGAGTTGCGAATTTGATGCTAACAGTGTCTTTAGGGTTTTCATCCGTGTATAAACGTCTTCCACTGCCTTTTGGTTTTTTTCCTGTTCCAACTTTAGGGTCTTTTCTTTTTTTGTTTTTTGCTGTCATTGTATAGATTATCAAATGTTGTTGAAGGGTCTAGATAACTCTCGTGGCTTTCTGCCGAGTGTGACCATTGTGATGGTGTAAAGTCAGGTGCTCCTTCTCCAGTCGCCCATAAAGCAGGACTTGTAGCACGGACTCTGTTATTAGGCAAAGCAACAAAATTACCTGTCCACTTTCCAGCATCTAGTAAGTATAACACATGCGATTGTTTATGTTGAGCAGGATCGTCTGCTATGTCGCTATCTGTGTAGTCAACTGTAAATAAATATTTACCTCTATAAAATTCTCCACCAATCTTACAGAGCCAAGGGCTTGAGCTTACTCTATCCATCACGACTACACTGTGATTTCTAGACTCACAATCCCAAGGTTGTACTAAATGATCTTGCATTGGTTCAGACCATTTATCTAGTGGTATGTCTGCTACGAGTGCCTGTATTGGCATTCTAGCCCACATAGCTCCACCATGTATGTTTGTTTCAGGTCCATCTTCAAAGTCTGCTTCACAACCTGTAAATACTAGTTGAAAGCTAAGTGACCTGTCAGGTATTGTATTAACTGCAAACACCATCGCATGTAAAAACTCTCCGTGATACTGCTGATGGTTAGACGTAAACTCTTTCCGTACCCAACAATGAAAATGGGGTACGTTACTTATGAGATACGGCATTATCTACGTCTTGATGCTCCACCTCTAGCGTATGACTTTTTCTTCTTCATCATCATAGCTCCACCTTTAGCCATTCCTTTTTTCTTTTTCATAGCACCACCTCGTGCCATTCCTTTTTTCTTTTTCATAACCATAGTTATTTCCTCTTATTCATAATTTGCAAACCTTGCTTACCAAACCTGTAACCAAAAGATGCACCAATGCTAATGTATAAACAGTTAGCAAACCAAGAAGGTGTGTTTGCATTTAAAAAATCAAACCCTTCTTTAACATATGGTTGTGTCCAAGGTAGGAAACAGCCAACCAATATACCACCAAAAATTATTGTCCAAAATTCATCTTTCCACGAACCTGCCATTTGTGCAGTCAAGTTCTGTTCCATAAGCATAGATGATGTTGCTTCTGTCTCATATACTTTAGCTTCTGCTTTAGCACGAGCTACTTTAACATCTGTCTCTGCTTTTTGTTTATCCATCTTACCCTGTATATATGTACCTGCTATATTTGCAATAGGGCTTAGTAAAGAAGATAATCCTAACATTACTTTTTCCTTGTTGTTCTTTTTCTGCCTGAAGCAGTTACTGACCATTTAACTTTCTTAGGTCCTGTTTTCTTTCTTGCTTCTGCTTTACTTATTCTTCCAGCTACAGCTTTAGGTCTACAAGCAGGGTAAGGTCTTTTCTTCTTTTCACTTCCTGACCTTCCACATTTCTTGCCTGTCTTAACATCTCGCCAATCTTCTTTGAACCATTTAGTTAAGCCACCTTGAGGTTTAGCCATTTAGTATTTCCCACCTCTAGCTTTATAGGTTCTTACTAACCAAGCATTAGCATACGCTGATGGGTATACTTTAAACTTACTCTTAGCTTCTGATTTAACTGCTGCATAGAGTTTTGGATTTTTAGGTTTAGAACCACCTGTTGATTTTCTTTTTGTGGCAAGTGTTCCTGCTTTAGCTTTGATAACACCTCTACCTATTAGTATATCTTTTTGTGTAGTCTTACCATCACCACTTAAATCAGGAAAGCCACCTCTGCTAAAGCCTAAGTGTTTCTGACCTTTTAAGCCTTTTACACCAAACACTTCTATAGCCATTTCTAATACTTTTCTTTTTTGTGCTGCAGTTAAGTTTCCAAATATTCTTGGTTGCTTTGCCATTCCTGCAGATAATCCTTTTCCTGATCTAGGTTTAGCCATTTAACATCTCCATCTTTTTCTAGCTTGTCTCAATCTGCTATTCGGATTCTTAGCAGCTTTAGGGAATTTTTTCATTTGTCCTGCACTTCTAGCACAGAATGATTTTCTTCTATTTGCATCTTTACTTCCAGCTTTAACTTTGCCTGTAACGGCTGTCTTCAGTTTACTACCGGGATTTTTTCTTCTATACGCAGCTACTCCTGCTGCAGTCATACCTGCACCTGACTTAGTAGGTCTAAAGTTCTTCTTGTTTCTTTTAGGCATGTTGTCAGGTTTACGTGCCATAACTAACCTTGAAAGAATATATGATACACTAATAAAGCTATAATAAGTAACTTACCGTAATCTAAATCAAAGTCTGTTCCTTCACCAAATCTTTTATTCCACATATCAAATTTAATTTTATTCCAATCCATTATGTTGATTCTCCTTTCAACGGTATTTCTACACAAACACTATAGCCCTCTATATACTGAGGGTCTTGCATTATACTATTTCTTACTTGATTTACGTATTCGTAACATCTGCTTTCTGTTGTAAACGGAAAGTTTACCATAGGAAAATTTACGAATGCTGAAGTTTCTCCTAAACTCCATAATATTGTTATAACTGGAATCCACATATCTAATCACCTTTCTGAGGAATGCAATATACTTTGAGGTAGACTTTATCACCTGCTTGTCGTTGGTGTAAGTCCTGTGCTCGTAGCTTCTGTGCATATCCAAGGCACGTATCCAAATCATTGAAGTAGACATTTTCTTTAACCTCCGTTCCTTGTAATATTACTATAAGTACCCAAAGTAATTTCATATATTATACCAAGTAACTCTAGCCTTGTCAATTACTTAAATTGTTTTTTTATACTTCTAACTACACTCTTAATATCAAAAGGTTCTTTGTTAGGTCTGTATGGACATTGGTACTGTCTAGGGCAAGGTCCTGCATCATAGGGTATGTATTCTCTGTACTGTGTATTGTTTGCACCTGTAAATACACATACTCTTTGATTGTTTCCTAGTATCTGACTAGCTAGTCTGCAAGTCGTCATCTTTACAGATGTGCTGTCGTCTTCTTTAGCTGATGCAGTAGGTAATAGTAAAAGTAAAATTAAAACTAGACGGATACAGTTATTAACCATATCATCCAACCTAAAGCACTAACTCCTACTAAAGATGCTACACCCATAATAGTGTAGTCTCTCATCTGCCTATTGCGTTCTTCTCTTTCATAGATAGCTTTTTGTCTGCTTCTACGTATTCTACCTTCTTCTTTAATAAGATCATCCCACGCTTGTAATCCATAGTGACCTATTAAAAAATTACGTAACTCTTCTCTTTGTTTGGCTAACTTCTTTTTGGCTGAAAAACTTTCTATGGCTACTTGTTCTATTGAGCCATTAAATAATTTATCTAATGTTGATGGGCTATTTGCATTCTTCTGTATATTATCTACGTCACTGACTGCTGACATCCACCTGCCAAGTTCAGATGACATGTCCTCAATCTCTTTTCCCACCATTACGGCTTTTTTTATAGCGTTATATGCTGTAGTCGCACCTGTAACGGCTGCCGATAATGTGATGGGGTCTATCATTTTAGGGCAGTCCTACTTAGATTTTTTCAGATTGTTTGTTACTGTTCCACCTGCAAAGTAATTATGTGGCTTGGCAAAACCTGCACCACCTTTAGCATATCCCTTTTTCTTTTTAGTCATGCCACCATCTTTCATAAACAATTCAGGGTCTACCATTCTAGCTAATTCTAGAACACGCATTTTTTCTTTATCGTTTAGTCTTGCAAAGATTGGTTTGTCTAGCATTGATGCTGCCAAACCTCTACCACTTCTCATCCCTTTACGTGATGTTCTTTTATTTATTCTTGATTTGCCCATTATCTTCCTCCCATGCGTTTGTTATGGACTTTGACAAATTCTGCTCTTGTCATATTAGTACCTTTAAAGGCACTTGTTCCCTATTCGTGCCAACCTTCGGCTTTCATGGCATTCTCTACACGAGATAGAGAATAACGCACTCCTGTATCCCTCTGGATAAGTGCTCTAATGTAATGTACAGTAGAATGTGGTACATGAACTGCACGTAAATCTCCATACTTACGTAGGGAGTTATAGGTTTGTGACATAATGTCATCCTTATATGTTAGTTTTACTGATTTTTTCATGGAAGTCAACTGTTTTTTTAGTACAGAGGGTACATTTAACTGTATTATTATACATATTCTTATATATAATATGTTACTATTAAGTATTATTTTATTTTTAAAGTGTAACACTTTAACTGTTATGGTAATTATACTCTTTTTCTGCCGCTTGTCAACCCCTAAAAAATAATATAGGTATTATTATGTAGTATTTAGTGTGGTAATGTTGCAACTGTTGCATACTTGCAACACTATATGGCTAAGTTATCTATGTGGTTACCACTTGAATTTCCTGATCTGTGTATTTATACAAGCATACGTACCCTGTGGGGGGTGGTGGCTGTCGCCCTACCCCTCTTTCAATGAAGGAAGATAGTCTTTCAACTAGAAAGAATGGAGCAAATCTGTCCAAATCAACTGTTTCCACCAATACAAGAGTGGAAAAGGCTGAGTTGCCTAGCTATCTTTCAGCATAAAGCTGAGATTACAGAGATTGGAAGCTAAAATGTTAGGTTGGAGTATGAAAACTAAGTCAGTTTTCATTTTAATGTCCAACCTTGGACTGAAAAACCATACCCCATACAAATCAAGTAAGATATTCTAACAGGAAGTCAACGTAAGATTATCTTTCAATGAAAAACTTTTAAAGAAGTTATCATTTAATATATTTTGTTATGAATATATTAAATGATAACATTAAAAGGAAAAACCGAAATGGCTAAAACAAACAACAACGAAATCACAATCAACGAAACTCTTTTAAACGACTCAAAGGTAGTCGTTGGCAAATGGAATGACAGAGTAAAAACAGAAACTAACAGAAAGAATCGCCAATTTAAGAGCGATTTGAGAGAAGGTGGTTTGTGGTTTTTAATTGGCAAGTTGATGAATGATTTAACTGAAATTCACGGAGAAGTAAGTGAACCTCTAGCCAAAAAGTATGGAATACACGTAGTAGCTTCACGTCAAAGAAGGCACGAAGCTAAGGTCGTCTTTCAAAATTACGATTTGGCTACTAAGATTTTAAGAAAATCTAAGCGTGGCATCAATTCAATTTCATACTTATTTCAGCAATTAAATGCTGAAATGAACCCTGAAACAGTATCTAAAGAAGATACTGTAAAGGAGTCCAAGGTTGGACAGAAAGATGAAAATCAAAATCAAGTAAAGTCAATAGGCACGGTAACTGTCAATAAAGAGCAGTTAACCGAAAGACTGTTAGCAGAAGAGGTTGCTTTTAAGATAATTGAAAACAGCTTAGATACTCCAACATTTGCTAAAATGTTGAAAGAAAATCTTGACCTTCTTAAATCAGCTTAAGGCTGATTCAATCAAAGAGTAGCACAATAAAGTGCTACTCTAATTATTTAAAAAAGGATACCATTATGATTAAAATTTATACACTTTTTGCTTACGCTTTCTTGAACATAGTAATAGGTCTGTGGACGCTATCACTTGCAAACACAACCGTATTCGCTGATATGCAGATATATGATGCATTTGTATGTGGTGTAGCCACTATCTTTATTGTGTGGGGAATGATGATAATTGGAACAGTAGTAGCGAAAAGATAATTAGTAATATAATAATAATATATTCATTTATGAATATTATTATATATATTACTTATAACAGTCCAAGGTTGGACACAACAACGGAGAATTGCCAAATGGCTAAAACAGTTAAAATTACTAAATGCAAAGATGACCCTAGATTAAACCCTAAAAATAGGTTGTATGTTTTACAACCTAGCAACAAGGTTAACTATCAATATCCAAAAGACTATGCCGACTATCATAGAAAGGTCGGTGATGTATATGTAGGTAATGACGTGGTAAGCCATTTCCCTAAGATGGCTGAAGCTGAAATGATGAATGCAAGTATGAAAGAGCTTGCGTGCTACAACCACGGAATGAAGCCACAAATGGAAATGGATAATGCTAAAACAAAATTGCAAGAGGAACTTGACAGCTTAGATATACTAATGTAATTAATTAGTTACATATAAGATATATAATATATTCATTTATGAATATTATATATCTTATTTAATGTAACTTAAACAGTCCAAGGTTGGACAGAAAGGTTGACTATGAATAATTTACAGATGATTGCTGAGTCTATTGGTTATTATTTAACTAAAAGACACGATGGCTACTTACTATGCCGTAATCGTTTAGGTGTGGGTGGTGTGCTGTGTGAAAATTTAGATGGTGTGGCTAGGAATTTAGCCAAGCATACACAATCTTTAATTGAAACTATCGTGATGCAAGAAGACAAATTAAGGGAATTTGAATAGTCCAAGGTTGGACAGAAAGGTTGACTATGTTTAACACAGTTAAAGAAGCGTGGGCTGAAGTGGGTGGTTTATCCAAGCCATCTAAAATGCCAAGCTATGGCTACTCATTGAGTGCATTTAAATGCAAGGTAGGTAGTAAGCTGAGGAATATTGCTAACTCTACGTGTAGTGATTGCTATGCACTCAAGGGCAGGTATGTATTCCCCAATGTACAAGAAGCATTGGATAGGAGAATGGATAGGCTATTGAACAACCCTAAATGGGTTGAAGCTATGGCTTTTCTAATCAATCACTATTCCACTAAAGGTGGGGTGTTTAGGTGGCACGATAGTGGCGATATACAATCGCTTGACCACCTTCAAAAGATTGTTGCGATTGCTGAGCTTACACCTAGTGTAAGGCATTGGCTACCAACAAGAGAGGTAGCAATGGTGCGTGATTACCAAAAGCAATACGGAGAGTTTCCTAGCAACTTAGTTGTTAGGATAAGTGCGACTATGATTAATGGTTTACCCCATAAGTTTCATAGGCATACTAGCACAGTATCAACAGCCAAAGATTTTGATTTGGGTTGGACTTGTCCTGCTAGTAAACAAGGTAACAAGTGTGGAGATTGTCGTGCTTGTTGGGATAGTAACGTGGCAAACGTAACTTACCCACTTCATTAATTAGTATTTATTGTTATATATTACTTGAATAGTATATGAAAGTAATATATAACTTTATAAATACTTAACAACAGTCCAAGGTTGGACACAACGAAAGGAGCATTGCTATGCTAAATATTATTAAAGTTTATTCCTTCTGTATCTCAAAGTTTTTCAAGGGTGAGAAGCCTACTAGGTATAGAATCAACAAGAACAAGTGGCTTGGGTTCAAGATTTACCAAACAGATGGTGGTAAATTTGGCGAAGGGTTTACTGTAGTGTGTAGAGGGTTTAAGGCTTCTAGCTTTCCTAACTATGATAGGAACGGAAGTACAAGAGTAAACCCTTACACACCGTTCAAGTCCATCAGAGGTGTGATGAGGTATCAACATAAGAACCCCATCTCAAAGGTGGCATAAATGAAAACTCGTAACCCTATTGCTAGAATGCTACACATAGCAACTCGTAATAGGGTTATGGGTGTAGACAAAAAGTTCAACAAGAAAAAAGAAAGGCAGGCTAATGCAAAGTCAAAACTTAGGAAAGATGCGAGTAAACAAGAAGATGTTTAACAAAGACAAAAGAAAAGAGTACAAGCATAACAGACGTTTAGAACGTCAGCTTAAACAAACAACACAACTCAAGCAATGGAGATAGATATGAGTGATATACCAACACTAGCACAAACAAATAGAGAAGCCTTATATGAGATAATGCAACTGCTTGGAGATGAATATGAGAGTGGTTACATAGGTAACTATGAAAGATGGGGTGATGAAACTACGTCTTACATATGGCACGGAGACAAAAAGTATGGTGGATATGGTGCTGAAAGTAGTCATAGAATTTTAATAGTGGCTATAGAATTATTAAAGAAAAAGTTAGGAGAGTAATATGCCATATGCAGACCCACAAAAGAACAGAGAGTGTAAGCACCGTAGATACGAACGTAACAAAACTTTTAGGCGAAGAGTCAAGAAGTTTGTAGGGTGTCAAGGTACACTTACAGATAAATGTAGGTGGGAAGGTGTCATAAGTCACGTTGCTCTACAGTTTGACCATAGAGAAGGTGAAATAAAAACTATAAACATTTGTAGAATGGACGGACACTCTATAGAAAGTATTAAAATTGAAATGAGAAAGTGTGACGTGGTGTGTGCCAACTGTCACGCAATCAGAACTGAACAAAGGAGACTGCAATGAAAATTAAAAAGCTAATCAAACTATTGGAATGCATTGAGGGAGATTACAATGGTAAACTTCCAAAGGATATGTACCATCTAGGCACATACACAAAAGAGAGTGGCACGTGGGAAGCTATCGCTGAGATGGATTTTGTTCACGTTATGAGGTCATTTAAAAAGGCAATCAACTACGACAAAGCACTAGAGGTATCTGTATCACAGACTAATCAGATAACTAAGCTAGAGCAAGAGGTGTCACACTTACGAGAGAAATTAGTTAGTGAAGAGAGGGCTAGGATTATGAGAATAAAAGATTTAAAAAGTATAAACCACGACATTTTTAAAAAATTTAATGATTTAAAAGAACGTAATGCCTATCTTCAAGAACGTGTAGAGGAACTGATACCTGTCAAAGCATACCCTAAGTATGACTTCTGTGAAGTGCCTAATGACTGTGATGGTCAAAGGTTTATTGACGATATAAAAAAGTATCTCAACACCAACAAGTACAAGGTGCGAGTGCGAGGTCAACACATCAAGGAAGAATACAAAGGCACAGGTGCTACAGCATATGGGCAGAGCATAGAACAATCAACACACTTACGTGTATACATAGAGGAGAAGTAAATGATATTATCAGAACACGATTATGTAAGAGTAAAAGATGGTAAACTTGTTGAGAGTTTAGATATAATTTATACTGCACCATTAGATGACTATGATATATATGATGCAAAAAGATGTGGAGATACATTTGTTAAAATGACGGAGTTACCAAAACACTTAAAAAAATTATATGAGGAGAA
>Ga0098042_1000248_pt1 | contig 20835 bp, 38 predicted proteins | sample 9_EtaG_FD_75066 | JGI IMG/M metagenome (GOLD analysis project Ga0098042, IMG submission 75066) | Marine viral communities from the Subarctic Pacific Ocean - 9_ETSP_OMZ_AT15188 metaG | ecosystem: Environmental > Aquatic > Marine > Oceanic | place: Pacific Ocean | collected 2015-01-10
ATCCGAAAAACATCGCAACGCGACAGCAAAAAAGGACCCTTTTAATTATATTTAGAAAAAAATGTATATTCCTTAAATATTTTTAAGACCGCTAATAATTTTAAAAAAATATTATTTAAGGCGGCATATTTTGCGCTGAATTGTTTATATTTAAGGCGGCTATTTTTGCGGCTATTGTTAACAATTAAGGCCGTTAATATTTAAGAATAAATTATTAATTAAGGCGGCTATTTTTGCGGCTAAATTATAAACAAATAAATAATATAAAAATATTAATCAAAGTTGCTAGTTTATGGCCGTTTAAGGCCGTTAAAAATTGTTTTATGACTAAACATACCTAACAACAAAAAAGGCCGCCTTATAGCGCTATTACGGCCGCGTATAGGCATTATTTAATTATATTTATAACCGCTAATAATAAGCATAAAAAAAGCGCTATATAAGCGCAAAAAAAGGCGGCTATTTATGCCGCCTTATATTATTTAAAAATGAATTAATAAATTAATTCAACAGTTCCGCCGCCGATATGTTGGCGGCCTATTTTATCAGCTACAAAAAAGGCGCTCAAAATGTTACCGCCGGCCGACTTTTTCGCCTTAAGTATTACGGCGCATTTTTGCGGATCCGCCGGCCTATAGTCGTATAAGTCACCACTACGCGCGGCAATATCAACGCGGCGGCCGGTATTATCTGAGATAATAACGCGGCGCGGTATCCGGTCGGCCTTATTTAGTGTAACCGGTACGGCTAAACGATAGCCGGCATTAATTGCGCTTATAGCATCGGCCGCGCCGGTCGGCCTATCGGCTACCATTGACGCGGTAACGTCAACGCCGAGCGCCTTAAGTCGGTTTAAATAGGTTAACGGCGCTTTACTGTATTCATAAAAAATAATTGAATCATTTTTAAAAATTTCAGATATTACGCGCGGTTTATCTGAATAAACAATATTTAAACCATAGTAAGAATTAATATTATTTATTTCGCTAATACTAAGATTTACTTTTTTAAAATGATAATTATTCTCATCCGTACCTTTAAGCCGTACGGATAAAGCGCCGCCGGCCTTTTTATAGTGATGAGCTATTGAGAATATTAAGCCGCGCGTGTAGGCGGTCGGCCTATCGATAGCCGCCAAGGTACGGCGGCCGCGCGCATATTGTACCGCCTTAAAAATGTTAGAACGTCCGGAGAATACCAAACAAGAGCGGCGGCATCCCTCGGAACTATAAGCGCATCCGGTATAATTTTTTAATTTAGATTCTAAATTAAATTTTTTTGATAGTTCGGATAATTCCGCGATGTATTGGCGGTTAATAGTCTCGGCGGCATTATCTGAATTAATAACCGCGCTAATTTGTTTATCTGGTAAATGGTGCAATATTACCGCCGGCGGCATCGCGGCGCGCGCATTTTTTGCTATTTTGGCGTTTGATGCCGCGCCGGTCATAAGGCCGCTAATTGATAACGAATAATCATTAAAAAGCTTTTTAATGTCGTTAGGCGTATTTAAGCGCCTTTTAATAGAATTAAGGTACATAGTATAAAAAAAAAAGGCGCATTTAAGCGCCGTTAAGGTGTATTAAAGATTTAAGCTAATAGTTTATATGGTTTATTCCATTGACCGATATTGATATCTAAAAAGTAGGCCGTATGAAAATAGTCGGTCATCATATCCGACTTATCGAACCAAAGCGCGCCTTTCATAGCTTTTTTTAGATCCTCATAAAAATTAAAAATATCCGGATTAATATCCTTATATTTTTCATTAGTTGGCCGGTAGGCGTTGGCCTGATAATAGCCGCTACTTCTTAGACTACTAACCGCGGCGGCCGCGCCTAGTAAATCGAGGCGGCCGGCGCTGACGTTGGCGCATAACGTCATATGATTTTTAATTGAGATAGTTCCCTTAAGGCCGTATTTTTTAAAAACCGCCTTAATAGCCGGCGCTAGTGTTTTTTTATCTTGTTGAGATATAAAAGCCATTTTTAAAAATTCCCTTTGATAAATTTTGCAATTAATAGCCATTCGCCGGTAGTAGGCGCGCCGACCGCGTCAACGTGGGATAATTCCTTTAAATCGGTTATTTTTTGATTAACTAAGTTAGTTAATGCCATTTTTGCGCGTGGTGATAACTTAGGCGCTTTTTTTTGTTGGTTTAATGTGTAACTTAAAGACATTTAAAAAATAAAGTGTAAAGTGTACCTTTTAACAATAAAGGCGCGCTTTTTATATGTCGCGTGATAGTGTGACAGTAAAAAAATTGACTTTTTAAAAGCGCGCAAAAAAAAAGAGTCTTTTTAAGACTCTTTAGTTATTTGTTCTATTCTCTCACTAAATATAGTATTAAGAGTATAAAAACAATTAAGGCCGGTAGTAATAATAAGAGTAATTAAAACGGCGTAGCATACGGCCTTAATTGTTGTAACTAGTGGCATTTTTTTTATTCTCCTTTATTAATTAAAGTTTTAAAAATACGACTAGGTAACCAATAAAGATCTTGGCCGAAAATTAATTTTTCAGCGGCGGTATCACCTCTACTCTCAACGTCTAGCGCGCCTTTATTTATTAATGATCCTATAACGCCTTTTAATTGGTTTTGAGTGATGTTAAGGCGTGCAATAAGTACTTTACAATCATCCCAATCAAGTAGCCATTCTGCAGGATCATCTAGGCCGTAGTCGTTAGCATCAAGATCATCAACATACCAATCAATTGGAAATAAGTTCATAACTTGCTTTTCAAGATCGGTTAATGCGAAATTAACATCTATAACACTTTTACTATTTGCGTCATATTCGCGACTTGTAAAAGTCTTATTTAATGCCGCGTGAGTAGTTGGAAGTGTAGTAGTCATAAGGTGTAATATTTAACTATTAATATATTGCCATTTTTATTTTTATATGTCGCGGCTATATGTGACAGTTTTTTAATTGGCATACATTTTTTTTATGCTTTTGAATCCCTCGGCAATTGTCGGCGGCGCGTTTTTTAAGTGTTCATACATAGCCGCCAATACTTCAAAAGGTACGCGGCGCGCTCTATGTTTATTTCGGCTATAAATTAGCGTAAAAGGATAATTAAAGTAATAAGCGCTAAATTCTGAATATTTCGCAAAATTTTTAATTATTTTTGCTCTATATTCTTTTTTAAAATGTGTACTATCTAAAATAATATTTTTATTTTGTTTAATAGCGTTTTTTATGCGCTTATAAAGTAGCGCTTCAATGTCTAGCCAATTTCCTTGGATATGTTCCGCGCCGTATAGCTCGGCGCGCATTTTATCAGTCGATAAAATAACCGCGTTTTGATTTTCGGCGGCTATTTTTGGCGCGGCGGTAGATTTACCGGACGCGGCCGCGCCTATAAGCATAATAATTTTATTCATTATCAAAACTCTCTATAAATTGATTTAATTTTTTATAGGCTTTTAAAATATCATTATCGGTTAATTTATGATCGGTTATTATTTCGCCGATTAAATGCGCCGCTAATTCTATTAAATTATTGTCTTTTGTATTATTTTTCATAAAAAATAATAAGCTTAAATTAATAAGCGCGTCTTTTTTTGTTTCTTTTTTTTGCATTGTTTTAAACCTCACTTTTAAAAATTTGATAAGGCGCGCCGCCTTTTATGTCGTTATATTCGCGAATTGATAGCGGCGTAATATTTGTATGTTGTTGAAATTTTGCTAGCGCGGCGGCGCTATATCCAAAAATAGAAAAATAAACCTTTTTATTAAAATCAAAATTAATTTTATTTCTTTTAATTATTAACTGGTAATTAATGCCTTTATTTGTTTCTACATTAAAAATATAAAAATGATTGTTTTGATATTCATTAAAATAATTATCAAGTTTTAAAATTAAATCATTCATAGAGGCGTAACAATAGCCAACTTTTTTTAATTCCATAAAAATAATAGATAATTTTTCATTTTTTATTTTGCATTAAATCGGCGCTAATTTCGCGGCATAATATGACAGTTTTTTAATCGGCCGCCTAGTCAATATTATTTATAAAAAAGCTAATTTTAAACCGGCGCATTTTTTGCGGCCGGTTAAATAATATTTTTAATTTTAGAAATTATCAAAAAATTATTATTTATTTTTTTGATGCAAAAAAAATTTTTGAAAATCGTTTTTTGCTTATTGAGAATTATTCGCAATAAGCATTTATTGAGTTTTAAAAAATTGTAAAATCTAATTTTTTAACTATATTTCAAAAAATGTGTGTGAAATTGCCCAAAACCCTTGCTATGACTACGTTTTTGGCATTTTTTGTGTGATTTTTTGTGTGTGACAAAAGCCAAAAAACCCTGTGATACCAAGGGCTTATAACCATAACCTTGCAAGAACAGCACCATTTTTGGCCTTAAACCGAAAAACCGCCGTAATTTTTTGCACTATATACCAATACCTTGCAAGAACAATGCACCTTAAACCGATATACCGCAAGAACTTTGTGTGATATAGACCAAACCCTTGCAAGAACTTCAGCGTTCTTGTCTTTAATTTGTTTTTGATGTGCAATATCAGGCATCGTTTTTTGGTGTGATGTAGCCTTCATACTTCAAATCAAGATCTAATGATTCTCTTTGATATTGAGGCCATTCAATATTGCCAGCTAAATAATCTTGATCTAATGCAGCGCGTTTAACTTTGTATTCGTAATACTTTCCCTTTGGCATCATTTTATATATCCTTTTTTTATTAAAGGATATTTTTTTATAAGCCTCTCAGGATTGTCACAGTATCGCTTTATAAACTCAACCTTATGTCGGTCAAGCTTGTCATGTTTAAAGGCTATATCTAAATAGCTTTCTAGATTCTTTTGCTGCCACTCAGGCATTTTGTATTCTTCTTGTGTCATAGCAACTCCTATGTTGGTTTGAATGTTAGTCATTTTTTACCTCCTGTATTTTTTCAAAAACTGATTGTTGCTTATCAGTTAACTCAAAATCCATGTCTCTAAGTGTGTCGTAGAGCTTAATAAATTCATATGCTTCATCAAAAGTAATAGGAACATTAATCATTTTTAAAACCTCTCTGTAATTGTATTGACCATTTTTTTAATGATGAAAGATAAATTCCGCATGAGTCATCTTCTAAATTACCCTCATCGTCATAACCTCTAATCGAAACTAAAACCTTAGTTGCATCATCGAGATTGATATAAAAGTCATGGATGCGAAATTCCATACCATGTTCATTAATAACTAAAGCACCTTTAAGTTCATTAAGTGATAATGATGAATCTTTTCCTATTTGCATTCTTTCATCTCCTCGACTATTAAAGAATCATTAGACATTTCCATTAATCTTTCTAAAACATCATCTCTTGTATACTCTTTTTTGATAGCGTCATCACCAAAAGCTATCTCATAAACTTGTGCTATAAATCTATCGTCTTTATGTTTTTGATAAGTTCTGTTCAACTCTTTAAGAATTTTAAAAACTTTATTGTCGTTGTCTTTTTTAAAAGGACTATCTTTTAAATCGCAACCCGACCAAGGCTCGATAGGACAACCATTAAATTCATAAGAATAAAGACCTTCTTGTGGATAACACTCAATAGCATCTTTACCTTTGTAAAAATTCATGGTGTCATCTTCTCTAGTTCTGTGAAAGATCCATCCATTAATGTATTTAACATCTTCTGGAAATACCCAATCCCAAGAAGTATTGTCACGAATAATTTCGTAAGCTTGCTTGTCAGTCAATGCTTTCATTTGGTGTAAGGTGTAATGTTTACAATTTAAATATTACTACCAACCTATATAGATTAGTAGTAAATGTGGACAGTAATGCAACTGTCCTATGATCCTGTATGAAATTCAATTTGATCATCTTTGTAAGTTATAGATTCTATAAATCGATGATCGCCAAACATACTTTCTCCAGCACAATCAACATTTTTGACCATCATCCTATCAATACCTTTCCATATCTCTCCAATAGTTCCATTCTTTGCCTTGCCAACTAAATAATCTCTTTTCTCATAATTATCAACATCTAAGAAATCATAACCATAAAATATTTTAATTGGTTCATCAGAACTAATTAAATAATCTGTCATCTCTTTGTCTTTTAAGCTCCAATTTTTTCCATTAAAGACACACAATGACCAAACAGCTATTTTAATTTTTAATTGTTTTTCAAAGATACTAAGTCTTCCTAATTCATAACCAGATTCAGAACCAGCATCCCAACCTTTGTTATAAGATTCTTCAATAGCTACTTCTTGCGGAGACTTACAATGTAAATCCCAAGAGATACCTTTTGCTTCGCATCTTTCTATTTCTTCTTTTGCATGAGAAAGTGCTTCTTTAGCAGTTTGTCCAAAAATCGTATGATTCTTAAAACGAACCTCCCAAGGTGATACAACGATAGGCATAATTTTTAAAGTGTAAAGTGTACAGTTTTTATTGTAAGGCTAACCCTTGAGCGCAACAGCCCAATGTGGACACCTTGTAGATTGTCCTAGTTGTTTTTGTATAGATCTGCTATTTACTTTTACTACTATTCCGTCTGTTGGTAAGTGTTCAAAAAATTTACTGTCTAGCCAATCATCGTGATATTTTTTAACCTCATCATATGTATTAGCTTCTACATAAGGAACAATATTAAAATCATAGCTAGCAAGTGTTGCTAAATTTTCTTTATGATCATTCTGACTATTTAATATTTGAAAAGCTATAAAACTAAGCAAATGACATTCTGGCTGTATTCTACGAAGTTGCGCCGCAGCTATTCTTTGTGACTTAGGGCTAAATTCGTTAAATGCATATAATTCGCCTCTAACAGTAAATTGACCGAGGCGTGAAACTTCAAGAGGAATATCAGGAACTTCTAAAGCATATCTTGTAACATCTCTGCCAGATCTTGTATATGCCCTCTGTAGTTCTCCTGATTGATAAACAAGAGCTAGTGCTACACCATCTATTTTTGGTTCTATTACAAGAGGTGTATTTTTACGTTTTCCGCGATACCATTCTTCTAAGCGGCAATTATCTAAAGATAATAAGCTATCCCCTCCAAAGGGCTTACCAAAAACTTTATGATTAGGATTTACACTATGCAATTTATTAACAAGTTCGTCAAAGAGATCATCAGACATAATAGGCTTGCCCATGTAGTACGCTCGACTCGCCCTAACTATCTCTGCGGCGAGTTTTTCTTCGAGGGGAAAATTAATGTCAGTCATAAGGTGTAAAATAAAGTATATGTAAACAATTTACATAAATTACTTAAATTGTGCAAGTTGTTTTCTTAATTCTATTGTAAAAATGTTATTCATCTTTTGATTTAGATGCTTTGCGGTTATTCCTCTAAACTGGAATATTTGTGGAACTTTAGGTTTTTTATTAGTCAAAGTAAATAACAATCCAAGTGTATTTCCCTTAACTCTATAAATACCCATAGGTCTAATTCTTGATGCTTTCTTGCCGCTTTTTGCCGGTACAGAAAAATAACGATATTGATTTCCTTTTGCTTTTTTTGCGCCGGCAGCAAATCTTTCTAAACCACTTTTAACAGCAGCGTATTGTGATGGCTTCATATTGCCATATTGATTTTTTTGAACTGCTGGACTATTTAATACAGGTATTGCATATTTATTATTTAATGCTGGCAATCCAGAATAGTTTCTTAACCAGTAACTAAATTTAGTTTCATATGACTCATTGACACCACCTGTAAGATATTCAACAGGAGCTAAATATTTACTTGGTTTATTACCTTTAGGTGCATTTGACCTAATAAAAAAAGTCATTGAGTTTTCATCATAAACTTTGTATAAAGGAGAATTAAGAGTAAAATTAACTGGATTACGAAAAACAGTTCTCATATTTTCTTTTAGCTTTTTCTTATTTAAAAAACCAAATTTAAATAAAGATTTTTTCTGAGCTTCTGGAATTGCAGCAAATTGAATATTACGCAAATTCTTTGTAAATTTAGAAGTATCAAATTTTAAGTCCAACATAAACTATAACCTCGCAAGAACTATTTTTATTATTGCATTAAACCATAACAGCGCAAGAACGCGATGAGACTGCACCCTACCGTGGCCGACCTACCATACCGGTTTTAACACTTTCCTTTTTTTTACGTTTTTATCCGCTATATAGCCATATATGACCCTATAGCTCCCTATATATATAAAAATATATAATATATATAAAAAGGTAGGGTAAGTATAGACACGGCTGAAATAAGTTGGGCTGCGGTCATTTTCAGCGTGTCCATACCTCGGCTAGGTAGGTACACAGGTCTAGACACGTTCCAAGTCTCGAATGTAGACCCATTTGCGACCAGCCCTACCTCCTCTACGGCGTTTTTCGTAGCCTAATTCTTTTAAAATATTTGCACATTGCATTTGATCGTATCTATTTTGTCTTTCTACAGGTTTCTCTATTGCTTCAGTTAAAACAGCTTCTGTAGTAAGTTCGCGATTATAGTTTTGTGGTCTTTCAATAAATTCTTGAATAACAGTCTTCCAAGGATTGTCGATTATGTATTCTTTATTTTCTTCATTAACAACAATTTGATTTTCTTTACTAAGACGTAAATTTTCTCCTCTGCCATGATCATATAAAGCGCAAGCTGCACTCCATATGGCATCCCTCTCTTCAAGTAATCCTTCACAATCTATTGGATCAAGGATTGATCGGGAGGTTTTTATGCACCAGAAGCGCCTATTTCCGGTTTCATCAACAAGAAATCCATCAGTTTTGTTTGATGTTCCCACGATGATGCCTCTACGTTTAAATTTTTCTGCAACTTTCCCATATGGAACACGATAAACATCAGTTGATTGCGAAAGGAATGATTTTATATCGCCAGCCATCTTTTTATTTGTGATCGCTTCCAATTCAGCCCACTCCATAATCCAGCTATTTGCCAGTACTTGAAGAGAATCTTTGCCATTTATATCGCGTAAGGCATCGCTAAAAAACTCCCCTCCAAGAACTGACCAAAATGTAGATTTTCTAGCCCCTTGATCTCCAATAATTACACAAGCATTATCAAATTTACATCCTTCATCATATGCTCTTGCTACCGCTGCGATAAGAGTTTTGCGTAGCATCTCATCATATAGTGTTGGTTCTGATAGATGTGCATCTTCTGGTCTGAGATATGTTGTTGCCAATCTATCTATATAAGCTGGTGCAACATTTTTACTTACATGATCTAAATAATCAGTTACTGGATTGTATTCATTTTGCCTTGCTACTTGAACTACTACATCAAAAGCAACGTCTTTACTGACTCTTTTGTTTTGCCTTGCAAGTTCAAGATAATATCTTTCTATCGACCTTTTACCCTCACATATTTTTGCTTTTTTGCCAGTTCCAAGTTGTATTTGCTGGGTGTAAACATTATATCTAAATGCATTAGGACTTTCTTTTGGTATACTTTCAAGTTCTGCTAATAATTCATTAGCATCAACTTTTTGCATTTTATCTATCGTTATTGTTACTTCTTCTTTAGGATTTTCTGGATTAAAAGTTTTTATTACTTTTGGAATAATAAATCCATTTTCTTTTGCAAAATACCAAAAAGATCCAGCATTTATTTGTGAACCTCCAGAATAAGCAACTTGTTCAATACCACCCCAATCTGGCGAATGGTTTTTCATTAGTGCAACAGCATCTGCCGCAGATCTGCCAGCATCTTCGCAAGCTTTTATAAGACCCCATAATATGTTGCGATACATATGATAGGTGTTTGTATTAGGTTTTCTTGGTGGTATGCAGAATAATGCTTTCTCTACAACATCCATTGGTGCTTTTTCAAACTCATCAAAAGAAACAGAATTTTTTACTTTTTCATGTTGTTTAAGTGTTGGGAGGCAAGCCTCGATATCCTTGTAAGAATATTTTTTATTAGAGTTATAAATAATTTTTGTCATACCGCCCTGCTTGCCATTGTCTTTCATGTGATATGTGCCAGCTAAACGCATAACTCTTGACGGATTTTTTAATGCTCTATCTGCATCGGCGTGATCTAATAATCTTTCTTGTATAGGTTTCCAGGTTTTTGGGTCTATTGTTTTCTTTAAAACCCAATAGTTGTGTATTGACTTGCCTCCAGTATTAATTTGCATAGTGGGCTGTGGCAAACCTAATTCCTTCCACGCATTGATTTGCTCTTCCTGAGAACGATCATCCCATTCCACAAAAAACGCTCGGCAAGCAATTATTTCACTATCAGTATCGCCGCCATCGTTAACAACTATATAAACACCACGCCCTTCTGACTGCATTCTATGTATCCATTCTCCATCAGCATGAGATTTCTTTCCATGATCTGTAGCTTTTAGTGGATGTCCTTTTGGAAAAAAGGATCTAAGCCGAACTGTTTTTATATCTTTTCCGAGGATGTCAAGAAAGGATCGCCATTCACTGCGATCTAAGTTTAAAGCAAGCATAAGTGTAAGGGATAAAAAAAAGCCTTGTTAGACTTTTAAAATTTGCAAGGCATCTTTAACGGTACGAGCAACGCCGACAATGCCGCCAGAACTCTTTACCTTTTGAAGCCAATTTTGTTGTACATCTGTCAGTTTGCCACGTTCTGTTTTTATTTCAATAGAAACAAACTGAGCAATATCTTGTCCTATCATCTCAGGAGTAATCTTGACAGTCTTAAAACCAATAAGGTCAGAACTACCCTTTGCCAATCCAAACTGTACCCATTTGCCTGTTCTAGGATCTGGAAGTTTTCCAGTTTCGTTGCGAAATAAACGCAGATCAGATCGTTGTCCAAGAGCAATACGAATTTCTTGTTGAATTTTTGTCTCTGAATTAGACAAAGTTGAGATTATAAAATCTAATAATAAAATAGCAGAGTTTTTCATAATTATTAAAATCCTTTAGTTTTTGGTTTAATTTGTTTTTTTACTCTTAACAAATCTAATTTTTTACATTTACCATTCATCTTGACTGTTTTTAAAGCTTTATTTGTAGCTTCAAAACTAGATTTACGAAACTCAAGGTCTGTATAAACTTCTTTTTTAAATACATCAAATTCAATTAACATCGAATAAAGCCTTGGATTTTCTAGTGAATGTGTATCTATTAGTCTTTTAGCAACAGTTAAATCAAGTATTACTTCTTCATCAGTTTTGTTTTTAAAGGTTTCATTAAAAGTTCTAATAAAACCTTCTATACAATATAATTTTGGTTCATCTGGTTTTTTTATTGTGTAATCGATTGATCCATCTTTTCTCATATAAGACTTAACTATTCCAATACCTCCTAATTTTTCATATTGCATAGACTCTTGTTGAATATTATTTTTCTGATCTGATGTAAGCCAAAAATGATCAACTTTAGTTAAATTCTGTGTAAAAGATTTTTGAATTGGAATATTGAAACGCCAAGGAGTAACTGTAGCTTTTGAAATACAAGCCCAAGTATTGTTATGGCGTGAGTTAGTTTCCCAACCTTTCCAAGCTACTAATTGTCCTCTAAGATCTGCTAAATTTTTTCTCATCTTTTTTTATTCCTTAGTTGCCATTGGTAATATCCCCAACCTTTTTTGTATCCATGTTTTATTGCAACCGCCTCAAATTCTTCTACAGTTTTGCAATCTCTTAATTCTGTTTTTTTCTGCATAGTGTCTATAAATTTCTTAGCGCATACATTTCTATATATCCAATCTGCGTTGTAACTAACTCTAAAACTTGCATCACGGCAAATCTTAATAAATTTTTCTATCAAGAACTTATCGGGTTTTATATCTCTTATTTGCTGTCTTACTTTTAATGCTTGCTTAAAATTTATTGTTGGTAATGGAATGCTTCCTAACTTATCAGAAGGATCATATTGTTCTATACCTTTATCTGTGAGAAGCACTAATTTATAGCCTTGATGCGCTTTACCATTGTTTCGCCTTAATCTACGAAGATATAACTTTTCCCAGCTAAAAATTAATTCTTTGTGTTTAAGGTTTACATAAGGCTGGAATCTTTTACCAAGAAAAACTATTTTATCTAAAATCTCTTTATTTGCCCTTATATCAGCTAATTCTCCAAAGTTTACACCTTCTTGCACTACTTCTGGATGCGCATAATCAAACCCCATTTCTTTATGCTTATCTGGTATTGGCGGTACAAAGTATGGATATATGCGACCTAATTTATTACCTTTATCAACAAATCCAACGACTATGCCATATCTTTGTTTGTTCATGCCCTCATAAAATACAATATTGTCTCCAACTTGTACTTCTTTATCAGCTTTCTTATCGAACTTATTACTTGTAAGCCAATTTTTATCTGTTTTAAATATTATTTTTGATTTACGATTTATCTTGTTAAATTCTCTTGTTATTTTGTCATTGAATTGCTTGCTGGCATAGATAGAATCTTTATAGTTGTTTTTAAGAGTTTGTGGTTCTTTTTCTTTGTTTAGTAATTCTAACTCTCCTTCTTCTGTTAATAATATCCTCTCCTTAGTTTCTGCTTTATAACCACATACTGGACATACTGGCTGTGGTTTATAAGTGGCAAAACATTGCTTACAAGTTTCTACTCCTACAGCTTTAACACCTTTTCTTGTTGTTTTAATTATTGGATTAAGATCCCATTGTCTTTCATCATCAACAAAACCATGAGTTCTGGTGCTGTTTACATGATCTAGTATTATTGCTGTTTTATTTGCTTGCGGTCTAAGAATTCTTCCTACTTGTTGTAGATATAAAGCAAGAGATTGTGTTGGACGGAGGAGAATAGCGGCTGCAACTACTGGAACATCAGTTCCCTCGCTTATCACATCTACAGAAGTTAATACTTGAACAGAACCATTAGCTAAACCTTTTATTGCTTCATCACGTTCTGTTGTTTTCATCTCGCCATGCACTATTGCTGCTTTGTAACCAGCCTCAAGAAATTTATTTTTTACATCTTCTGCGTGTTTTATAGAAACGCAAAATGCAATAGCTGGTAAACCATCAGCGTGTTTTCTATATTGTTCTACTGCATCGCCAATAATTGATGTTTTGCTCATCTCTTCAACTAGCTCTCCCTTGGCATAATCTCCTCTTTTTGTTGTTATTTTGTCTAAATTAACCTTAAAAGGCGGTGCATATACCTTATATGGTGCTAAATAACCTTGTTCAATAAGAGTTGCAGTATCTGGTCCTAAAACCATATCGTCAAAATAATCTCCAAGACCTTTTCCATCTAATCTTTCGGGAGTTGCTGTACAACCTATTTTGTAGGTGTTTTTATAGTGATTAATAATTTTCTGCCAAGTACCAGCCGCTGCATGATGTGCTTCATCAATAATTAGATAATCTGGTTTGTAATCAATAGTATCTAATCTTCTTACTAAAGTTTGTACTGATGCAACTTGTATATTATTTTCTTGACCTTTATAACCTGATGCGATGATGCCATGATAAACATCTACATATTCTAATTTGTCAGAAGCTTGATCTACTAACTCTTTTCTATGTACAAGTATTAATACATTTTTTTTATTTGATTCTAGTGCTTTAGATATTTCTGCAAAGACAACAGTCTTACCTGATCCTGTAGGCATCACAAGAAGAGGAGATTTGTTGCCCTGTTTAAAGGACGATCTTAAATCAGATATTGCTTTTGTTTGATAATCCCTGAGTTGCATTATGTTGACAATTGTTATCGTATGATATAGGATGTTATATATAAAGTCAAGTAATTATTTTGATGGAAAAATTAGAAAGCACAGGTTACACATGGGAGGAAGCTCCTAAAAACCTTAAAAATGCTGCAATAAAACTTGCTAGTGGGTTAAACATTACACCAATAAAAGCTTATCAATTGTTATTAGAAAAAATAACAGTTGAAGATTTAAAGAAAGGCATAGCTGGAGATAAATAATGAACGAAGAACAGCGAGAAAAACTAGCACAAGTTTTACTAGAAGAATCTCTTACTTGTGCTGACAGAAACGATTTAGATGATGCGAAAGATCTTATGCAAAGATCAGTAGCAATTAAGTGGAACCACACTATAAAAAAGATTCTTAATGGTGACAAGGAGCTTCTTAAAGAAACAACAAGAAAGCAATTTAATGGAAATAAAACTGACATGATTATTTCTAGATGCATTATGAATGAAGTTGTTTCTAATAAAGAATGGCTTAAAAAAAATAATTTAGGTGTGGAGTGGTACGAGCAATGAAAAAACAAGAATTATGGGAATCAACTTTGAACACTATGCAAATTTTAAAATTAAGTCGTGCTGATTTAAATGCGCTAAGAAAACATAATGTATTAAAAGAGAATATTGATTATAAAAAAATATATAAAAAAAATAACATACATACATATAAATATAATTTAGAAAATAGTTGTCATAAAATTTATGCTTTACCTTTAAAAACTTTTACTGATCCAAACTTCGACTACAGCGCTCATGTTAGTCGTCAATATGAAGAGGCAAATGCACGGAGGGGTAAATAATGTCATTTACAAAAACAGAACTAGTCGATCGTCTATTACTTCATGTAAGAACAGATAATTACAAAGGTTTTTGTTCTGCTGTTGATAGTGGTTTTCAACGCTTTGGAGAAAAAGAATTATACAACATAATAACTAGTGATTTACTAAAACAAATGTGCGATTGTAATGAGCTTGATACTTTTCTTGGATGGGGAGACAAGCTTTACAATGATGGGTTTGATAACTGGAAGGATAGGATAGAAAAAGATGTATAAACCAGAAATTATTAGTAACGCCGAATATCACGGCAAAAAAACACATCTATCTTCTACTAACATTCGCACGTTTAAAAAGAACAGAAAACAGTTCGAGTATAGTTTGACCCATGACTTGGTTAAACAAACTAAGGCAATGGCAGATGGTACTGCTGTTCATGCATTCTTTTTAGAACGAGATAAGTTTGATACTGATTTTGTTATTAAACCGGCAGATATGCGACTTAATACAAAAGCTGGCAAAGAATGGGCGCAAGAACATCAAAGCAAAATTATTATTGATTCTGAGCTTGGCAATAATCTGTATGAGATGGAGAAATCTTTTATGGATAGCCCAGCAAAATTAATCTACGATATTAAAGGACAAACAGAATTAAGCTATTTTTGGGATGATTTAGGCACAATTAAGGGTAAATGTAGGCCAGATTGGATATCTGATGATGGAGAAATTGTTGTTGATGTAAAAACTACAACTGATGCAAGTCCAAAAGGATTTCAAAAGTCTATTGCAAATTGGGGCTACCATTTACAACTTGGATGGTATTTAAGAGGATTACAGAAACTTGGCTTACCGGCAGAACAATTTATTTTTATTGCAATAGAAAAAACACCGCCTTTTTGTGTTGGAGTTTATAGAGCAGATCGAGACATGATTAACCTTGCAATGAAAGAACTAGATCAACTTATACCAGAAATACAAACTGCAATGGTGTCTAATGAGTTTCCAGACTACACACCAGAAATAACTTCTATTGGTCTTCCACCTTGGATGACTGATAAGAAAGAACAACCAGATTATGATCCTAACTTACATGGGGAGGTAGAACTTTACTAATGACTTCAGAAATCACAACACAATCAATAGAAGGCGAATCTTCTATCTACAAGAACACAGATTCTTTCGAGTTTGCACAAAGACAAGCAAAAAGCTTATGCGAATCTAACTTAGTACCTATTAGCTATCAAGGACAGAAAGGTTTACCTAATTGTTTGGTGGCATTGGAAATGAGTAAAAGAATGAACCTTAGTCCTTTAACTGTTATGCAAAATCTAAATATTATTCATGGTAGACCTACATGGTCAGCACAATTTATTAGTAGTCAGATTATGGGCTGCGGTAGATTTGAAAACTTTGATTACCTTGTTAAAGGAGAAGGCGAAACATTAGAAGTGCAATGTATTGCAAAAAGGATAACAGATCAAAAATTAGTAAAAGGTACAGCAGTATCTATGAAGATGGCTAGGTTAGAAGGCTGGACTAAAAATCCTAAATACACATCTATGCCAGAACTTATGCTGCGTAATCGCGCTGCCACATTTTTTGGCAGACAATATATTCCTGACCTATTGTTAGGAGTACAAACCAGCGAAGAGGTTGTAGACATACAACCTTTAGACGTTACACCTGAGACAGTAAAGGAGACTTTAGATGACCACGGAATGTAATGATCAGTTTTTAACACCGGCTGAACTAGCTAAACGATGGCGAGTTCATGTTAATTCTGTTGCACGATGGAGAATGGAGGGCAAACCCCCTGATTACATTATGATCAACGGAAAAATCCTCTATAAGTTAGCTGATATAGAGGCTCTCGAATTAGCTAAACGTCAATCTAATCCAATTACTTAATTATGGAATTTAAAGTAAACCTTGCACTTTTCAAAGCCACAGAAGATAGCCTTAAGGCTAGATATGGCGATAAGTATGACCCTAGCAAAAAGTATCCACAATACAATGGGACTATGCAAGTAACGCAAATGGACATTGTGAAAATGGTCAATTATTTGCAAAAAGCAGAACCAGAAGTTAGTGACTACCATCCAGAAGGCGCTGTTACTGTAAGAGCTAGTGCTTACATTAATACATCTAAGAGTGGCCTACAGTATCTATCTATTAATCTAGAGCCAGACTACAAAACACTTAAGGCTATAGAAGAAAAAGAATCTGGTGTTACAAGTTCTACACCAGCACCTAGAACTGTAGATCCAACAGAGGATATTATTCCTTTCTAAACATATAGGGGCATTAAGGTATTTCACAAAAAGAACTTTTAACCACAGCTAACACTCAATAGTTAAGAGCGAGCTTTTTGTTCTATAACCGCCTTATGTAAGTCCTCTTACACCTTATAAACATTATCAACATTTAAGCTAAAATAGATGTATAAATCTTGTAATTACACCATGTCCGCTTTTTATAAAAGCATAAGTTTAGATCAAATAATTCATGTCGATAAGATTAATGAATTAACACCAGAACAACAAACAGTTCTTAGAGATGAATTAAGGATTGCTGTCGATGAAATGAATTTTATGGAGAGAAGGGTTAAGAAAGAAGCACCTTCTATAGAGAACAATACTTGGCTTCATAAGGTTAATAAAAAGATTAATATCTGCAATCAGTTCATAAGAATATTAGATATGCAGCAAGAACAAAAGACATCTTACAAGAACAAGTATGAAGAAACACTTTCTAATTTATTAGTTAAGAAATTAGGAAAAAGTACATATGAAGCCATACAGCAAAAGGCGCATATGTTAACAATAAGTGAGTTGATGGAGCAAAACTAATGTCTTCTGAAGAAGAAAAAATATTAGAAAAATTAAAAGCAAAAAAAATAGATAAATTAGAAGAAAAATTAGATCATAATATCAGAGGTTATGATCATTTTATTGATTATAAGGACGATGGTAAATGTAGTTTAAGAAGTGATTGGGTTGATAAAAATATACAGATTATAATTGACCAGCACAATATAGAAATTGACAAAATAAAAAAAATGACGATAGTAGATTTTAGTCAAAACGAAATAAAACAGGTTACAGAAACCTGATATATCCACTCCCTCGCAAGAACATTAACCAAACCCACGCAAGAACAATGAGGTCAAACAACTTTCCAGACAAAGAGATTTTAGATATGCCACCTGACATGGAAGGCGTTACTAGAGCAGAAAAAGATACTAAAACTAGAAAGTATAGATTTATTGTTAATGGCGTTGGCAATTGCCCAATGAAGTTAACAACCTATGCAGAAAACAAAAAGAAAGCAATTAAGTATGTAGAAGCTAGGTGGAAAGATTGTAAGTGGGAGATAGTTGAGTGAGGACTAAAGAAAAAATAGAAGCCGCGCAAAAGCGCATTAAAGAATTAAAAATATTAATAAAATGTTGGGAAAAAAAATAAATCTTGTATATCACACATTTAGTCTGCAAAGGACAAATCGGAATCAACCCGATATATTATGGACTTACAGCAAAATTTAGACCTTGGTATTTTGATGGAAAAAAAGTTTATGCCGGTAGATTATACGAGACAGAATCAGAGGCAAAAGAAGCAGCAGAACAACTTAGGAGAGCTTGTATGTTGCGGTATTCATGTGTTTAGGGTTATAAATGGACAAAGACAATGGATTAGTACACCTCCTGATGATTGGGAAACTATTGACGGCAGAGTTTGGACTGAGTAGTGGCATCTCTTAGGTATCATGCTGGACGCATGGTGCTATATGAAGAAAAACCTACTGTTTGGCGCGTAAAAATAAAAACAAAAAAAGGCAAACTTAATTTGCCGTTATCTGCTAAAGAATTAGAACCAGCGCTTATTGAAGCTGAATATTTATATGCAGATGCAAGATGTATGAGCAGAGATCATCCTTTATGCATAGATTGTATTCATCATCTTGTTATTAAGGCCGAATGCGGTTTAGGAATGCCAGAAGGAAAGGCTAGTGGCGGCATATGGGCTAAAGATTGCGCTTACTTTTGGGAGAAGAAGATTTAGTACTTATTTTGTCTATATGATCGCCAGCTTGTTGAATGATTTTTACTAAACGATAATTTTCTTTGGCAAAAGCACTTATAAGATCTGGTACTTCATCAGGATCAATGTAATTAACTATTGATCTAAGTACTACTTCAATATGTAATTCCTCTTCGTAGGATACGTCAGCCATAACCCAAGGCTCTACTTTTTTCCTTTTTTTTGCTTGATTACTGAACCAACCAGACCAAGGCATTTGTAGTCTCATGCCTTAACAATAGCTAGCTTGCCCTGAGATAGCCAGCTTTTCGGTCATTTATTATTCTTTCTGGTTTTTGAATAGTATGCCATCTATGCTCACAAACCATACATAACCTTCTTCTTACAATTGTTTTTTTTGAATTTCTTTCTGATCTTATTACTTTCTGTCTTGTAACTTTTTGACATTTAGGACACTTTACAAAAGTTAATCGATGCATTTATGGATATGTGAGGTTTTATATCTTACTATATAAATAGTTATTTCACTACAAAATGGATACACAGACAAGAGGCTATGGATCTTCAAACAAAAAGAAAAAAAAGAAAGTAAAAGTAAAGTTAGGTAAGTAGTTATCTTCCAGGAAATAGCGCTTTTTCTAAAGCATCGCAAAGCCTGTCGTCAACTGTATTATCAGTCTTCTTAACCATTGCTCGTACTATATCAAGTGCGAGTTTTTTTATTGCTGACCCACGAAGAAAAGCAAATAAAATTGGTTCAATAATTTTAAGCATAATTTTTAAGATAAAGAAAGATCGGGAGTTTGGTCAGTCGAACTCTTAAGACTGCCCTGCTTTAACCCCATATCAAGGATCGTATGGCTTTCAGATCCGCTTTGCATAGATCATCAGGCTTCCCGACTTATCTAAATATTACTATAAATTAGAAAAAAATCTAAACGGAAAACTAGTGTGCCAATTAAATTAGTGGCACACTAAAAATTGATTCTTGATTAGTTGGATTTATAATAAGGATAGCCGATAGAGGTATCGGCTATGTACCTAGACTCTTAAATATTATGATTAAGTTCACTAAGCTCCAAGCCGAGCTTCTTGCAGATCGCCCACCTGATTGTATAGCTGATTGCTTACATCAAACTTATGATTGGGATTTTGATTTTATTGATGAAAAAGCTTCTGAATTATCTAGAAGTTTAGATCTTCATCAAGAAATCAAAGAAGATCTAGATAAATACGATCTAGAAATTCTTCACGATATGGTTGATGGAAACACGATTATGCAAGGTTTAGCTGATGCCGCTCACTTCGAGGAGATTACTAAAAAAGAATTTGGTAATTACAAACGAGCATTTAAAAGCGTCATTAAAAAGCTAAACAAAATTGGCGAGGGCCACGAAAGTTATCCGATTAAGGATAACTGGATGTTGTACTACTAAACTAATCGCCCTCTTCGGAGGGCATTACACATTATACATTGCACTTTATTATGGAATTTAATTTCAATGACGGCGGTAGAGCCAAAGCTGGTTACAAAGGACGCACAGGAGACTGTGTTACTAGAGCCGTAGCAATCGCAGCAGAGCTACCTTACAAAGAAGTCTATGATCGACTTGCAGAAGGTAACGCTACACAAAGAGTTACTAAACGCATGAAGAAATCAAGGCGTGGCGTTAGGACTGCTAGAAACGGAATTAATACTAAACGCAAATGGTTTCAAGACTATATGCAAAGTTTAGGATTCAAATCTGTTGCTACGATGGGTATTGGAACTGGTTGCAAAGTCCATCTAAAAGCAGATGAGTTACCTAAAGGTAGAATTATCTGTAATCTAAGCAGACATTATTGCGCTGTTGTAGATGGCGTTATAAACGACACCTATGATCCTAGTAGAGGAGAAACAAGATGCGTTTATAGTTACTGGATAAAGCAGTAATGTTACAGCCCCCCCAAGCAGGGGGCTTTTTTTTGTGTTAGTGTATCCGCGTGTGTGAGAACTTGTGAGTGATTAGTGGAAACTAGGCAACACTAGACATTCGCAAGAACTAGACCTCTAGCAATAGGGGTCTTTTTTTTATCTTCTTGGCTTGATTTCTACTACAGCAAGTTCTACTTCCTTAAGGCGATGAAATACCTCTTTCATGTCATCGTGCATATCATCAATTTTTGTACTTAGTAATTCGATAGCTGTGGTATTTCGCACAAGATCATCACGCGATTGTCTACCGCGATAAGATATAGAACCAACTGATACAAAACAAGCTGTTAATAATGCCCCACCTACTGCTGCAACTACCTCTACCACTTTACGAGTCCTCGATCTATGTCTATTATACAGAAAAACCCTATGGAAAAAGAAAAAACCAAAGATA
>Ga0098042_1000252_pt1 | contig 20739 bp, 7 predicted proteins | sample 9_EtaG_FD_75066 | JGI IMG/M metagenome (GOLD analysis project Ga0098042, IMG submission 75066) | Marine viral communities from the Subarctic Pacific Ocean - 9_ETSP_OMZ_AT15188 metaG | ecosystem: Environmental > Aquatic > Marine > Oceanic | place: Pacific Ocean | collected 2015-01-10
AATTAATGAATGTACCTTTTGATGAAAACCCTTATTAAGCATTTGCTGCTTTCTTAAAAACACACGAAGGTGTTGAAAACTATAAATCTATAGATAAAAAACTATAAAAACAAGTGATACTATAATATAGGCGGTTTCGGCCGCCTTTATAGTATAATAAAAAATTAATATGGCAGTAAGCGTAAACACAGTATATCAAACAGTCTTGTATATATTAAACAAAGAGCAAAGAGGTTACGTGACTCCTTCAGAGTTTGGAAGTATTGCAGATCTAGTACAAAAAGAAATATTTCAATCTTACTTTCCAGACGGTAATCAAGTAAATCGTCAAAACCAAAACAATACACAAAACGATACTGAGTTTTTTAATATGTATAAAGATATAGCTTATAAGTTATATCCTTTTGAAAAAGAAATACAATTTTCATATAATGCTGCTAATGATTGTTGTTATAATAACACAAGTAATACAATATATAAAATAGGTGAAGTAATAACAACTTACGATGGTCAACCTGGGTATAGTTCTATAGCGCAATTAGCAAGTAAAAAAGATTTTGATAAAATTATTAGATCAAAACTCACTGCGCCTACAAAACAATATCCTTTATTTTATACCACAAACAACAACATTACTCTAGGTTTTGGGAGTTTAACAAGCGGTGGATCTGGGTATAACACTACTCCAGCAACGGGTGCTACTAGTGGTGGCACCGGAACTGGTCTGCAAATAGGAAACGTGGTGTATGTTGGTCAACAAGTTGCTAGTTTTAGTATTTTAAACTTTGGAACTGGTTACACTGCTGGTGACATAATAACTATATTAGGTGGCAATGATAATGCTACTTTTATTTTAAATTTCACTAATTCATTAGTTTTAAAAATATCTCCTTCACCTTCAAATACAAACGATATTGTTTCAGTAAATTGTCTTACTAATCCCACTACTCCAAATTGGGATTTTACTATAGGTACAGTAGGTCAATATATATTTAACAGCATTGGAAGTAATTCTTCTTCAGTTGATTTTCAATTAGATATTTCAGAACAAACAAATATAATTATAAATATATTAAAGTATTTTGGTGTAGTTATAAATGATCCTACTATTATAGAAGTGGCCGCTCAAGAAGCTCAAACTACAGAGGTAAATTTAAAATCTTAAATAAATGAGTCAAGAAACAAATCAACAGTATTATCAAGGCGCTCAGCCATTTGTAGTTACTGCAGCCGCGGGACAAACCGCTTTTGTAACAACATTTGATACAGATTTAATATTTGGATCTTCAGATCCAACAGACGTTAATTATGCTTTAAATAATTTTAAAGTTTACACAAGCACAAGTGGTTTACCTGGTAGTTTTACTGAATATACTTCAACTTACACAGTATCAAACAACACAATTAATTTTCCTGGAGGATCACCAATACCTCAAAATTCATATGTTGTTGTTCAATTAAAAACATTAAGCGGCGGTAATTATGGTGCTCAAGATGCTTTTGGTCAAACAGTAGAGGAAAACTATGGAGGCTATGAGTATATCACTCTAAACGATGCTATAGATAATTTTATGGTTGGTTATGTAGGAGACGGAAAAATACTACAAAGAGCAGACAAGTCTGATGTGTTGTTTTTTGCTAAAAGATCCTTGCAGGAGTTTAGTTATGACACATTGAAAAGTATACATTCACAAGAGCTCACTGTACCAGCATCGTTAAGTTTAGCGCTGCCTCAAGACTATGTTAATTATGTACGAGTGTCTAGAATAGACTCTTTAGGTATAAAAAGAATTATATATCCTGTAAATAACCTTACAATAAATCCATATAATAATCTTGTACAAGACGCAGCTGGTGTTCCTACGCAAGATAATTTTGGAAGCAATATTGAAAGTACTTCTATTACAGAAGAAAGATGGTCTACAGCAAATTTAGATTTACTTAATTTTAATTTATTAGATAATTTTGATGATTTTTCTTATTGGTGGAATTTATATGGATTTGATGGTAACTTTAACACGGGTAGACTATATGGCTTAGATCCGCAAACATCTCAAATAAACGGCTGGTTTAGTATTAACCATAGAGAAGGTAAAATATCTTTTTCAAATGAATTAGCAAATGAGTTAATCGTACTAGAATACATATCTGACGGTTTAGGAAGTGATTTAGATACTAAGGTTCCTAAGCTTGCAGAAGATGCTTTATATGCGTCTATACTATATAATATAGTGTCTGTTAGAGCAAATCAAGATCCTAACAATGTAATGCGGCTTAAAAGAGACAGGAGTGCTAAATTAAGAAATGCTAAAATAAGATTATCTAATATTAAACTTGATGAAATAGCTCAAGTAATGCGCGGTAAATCTAAATGGATAAAACACTAAAATTTAATGGCAGAGTTTAAAAATAGCTTTTTGAGATCTAAAATGAATAAAGATCTCGATGACAGATTAATGCCTGAGGGTGAATATAGAGATGCTTTAAATGTTTCTATAAATAAATCTCAAGGAGATGGTAGCTCTGAAGGAAACGTAGGAACTGTTCAAACCGTGTTAGGTAATGAACTTTTGTTAAATACACCAGTAGGTGTGCCTGACACAGAATTTATTGGTATTCTACCTAGTGACAATAAAAATAGTATTTACGGTTTTATAACAAACAACACTTTAACACAAGACGAGGCTTTCTATGTTCCTGAAGGCGCGGTAGGGTTAACATATCTTTATCCCAACAACCAAAACTCTAGTGTCGCAGCTGGAACATTAGTCCGAGCAGGACTAGGTTATACGGCCGCAACAACGTATAACACCTCTGGTGGATCTGGTTCTGGAATGACTATACGTGTTGATACAGTCACTTCTTCGCCTGATTTTGCTGTTAACACATTTACAATCATAAACCAAGGAATTGGCTATAATGTAAATGACTTTGTTACAATTTTAGGTACTGGAGCTGAAAATGCTTACATCAATTTAACGTCTGTTGTGGGACCTATAACTTTAACCTCTGGCGGTTCTGGCTATCCAGATCCTGTCGCAGGAACAACAACTGCAGTCACTGGTAATGGATCTGGATTAAGAGTTTCGTGCGTGGTATCTGGCGGTATTGTTACCTTTGTTAATATTTTGGCTTTTGGAGGCGGATATCAAGTTGGAGACATAATATCTATAGACGGTGGAACTACTGATGCTACTTTTACTATTGACAATTTAATGAATAGTTATTCTGCAATTATTTCTTATAATTTAGCAGATCAAACTAGTTTTAAAGTTATAGCAGAAGGAGCTTTTCTTAATTTTTCTACTCAAAACCAAATATACGGAATAAACTTAATAGAAGATTTATTGTTTTTTACAGACAATAGAAATCAACCTAGAAAAGTTAATATAAATAGACCTACAGGATATTATACAACTGAAGATCAATTATCAGTTGCTAAATACTACCCTTGTGATGCGATAACTTTATATCAACCCAGCGAAGCTCAGGCTAAAGCTAGTTTAGCTATATCTACAGCTACATCTACAGTTACTACAAACAGTACAACATTAACAGTTACATCTGCGTCTGCTACTGCTCCAACTAACTTAGGCGTATTAGGATCGCTAGCTACTCTTACCGCAAATACTGGAACTTCATATCCAACGCTAGGAGCTCCTTCGCCTTGTACTGGAGGAACTGGAAGAGGTGCGACAGTAACATATACTGAAGTAGCTGGTGTCGTACAAACTGTCACTGTAGTTAATTTGGGAAATGGATATACAAATGGCGATATATTAACGATTAGCGCTGGAGAAAATAACGCAGAATTTGTTTTAAATTTCATAACACAAGATACTTTTGTAGTAGATTCTTCTGGTTGGCCAACGAGTGTAGTTGTTAATAATCCTCAAACCATACCAGCAGGTATGGATTTAAAGTTTGTAACGCCAGAAACTACAATGCAAGATGCTTCTGACTTATACTTGCCTGCTTCTGCTCAAGCTATTGTTGATACTATAACCACAGGGCCAGACACTATAACAATAGATCCTCAGGATTATAATGGTTTTTATTCTGCAGGAGCTACTACAAATGATCCTATGTTTGGTTATCATCTGTATTTAGAATATGATCCTATAACTCAACAAAATGTTTTTACTGATTCCGGCGCAAAATTAGTATCTACCACTCAATCTACATCAGGCTCGTTTCTTATATCAGTAATTTTAGATCAAACCCCTGCTACTGTTGGTGGGATAGCACCCGCTGCTGGAATGAATTTAAGACTAGCTCTTCCAAATCCTTACTATGACGCTTCTTTTGCAGAAACAGCAAACATAGAATATTTAACCGATAAGTTTACTAGATTTTCTTATAGATTTAAATACGATGATGGTGAATACTCTTTAATGGCGCCATTTACTCAACCGTGTTTTATACCAGACCAAGATGGTTATTTCATGGATAGAGAAAAATTAAGAGGTACCGTTGTAGGTGTTTTTGATGATGGTGAGAATGAGGTTTCTGATGAAAACAACGCTTACAGAAGTACAGAAGTTTCTTTTATGGAAAATAAAGTTAATAAAATAACTTTAAATATTCCGCTTCCATGCGCCGCTAATGACTTAATTAGTAAATTTAAAATTGAAGAAGTTGATATACTGTATAAAGAATCTGATCAAACCACAATAAAAGTAGTCGAATCAATACCAGTCGAAGGATCTATATCTGGTGAATCAAATATATACCAATACGAATATGGTTCTAAACCTCCTTTTAAAACACTTCCTCAAGCTGAAACAGTAAGAGTTTACGATAAAGTTCCAGTTAAAGCTTTAAGTCAAGAAGTAGCTAGCAATAGAGTTATATATGGTAATTTTCAAAACAGGCACACGCCACCAGCTTTTTTAGATTATACTTTAGGTGCGTTTCCAAAACAAACATTTAATATATCTGAAAACATAGTAAACTCTGATACCTCTGAAATAGAATATCCTAATGCTACTTTAAAACAAAATAGAACATATGAAGTAGGTATTGTTTTGTCTGATAAATTTGGTAGACAGTCTACTGTGTTATTTTCTAAGCAATCAGAATACGCTGCTTTGGGTGAATTTTTAGCTTCTTCTATATATTCTCCATACAGAGGAGAGTTTGAAAATTTTCCACCAGAAGGTATAACTGCTTTTGATGGAAATGCATTAAATCTACAATTTAATTCTACTATAAATAGTCTTAGAGACACAACTACGGGTAGTCCTGGTTTGTATAATGGTGATGTTAATTCTCAAGATTACAATCCTTTAGGTTGGTATAGCTTTAAAGTGGTTGTAAAGCAAACAGAACAAGATTATTACAATGTTTATGTTCCAACCGCTATGGCCGCTTACCCTTTAGATCCATTAAAGGAAGTCACTTCAACATCTCATATTGTTTTATATAATGATAATATTAATAAAATACCCAGAGATTTAACAGAAGTAGGACCAACTCAAAAAGATTTTCCTAGTAGTGTAAGAATGTTTGGTAGAGTAGGACCACTTAACAGTGAATTAATATCAACACCTGGAGGACCCGCAACTTCGTCAAATTTAATAAATGCTCAATTTTACCCATCAAAAATAGCTGATGTAAGTACAAGTATAGCCACTATAAAAGATTTATTTGATTATGAAAATTTTCCTCTTCTTCAAAATACTGGTGGAATAGAAAAGTATGTGTTTTATAATTTTGAATATTTAAAATTATCAGTATCTGGAAGTACTTTTCCAGATTCAAGTTCTTTAGTTGCTAGAATAAATACACAAAACAAATTTGGAGTTCAAGTTCCTAAAGGCGGTAATTATGCTACTGCAAACGTTGTAAGTTCTTCACCTAGTCCAACAACCAATGCTCCGTTAAATAATATTTCACCTGACAACACCGCTATAAAGCTAGGTCAAAGAGTCGTAGGTCAAGGCATTGTTGGTGATGTTTTTGTTGTAATTTATGTGCCCGGTCCTAGTTCCACTGAAGGAACCGTAACGCTTTCTAGCGCAGTTGATCGCACTGGGGGCTCAACTTGGCAATTTTTTGGTGGATCTGAGCCTTATAGCGGAACACCAGCGCTGAATGTATATGAAGTAGCGCCAAATATTTCTTTAATAGATATATACTATGAGACTACAACTTCTGGTCTTATAGAAAATTTAAATAAAGCCATAGATACAGGTCCTCCTCCAAATGTTTTTGCTCAATTAGATGGCTTTCGTGCTACTCCGAAATTTTCAGAAGATGCCATTGTGACCGAAGACCCAATTGCTAGTGGTAATTACGAAACTATTATAACAACACCTTTTGCTCCAGTTACACAATCTGGAACAACATTTCCTTCACCAGCTTTAAACATTGTTACAATAGAATCTATTACAGATCAATCTGGTAACGATTCATATAACGGTGTACCTTATTTTGCTCCTACTGAAGCTGAACCAAACGGAAGCTCTGATGGTATGTTCGGTATAAGACCGGAAAATATTTCTGGTACACCAAATGGAAACTTTGTTGTAGTTTTAAAAAAGAAAACAAGTCCGGGTGCTTTTGCTGACACAGATGGTGTTGTTACATCAGGGGCTACTAGTTTTGACGTAGACGGCTTGGCAAGTGCTAAATCTTGGCCAACTGGCACAAGAACTAGCGATAATCCCAACACCGCTGGATTTAAACCAAATGGATACAATCCAACCTCAGCTCAGTTAGAAGGAGCTTCAGTCTCAGGTAGTGAAAGTATACCAGAAGGAACAGTGGTAACTGGCTTTGTTCCTGGAGGCGTAACTGGAACTGGTACTGTTACAATTTCTAATGCCTTAACTGGTGACATAGCTGATAATTTTCCTATAGTTTTTGGTAAAGAATCACCTGGTTTAGTTTATTCTGAACTTCATACTGATGAAAATAATTTACCAGGTAATACATTTAATTTTAATTTCAAATGCTCTAATTCAGGTATTGATCCCATAACAGGAGAATATTTTAATAATGTAGAAACAGATGTTCCAGGCAGTCTTACACTATTCTCAGTTCTTCCTAAAAGACCTGAAGTAAATATAATATCAAAGCAACCTAGTTTTTCATCCCAAACAGACGCTTTTGGTCCAGTTTTAAACGACATACAACCTTTTGGAGTTATATCTCAAGTTACTCAAAGTCCTCAACCTAGAATAATAAATCCAGATTATGTACTCGATGGTGTGTTTTCAGCTATTCCTGGAAATACAAGCGCCAACAATGACATTTTAGCAACTGCAAAGTGTATAAATGGTTCTTCTACTTTTGATTTGATGAAAGAAGACTTGACGCTTTTTATAAGAAGAATGTTTTGGGCGCCTGATTATCTTAGCCCTAATTGGAAGTGGCTTGAAATAGGACTTCCTACATGGACGGGTACACCACAAAACGAACAAAACACTGTTCCGCCTCCAAGTGGTTTTCCTATAACAGGGCCTGATGGATCAACTATTCCAAACGGCCCGTTAGATATATATAATCAAAGCGAAACAAGCGTTGGACAAAACCACTGGCTTTTAGAGCAAATTCCTGATAGTTCTAATACAGATTTTAAAACCCCTATTTATAATTTAAGAACTGGACCTTTGGGAGGGTTTGATAATTCGTTTTATGAAAATAAAGCTTATTGTATAGAAATTGCAGCTAAAGATGCTCAGCTTGGTAGTTCTATTAACTCTCCGTCTACATTTGTTAGTTTCGTTTTAAGAAGAGCAACACAGGGTGCTTTTTCCCCTAACTCTCCAGTTTCTGTACCAAGTTGTCCTACTACTACAACTTTCACTAGATTTACAAACGAGTCTGCAATGAGTCCTTTTAACAGTCAAATATCAGGATCAGGGCCAATACCGGGTGGTGAGATTGCTGGGCAATGGGGTAGTAGTCCAAACCCTATAATCAAATGGGAAGGTGATGGCCCTGTTAGAGTCAAAGCTAGAATTCAAGTTGTACGCACGGACGGAGGAGTAAGCCCAATATCTGGTAATTTTACATATACAATGAGCAGCGCTTTCACTGCTACAGACGCCAATAATAATACTCAAAATTTATTTAGTGCCCCCCTTCAAGGAACTATTGTTAATCTTAATAGTTTTTATCCTGCACCAGCTGATGAAATAGAATTAGATTTTACTCAAGGATACCAAGAAATAATATTTGATGGAACTTTTGGCCTTGAATACAATGGCAATGTTGGAGCTTTACCTAACGACGCGGTTATAGCTTTAAAATTAACTATTGATGTTTGCGCCTTGTAGCCTCGTAAAAAAATAAATTTAAAAGTGATAATAAAAAAATGGCTAGTATATTAGAAGTAAAATATTTCAATAGCTTTATTCTTAAGAAAAGAGCATTAGATAGAAGCGTCGGCTCAGCAGCCACTAGACCTAAAACAATATGGAATGGATCTTTTGGTATTCCAGAGAATATAGGTGGATACCCTGTGAAAGGCGGCGGCGCTACTGCTACAGAAACTAGTAGATCTTGGATTATAGAAGAAGCTAGAATAAGAGGTGGCTATAATAATACTTCTACTGACTATGGCGTTAGAGCTTATTTAGTAGAAGAAGACCCTAATTCTAGCATTAGATTTAATTCTTTAATATACTCAGGTATTTATAACTCAAGAACCGGGGTTAATAATACAAATGTATTTAGCGTAGCTGAAGATATAACAAGAAGTTTAGATCCGGCTAATGGATCTATACAAAGGCTTTATGCTGAAGATACTAATTTACTTGTTTTTCAAGAAAGCAAAGTAAGCAAAGCCCTTATAGATAAAGATGCTATATATAGCGCTGAAGGTCAAGGAACAGCGGTTAGTTCATTTACTCAAGTAATTGGTCAAATCACACCTATAAATGGAAATTACGGCATGGGTAATCACCCTGAAAGTCTTGCTGTTTACGGATACAACAAATATTTTGTTGATTCTTTTCAAAACTGTGTAATGCGCTTGGGTGGAGACGGTTCTTTAGTTGAAATATCTTCAACCGGTATGCGTAGTTTTTTTAGAAATAATATAATAAATGTTGATAGTATTAATTCTAAAGGAAAACTCATAGGAACCTATGATATATATAATAAAGATTATGTTTTGTCTATTCAACCTAACAATACCTCTAATAGTTACAATACCGTGGCTTACGATGAGTCTGCTCAAGGTTGGATAAGTAAGTATAGTTATAAACCAGATCAGTCTTTTAGTTTAAGAAATCAACACTACACCACGATTGGTAACTTAGTTTGGCTTCATAATTCTTCAAATGTTAATTATGGAAATTTTTATAACACTCAAAACGAATCTTTAGTTAGATTTATTGTAAATCCAAAGGTTAGTACTCAAAAAGTGTTTAAAACTATTAACTATGAAGGATCAAATGGCTGGCAAGTTTCTAGTTTTAGCTCTGACGAAACAGGTCCTGATTTATATTCAGGCTCTAACGTTAATTATTATGATGTAGCTAGTCCTATATTGAGTTACGTACAGGGTGCTTATGATTCAGATAGTCCACCTAATACTGGAATTGCTGCTGTGGTTCCACCTATATTTAGAGCTGGATTTTATAGAAAAGAAAATAAATACTATGCTAATATAAACAGCTCTTCAGCTATAACGCAAGGAGAAATTTTACCAGGATTTTTGACTTCTGGTGTTAAAGGATTTTATGCAACTGTAACTTTTTCTACAGACTCTGTGACAGATCCAGGTAGATATAAAGAATTATTTTCAGTGTCTACAATTTACAATTTTGCTAATGGATATTAAAAAAATAAATAAATCAGTACAAGAAATACAAGATATTATTATTAGTAATAATGATATCGAAGGTTTCTATGGTAATGGCAAAAACATAGTAGAAGTTCCTGAAATACCTATAAAGCACAGTTTTGCAGATCAAGTATATATAAGACAAATGAACATGAGCGAAGGTGATATTGTTGTAGGAGCAATACACAACCATTTACATGCTTGGTTTTTAATGAAAGGCCGAGTATTAATAAATAACAATGGCGAACAGATAGAGCATATAGCGCCATGTTATACGGTATCAGAACCTGGTTCTAAAAGATTTATATATGCTTTAGAAGATTCTATATTTGTAAACGTGCATAAAAACCCTAGTAATACTCAAAATATAGAAGATATAGAAAACGAATTAGTGTCTATGACAATAGACGAATATAATAAAAAAACAAGTTAGTATGGCGATGATAGCAGTAGCCGCGATTGGCGGTGGTTTAAAACTAGCGGGTGGTATCTTTGGATCTCGCTCCGCTAAGAAAAGAGCTAGGGCGTTGGCTAGACAAATAAAAGCTGAATCAGCAAAACTTAATCAGCTAGAAAGTTCTAGGCAACAAATTACAAATCCCTACAGCGGAGTTAGAGACATGTCTTTTTTGGCTAGAGATCTTTCTAATAAAGTAACAAATCCTTTTTCAAACTTAAGTGTAGCAACAGGTGCTGCTGAAATACAAATGGAACAGTCAGATATAGCATTAGCTAATACATTAGATACTTTGAGAGCAACCGGTGCGAGCGCTGGTGGTGCAACAGCATTGGCTCAAGCAGCTTTACAAAGTAAAAAAGGCGTTGCCGCTAGTATTGAAACTCAAGAAGCTCAAAATGAAAAAATGAGAGCTCAAGGTCAGCAAGCTATGGAGCAAGCTCAACTACAAGACGCACAAAGAATACAAAGCCTTCAAATATCTGAAGCTGGTAGAGCTCAGCAACTTAAAGGTATGGGTGAAAATATTAAAATGCAAATGAAAGAAAACAGACAGTCTGATAGGATAAACTACCAAAGAAATAAAATATCAGCTTTAATGGGTGCTAAGGAATCAGCGAAAGCCTCTGCTTCTAATATGATGATGGGTGCAATTGGCGGATTAGGAGATTCACTGATGAGTTTTGCTGCTGGTTAATAAATTAAAAAATGGAAAACGAAAACATACAAAAAAATTTATACCTAAAACAGTTTAATGAAAGCAATGCTCTTGGTTTTAATAAAGAATTTATAGCTCATAATTATGACTTTAATTTTGATATACTAGGCAAAGCTTTTAGACCTACGGCTAAAACATACGCTAAGTTAATGTCAAATATTAATAATAATAAATGCGTTAATGGAGATTGCAAGTATGAATACGAGCAATTAAAGTTACTTGATCAAGCTCCACAAAATGCTCTTGATTTTCTAGGTGAACTTACGTCTCAACTAGTTATAACTGAAGAACCTAATTTTGATCCTAATAATAATTTTAAATACACTGTGGCTAATTCTATAATTACTACTAAGCCAGGTTTTTCTAAAGACAATGGGTATAATGTTACTTTGTATTTACTAGAAACAGGATCTTTTGAAATTATATTTACAGGACCAATGCTAGAAGAGCCTTTAGTTATAAATAATATATCGCTGTCAACACTGGCAAAAGAAGGCACAAGTATTGTAACATCGACTCCTAATATCCAAAAACTAATGATGGCTTTAATGCCTCAAACTGGATTATTTGAAGGTAACTCAATACAATCAAATGGCGAATTATCTCCAGTGGCTGTTATATCAGATGAGTTTGTATTAAAAAATCCAGATGGTTCTTATGACTATGAAATAATAGATATAGGTGGGGGTAAAGGCAGAAATATATTAAAGTTTGACTTAGATAAAATTACAAAAAAATCAATGCCTTTTATAAATGCAGAGATCGCTGGTATATTATCCCAAGAGCAAGAAGCTATTGCTCTTTGGAATGTATATTTAGCAATGCAAACAAGCGTTGAAGAAGACGCTCAAATGGCCCAAGATGCAAATGCAGCTAGTAAAAGCTGGAGCTATGAAGAAGATCTACCACTATCACAAGATAAAAAAGTTTTATTTGAACAAAAATTTATAGAATATTTTATGAATAATTATTTAAAGCAATTTATAACAGATAGACTACCCATTGTAGAAGAAGACGCTGCTGTTTTTGATTTATCAGAAGCAAGATCTGCTAAGGCTCAAAAATTTTTACAAGATAATAAATTAAGTTAAATTAAATGACAATAGAACAAAAAACTATAGAACTTCAATCAGTCAGTCCACCATTGACAACACCTGAGATTCTTGCTGAGCTTGGAAAATGGCAAGCCGCTCAATCTCTTCAAGAAGATAACTCCCCTACTAACCCGGGTAGATCTGCTACTTTTAAGGAAGAAAAAGAAGAAGTAATTGAAACTCCAGAGGTTAATGACGAAGAGAATATTAATGAAGAAGAAGAGGGAAATCAAGAAGTTGTTGCGGAGGAACAGGATGCGACTGTAACAACTACACCGGACAATGCATCCGAGACAGAAGATACGGAATCTCCATCGGAAGATGGTTCATCGGAGTCACAAGAACCTGAAGAAGAAGAAGAAGAGAGCTACGAGGTAATTCGTAAAAGATTTTTCGATACAGTTCAAAAAGCAGAAAATAAAGCTAATAGAAGGTTAGCTATAAATAAAGCCGTAAAAGAGGCTTATAAAGACGTAAATCCTGACGTTGATATTGTAAACTCAGGTGAAGAAGTTGTTGATGGTGATTTTACTTATAGATACGAATCAGAAGTAGATGAAGATGGTAATCTAGATTTACAAGTTTTTTACAAAGGCAAAGATGATAAAGAGTTTATTAATGCTTCAGAACGTGCTAAAAACAATCCTAAAAATGTAGCTTTACAAAACCAAGTAGCAGCTATACAATCTCAATTAGGATTTTTACCAGCTGAAGTAAAAGAGCAAGCTAATCAGCAATTACAGGCAACGGGCCAAGCGAGCGCACCTCCTGTTCAAATGAGCGCAGAAGATTTTGGAAATCACTTGCTACAGCTTAAATCAAAAGAAAAACAAGCTCTTTTAGCAGGTAGAACAGAAGAAGAAGCTTTGGCAGCTTATAATGAAATGCTCGAAGAGTATGACATGGCTGGGTTCTTAGATAGTGCTCAAATATACAGTGTTGAGGACGCTAAAAGAAAAAAAGAATTAGAAAAGCAAAGAGATGCGCTGCCACAAGGGCAATTAACTCCTGAAATTGATAAAGAGTTAAAAGCTTTAGAAAAAAAATACTCTATATCTAATATACTTTATACTTTATCTGATCAAAAATTTATAGATGAATATCTAGAAAGAAAAGCACCAGAGATTTTAAATCAAGCCATAGAAGATGCTCAACTCATACCTTTTAATCCAAAAACAGGGATAGGTTATAAAGACGGTAAGTTTATTTTAAAAGGAAAAGAAACCTTTATAAAAGAATCATCTAAATCTTACGGTGGTTCTATAGGTGGTACAGGATATTCTGGAGGGTTTACTAGATCTTATTTTCCATCATCAGAAAAATTAAACGAACAAGCAGAGTTATATAGAAAAGCTAAAGTTGCTTACGCTAAAAGAAACAAAGTTCCTTTAGAAAGTGTTACTAACGAGCAAGTTCAAGAAGATGTAATAGAGTTATATAGAGTTAAGCTTACTGAAGAAGCTCAATTTAAAATATATGAAGATAGAGCTGAACAAAGTGAAAAAATGAAGGGAACGAAAGAGTTTGACTTGGGCCCTGTGTTGCAAATTTTCGGATTTAAAAATTTTGATGACGTATTTGGTGATACTGATCAAGAAAAGTTTTCTAACTTAAATGCTGCTTATAGAAAATACTTAGATGGTAAAAAACAAAGAATTATTGCAGAGACTTTATTAAATCAAAAAAGAATAGAAGTTGGTAGAAATACAGCATTAAGTAAAACTTATGAAACTCAAGAAGAGATTGACAAAGTCAACTCATACTTAGATAATTTAAATATACAAAGCCGAGCTAATTTTAAGATATTTAATAAAACTTTAGATGAAATAGCAGAAAATGCCACTACTGCCAAAGACGCAGAATTATTTGCTAATTTACAATCAAGAAACTATGGTGTATTAACGAGCTTACTTGGTCCTTTAGGGACTTCAGTTGTAGGTTTAGTACAAGGCGGTATAGAAGGAGCAGAGAGATATAAGCTTCTTGACGCCTCACTTTTAATGGGTGGGATTGGAAGTATGAACCCAGTGGTGACACCAAGAGTAGTTAAAGATATATACAATCAGCTAAAAGGTGAAGAAACAGAAACTCTAGGTAGAGAAATAGCTGATTTTACTGGAAATTACGCTGATTTAATAACTAATTTTATAGATAACGAAATATCTATACCTAAGAGCTGGGACGATTTAGAAGGAGGTTTGGATGTTGCTAGATATTTAGCTAGAGCTACGGGAGAGCAAATCCCTATTTATGCAACTTTAGCGTACACTGGTGGCTATGGATTACCATTAATAGGCTTATCTACAGCTGGTAGTAAGTTTAGAGAAATGCAAAAAGAAATAGATCTAGGTGTTAAAGACTACTCTATTCTGCAGATGTATGGTGCTGCAACTATAAATGGAATTTCTGCAGCAGCAACAGAATATGTTACACAAGGTATATTAGGTAGATTAAAAGTTTCTTATAACGCTAATACAGGAATAAAAAAAGGACTTAGAGAAGCTTTTGCAGATATGGGTACAAGTTTAGTCAATTGGGCGGCAGATCAAGCTGAAGAAGTTCCATCTGAACTACTTGATACTTTTATAAACAACGGAGTTGATCGCTATGTATTAGGGGACAAAAGTGTTAATATGTTTGACGGCTTTAAAGATACTGCTATAAGTACACTTTGGACATCAGGTATAGTTATGAGAGCTCCACTTATTGGTCAACAAATAGTAGCTCCATTTAGAAGTAAACAATCTTTTCAAACTATTGGAGAAAACACGTCTACAATAAATGAATTACAAAAAATAGTAAAAGATCCTTCAACTAGCGTAAGAGCTAAAAAAAGCGCGGCAGACCAAATCAATCAATTAATGGTTGATAATATGAAAGCTTTAAAAGTTGACATTGATAGAATAGATCAGTTTAAGCCTGGCGAAAGAAAAAAACTGATGGATCTTAAAGCTCAACAATACGAAGTATTAAGAGGTGTAGAGGCTACTCTTGCAGATGGAACATTAAATGATTCACAAAAAGAACTTGAAATAAAACTAGCTAATACTCAACTTAAAAACTTACAAACACAAAGTGCTCAAATAATAGCTCCATATATAATTGCAGAGAATAAGGCTAAAAATGAGCCTATTATAGACGAAGCAATTAAAAACGTAGAGCAAGTAACTAAAAAAGTTTTAGGTGAAGGTATAAATGTTATAGACGACATGAACAACTTGCCAGAAGGTATACCTAAATTTGTTGATGCTTATGTGGATCCTAAAACAAATCAAATATACATAAACAAAGACTGGGCAGCCACAGTTGGTGCGGTAACAGCTGCTGAGCATGAGCTGTTGCATAAAATACAAAAGTCTTTATTTGATACTAATCCTGCAAAAGCTCTTGAACTTGTAGAAGATTTCAAAAACACCTTGAGCAGCAAAGAGCTTAATTTAGTACAACAAAGAATAGATGCAAACTATCGTTATGAAATGAACGATGATGGTAGTTTTGTACTAGACAAGGACGGTAATAAACAAGAAAAAGATCCTGCTTCATATGCAGAGGAATATTTCAATGTTTTCTCTGATCTTGTGGGTAAAAATCAAATAGGTTTTACTGACAACTTAGGTGAAAATTTATTAAGATTTTTAAGAAAAGTAAAAGAAATTGTTTTTAAGCCGGCGGGTTTTACAAACTTAGAGTATCAAAGCGGTAGAGATGCTTATAACTTTATAAAAGATTACAACAAAAGTATAAAAGAAGGTAAGGTATCTGAAAGAGCTGAAGCCTTAATTACCAAAGGCGCTTTAACAACTAGTGATAGAACATCGCCATCTATAACTACCAGAGGTCAAGAGTTTATAGATCTTTCAAGAGATGGAGTTATTACAAATGAAGGTTTAGTTGAGACTATTAATTCTGAGTCTAGTAATCAAACAGATAGATTTGCCGCTATGGAGGCTATAGTTGAAACTAACTGGCCTGTAATTAGCAAAGGGCTAAAGTTTAATCCAACAGGTAGTATACCAATGGACGCTGTTAAGACAGCTGTAACCGAACAAATGCAAGGTATATTTCCAGGTAGAAACAAACCATTACTTGCTGATTTCAACGCAGACACAGCTCAGCTTAATACTTATTTAGGATCGTTAATGCGACAACGTCAAGCTGAAATACTTGAACGAGCTAAACAAATAGGAGGCACGCTGCAGGAAGGTACTAGCATTGATTCTGAGGCGGCTAAGCAAGTTGTAGATACTAGTACATCTAGATCAAAAACAAAAGACTCTAAAGTTGCTAAAAAACCAAGCGAAACTGTTGAGTTTTCTGATGCAATTATAGAAAAATCAGGTGTTAAGGATAAAGCAGAGTTAGAGACTAATATAACAGAAGCAACTCGACAAGGGTTTGAAGATGTAGAAGTGGAAAGATTTGGTCAAACAAGAAACATACCTTCTTCTGTTGCCGATATATACGCTAACATGTTTGGTTTAAATCCTCAAACAATTACAGATAAAACTAGAAACTATCAAAAAACAGATAGCGAAGGCTTAACAGCCGCAAAACAGTTTTTACTTAAAAACGCTACTAACGATTTTTCTAGACTACCTAAAACAAAAGACGGGTTTGGCAAAGGTACTTTTTTACCTAGAAACGTAATGAATGCTTTATACACTGATGGCAAGCTTACGGGTACTTTAAAAGACTATATGGATCTTATTAGACAAAAACCTACTAAGCCGATATATAGAGATGCTGTAGGACAAACAATACGAGGTTTATTAAACACTCATATTAGAAATCGTATGTTTGAAACTTTAGTGCCTACAACACCTCAGCGATTACGTGGTGGTGCTAAGTTTAGTATTACGCAAGCGCAAAGACCTGGTTTATATAAGGTAGGTAGCGAAGATGGTCTTGTAGTAATGAGAGACTCTGCTATAAAGTTCGCTAAAGATAATAAAATAAAAGTTGAATTTGAAGGCGAAGAGTTAACAGTAGATAACTTCAATGCGTCAAATCCTAAAGCTGTAGAATATTTAAAAAGAAATATAGAAAATGAAATGTGGAAGCACATTCCACTAGAGTCTTTAACTAGAGGAACTATGATAGATTATAGTTCTAAAGGTAATGCTATATTTTTTGACTCAAAACAATTTGATAAAATATTAGATAACGCTTATAGTAATAGAAAAAAATGGTTAGCTGAAGGTAATACTCTTTCATACGATCAAGCAGAGTTAAAACAAAGTATTAAAGTAGCGTTTGGAACTAAATCTCCGTCTTTAGTAACTGGAAATTACGCTAAAGAAAGTGCTAAAAGAAAAGTAGACGCAAATGCTAAAGGTGTTAAAATTATATTGCAAGGCGGCGCAAATGCTATTAAAGCAGACGCAGCTAATTATTTACCCTTAATTGCTATTTACGGAACACAATCATCTTCTTCTTCTCATTTAGTTAGAAACATGGCGGTTGACATGGGTCTTAGTGAAGAATATCTGAAAGCTAAACGATCAAAAGATGGCAATACGGTAAAAGAGCATGTTTATCCAGCTAATGAAATGGCTTCTTTTATGTATCTAGCTCAGCTTTATGATGATGTAGATGCCATAATGCCTATTGTTAAAAAAGCTTATTTTCAACTAGGTATAACAGAAATACAAGATAATAAGTTAATAGACACAGATGGCACGTATGGTGAAAAATATAATTATAAATCAACGCAAACACAGCTTTTTTATGATGGTTTAAAAGAATATTTTAAAACTGGTGATGTAAGTAAAATACCAAATGCATTAGTAAGATATTTTAATCCTCAAGTAAATGAAAATTCTAGTGGAGACAATATACAAGGTATTAATAGTAATACTTTAGATATAATGGGTAAAACTGTAGCTGAAACCTATACGCGTCAATTGCCTAAATCAGATCAAAACTCTAATAATATATATGTTCAAAACGAACTTACATATCAAGTGATGACTGGTGAAATAACTCAAGCAGAAGCAGTTAAAAGACTTGATGCACAGATCAGCTCTGGTAATGCTAAAGTTAAACCTAGTATTACAAATAACAATATGCAACCCAATAGCTTGAAGTTTAGTGATAAAGCCGCTGGTAACAGTGTGCTTGTTACTGATGAGCTAAACACCCTTGACAAGGCTTTAGCTGAAGGTAGAAAAGTAGATAAACCTGTTAAGAAAATAAGAGTATTTGACTTTGATGATACATTAGCTAAATCCAATAGTAAAGTTATTGTTATAAATCCTTTATCTAGTATTGATAGTGATATGCTTGATATTGTAGCTAGAAGAAAATTTAAAAAAGAATTTGAAAATCTACCAAGCTTTAAACAAAACTTTAACAGCTTAAATGAGCAACAAAAACTAGAAGTTTTAAAAGAAGTACCAGGTGGAACTAAAGAAATAAACGCAACTCAATTCGCTGAACAAGCTGCTATGCTTGAAGAGCAAGGCGCCACTTTTGATTTTAGTCAGTTTGAACAAGTTATTGATGGTAAAAAAGGTCCACTATTTGATGTTGCTAAGAAAATAGCAGACACAAGAGGTACTGAAGATTTATTTATCTTAACAGCTAGACCACAAAGTGCAGCTGGTCCTATCAAGGCTTTTATGAAATCTTTAGGTATTAATATACCTTTAGGTAATATAACTGGTTTAAGTGATGGCACTGCTGCTGCTAAAGGCCGTTGGATAGCTGGTAAAGCAGCTGAAGGTTATAATGATTTTTACTTTGCTGATGATGCTAGTAAAAACGTTAAAGCAGTTAAAGATGTATTAGATCAAATAGATGTTAAGTCTAGAGTGCAACAATCTAAGTTTAGTAAAACAAAAACGTTTGATACTATAGTAAATCAAATGATTGAAGACTCTTCTGGTATTGAATCATTTAAAACTTTTTCTGCTGCTAAAGCTAAAACAGTTGGTAGAGACAAAGGTAGATTTGATTGGCTAACAATGGCTTCATCTGCTGAAGACTTTAAAGGTTTATTATATAGTTTAATAGGTAACGGTAAAAAAGGTGAAGCTCAATATGAGTTCTTGAAAACAAATCTTATTGATACATATAACAAAGCTGAAGATTCTATAACTCAAGCTAAGATAGCCGCGGCTAATGATTTCATGGCTTTAAAAGAGCAGTTTCCAGGTTTACCTAAAACACTAGAAACAGAAACAGGTGTTGGTAAATTCACATATCAGCATGCTCTTCGTACTTATATGTGGACACAACAAGGTATGTCTATACCTGGTCTTTCAAAAGCAGATGCTAGAAAACTTAATAAGTTTATAACTGATGATGCTAAGCTTCAAGCTTTTGCAGATCAATTAATGTCAATACAAAAAGGTAAACCATATCCTAAGCCAGGCAAAGATTGGTTAGGTGGTAATTTAACTACGGATATTATTGGTGGCATAAACAAAGTAAACAGAACAGAGTACCAACAAGAGTTTAGAGAAAATGTAGATATTATATTTTCACCAGAAAATCTAAACAAAATGGAAGCGGCTTATGGTACGCGTTGGCGCAAAGCTTTAGAAAACACATTAACTAGAATGAAGGCTGGTACAAACAGACTTGGTTACAATGATCAAACAAGTGCTGTGCTTGACTGGGTTAATAACTCTGTTGGTGCTGTAATGTTCTTAAACACTAGATCTGCGCTACTTCAAACTATATCTGCTGTAAACTTTATAAATTGGGGTGATAATAATATTATAGCCGCAGGTAAAGCGTTTGCAAACCAAAAACAATTTTGGGGAGATTTCATGACTCTAATGAACTCTGACTACTTAGTTCAGCGCCGTAATGGTCTTAAGATAAATGTAAGTGAATCTGAAATAGCAGATGCTGTTAAAGATTCTAAAAACAAAGTTAAATCCGCTATAGCATTTTTATTAAGTAAAGGTTTTGTGCTTACAAGATACGCCGATAGTTTTGCAATAGCTTCTGGTGGTGCTACATTTTATAGAAATAGACTTAATAAATATATTAAAGAAGGAATGAGTCAAGAACTAGCTACAGAAAAAGCTTTTCAAGACTTTAGATTAATTGCAGAAGAAAGTCAACAGTCTAGTTCGCCAGATAAAATTAGCATGCAGCAAGCTTCAGCCGCTGGTCGTGTTATACTTAACTGGGCTAATACACCAATGCAGTATGTTAGAATACAAAAGCGCGCATTACAAGATTTAATAGCAGGTCGTGGCGATGCAAAAGTTCACATGTCTAGAATAGCTTACTATGGTGTTATGCAAAACTTAATATTTAACGCTATGCAACAAGCTTTATTCGCTATAGGTTTTGGTGATGACGATGAAGACGACGAAGAAAAAAGCGCAGCTAAAAAGAAACAAGATGACAAGAAAATAGCTAGAGTAGCTAATGGTATGATTGACTCTCAATTAAAAGGCTTAGGTATTGCAGGCATGGCTATGGTTGCTGTTAAAAATTCTTTAATGAAAATATATGAAGAATCTGGTAAGAAGAGACCTGAGTATGAAAAAGCAGCTATAGAGGCTCTTAGTTTTTCACCAGCTATTAGTTCTAAATATAGAAAAATAGTAGGTGGTTTAAAAAGCTTTAGCTGGAATATGAAAGAAATTAAAGAAAAAGGTTTTAGCCTTGATAATCCAGCTTACTTAGCAGGTGCTCAAATTATTACAGC
>Ga0098042_1000254_pt1 | contig 20706 bp, 26 predicted proteins | sample 9_EtaG_FD_75066 | JGI IMG/M metagenome (GOLD analysis project Ga0098042, IMG submission 75066) | Marine viral communities from the Subarctic Pacific Ocean - 9_ETSP_OMZ_AT15188 metaG | ecosystem: Environmental > Aquatic > Marine > Oceanic | place: Pacific Ocean | collected 2015-01-10
AAGAAATTGTACAACCGTAAAAAGGATAATAATGGCTACTTCAGGGACGACAGCATTTGACCTATCGATAGAAGAAATAATTCAAGAAGCATATGAAAGATGTGGTATGACAACCACAAGCGGTCATAGTTTAAAATCGGCAAGAACAAGTTTAAATTTATTATTTGCAGAGTGGGCTAATAGAGGTATCCATCTTTGGAAAGTAGCTCTTCATGAAAATGCTTTAGTTTCTGGTCAAGCAGAGTATAGCGTCAGTGCCGGTGTAAGCGATGTTTTAGAAGCTTTTGTATCTTCAACTGCAGCAGCTTCTAATGGTGCTAGTACACAAGACGTATCTTTAACTAAAATTGATAGATCTGCGTATGCTGCACTTCCTAACAAATTAGCTACTGGACAACCATCTCAGTATTATGTGGAAAGAGAAACGACACCAAAAATATATCTTTATCAAGCACCAGATTTGAATACTTATACAACTTTAAAATATTATGTAATTAAAAGAATTGAAGATGCGGGTGCTTATTCAAATGATGCAGATGTTGTGTTTAGATTTTTACCATGCATGGTTGCAGGTTTAGCTTACTATCTTGCTATGAAAAATGCTCCACAACTTGTACAGCAAAATAAATTAATTTATGAAGATCAATTAAAAAGAGCTTTGGACGAAGACGGTCAAAGAGCTTCTACTTATATTACTCCTCAATCATTCTACCCACAAGGAATATAAAATGGCTAAATGGGCAACAGGTAAAAGATCACAATCAATATCAGACAGATCAGGAATGGCATTTCCATACATTGAGATGGTTAAGGAATGGAATGGATCTTTGGTACATACTTCAGAGTTTGAACCTAAACATCCACAAATAAGACGAAGACATAATACTGCTGATGCAATAGCTTTACAAAATACAAGAAACATGAAGTTTCAACAACCTTCTGTAAAATTTTCTAATGATGTAACAATATCAGACTCAGGTGGTGCTTCAGTTGGAGTTGCAAATTTATCTTTACCAGGAGACTTTGCATTTAAAACACAAGATTTTGAAATAACAAGAAACGGTGTTACATCTATAAATCATAGTATGATTCCAGAAGATCCTTCTCTACAAAATAGAAGAAGAGAACTTTTTTCTACTATAGGTCAAGTGGAGGTTAGTATTACATAATGGCTATTACACATTCAAGTTTTTTAACACAAGTCCGAAACTATACAGAGGTTTCAAGTAATGTATTATCAGATTCTCAAATACAAGAATTTATAAGAAACGTTGAATTAGATATTGCAGGTAAAGTTGATTATGATGATCTACGAAAATATGCAAATTCAAATTTTACAGCAGGTAATAGAGCTGTGTCTATGCCATCAGATGTTTTAGTTTTAAGATCTGTTGAACATCTTACATCTGGAGGTGTTAGAAGTTTTTTAGAAAAAAGAGATACAAGTTTTATATCAGAGTTTAATGGATCTGGTACGCAAGGAACTCCTAAATATTATGCAAATTGGGATGAATTTAATATTATTGTTGCACCAACTCCTGCTGCCGCAGATACAGTGCAAATAAATTACATAAAAGATCCTCCTGAATTTACTTCTACTAATCAAACATATTTAGCTAAATACCAAGAATCAATGTTGTTACATGGAGTTCTTGCAGAATGTTTTAGATTTTTAAAAGGCCCCATGGATATGTACAAGCTCTATGAAAGCAAGTACAATGAAGAAGTACAGAATTTTGCCCTACAACAAATGGGTAGAAGAAGACGAGCTGAGTATGATGATGGAGTTCCTAGAATACAGGTCCAAAGTCCTACTCCAAACACAAATTAATAAGGAGGCCATTATGGCAATAACAACAAATGCAATATGTGATTCTTTTAAAAAAGAATTACTACAAGGAAAGCATGACTTTGACACATCATCTGACACTTATAAGTTAGCGATGTTTACAAGTTCAGCAACTTTGGGTAAATCTACTACAAACTATACAACACCTAATGAAGTGTCATCACCAAATTATTCGGCTGGTGGAAGTGCTTTAGTTAATCAAGGTGTAAAAGTTTCATCATCTGTAGCAATTACAGATTTTGCTGATTTATCTTTTCAAAACGTAACTCTTACTGCAAGAGGAGCATTAATCTACAATACAACAACTGATGGTGGTTCTAGTACTACTGATGCTGTTGCTGTATTAGATTTCGGTGGAGACAAAACTGCAACTGCAGGAACATTTACAATTCAGTTTCCTGCATTCACAACTTCTGCTGCAATCTTGAGATTAGCATAAGGATTAAAATGATATGGCTACTGGATGGGGACGAAAGACATGGGGAGCATCTGAATGGGGCGACCTTTCTGATGAAATAGTTTCCGTCAGTGGCATATCATTAACATCATCAATTGGTTCTGAATCAGTCACAGCAAACGCTGATGTAAGTGTTTCAGGAATATCATTATCATCAAGCATTGGTGCTTCAGTCGGTGGAACTTCAGCATTAGTAGATCCTGGCGTAGTTACTATGTCTATAGGTGTTGGAAGCACCGTGATTGGTATAGGAGTGCCTGTTACAGGAATTTCAACATCATCAAGTATAGGAGCTGCTACTGTAGATGAAAGTACTCTAACAGGAGAAGGTTGGGGTAGAGGTGAATGGGGTGAGTTTGCTTGGGGTGATAATTTTTCAATTCAAGTTACAGGACAATCATTAACATCATCTATTGGAAATGAAACAGCTTTTACAGACGTAACTGTTGCTGTAAGTGGATCTCAAGCTAGCTTTACTCAAGGTAGTTTTTCACTTCAAATTGACGGAGATGTAATCGTTTTAGCTGCAGAAGATCAATTAGATTTTACTATAGGTTCTAGTTCATTATCTGGAGATGCGAATGTAGATGTTTCTGGAATATCTATAACATCTTCACAAGGAAATACGGTAGGTGGTTTAAAAACTCCAGTTCCTGTTACAGGAAGTCAAGCATCTTTCACACAAGGAAGTATTACTTTAATACAAAGCACAAATGAATCAGTGACTGGAATTTCTGCAACCATGACACTTGGACAACATGCGGAAATACCAGGACAAATTATAGGGGTATCAGGGCTTTCTATTACTTCATCTTTAGGGGAAGAGGGTGCAACAGGAGAGGCTGTAGTGATCCCTACAGGCATAGAATTGACAGGATCTGTTGGAAGTCCTAATATTACAGCGTGGGCTGAAATAGATTTAGGAGTATCTAATACATGGACGGTGGTTGATTTGGCTGCTTAGTTAATGTAAAATATAAAATTATTAAGGAGAATTTTTATGGCATCAAGTTATTCAAGTGATTTAAAACTAGAACTAATGGTAACCGGTGAGAACGCTGGTACATGGGGTGATAAAACAAATACAAATTTAAATGTAATTCAACAAGCTATTGCTGGTTTTGAACAAGTAACATTATCAAGTGGTGGTACTCTTGCTCTTGTAATGTCAGACGGTGCATTATCAAATGCAAGAAACATGGTTATCAAATTTGCAACTGCAACGATTGCAGCAAGCACAATTTGTACTATTCCAAATTCAATAGAAAAATTTTATATATTTGATGCAACAGGTTTAACAAATCCTGCAAACCTTACAATTAAAACTGCATCAGGAACAGGATTTACTTTAGACGCTGCTAAAATTTACGCAGCATATTCTGATGGAACAAACTTAAATGAAATTTCATTAGACACTTTAGGTGGTACAGTAGCTGCAGCACAAATTGCTGACAGTGCAGTGACTACTGCAAAAATTGCTGACGATGCTGTAACTTCAGCCAAGATTGCTGACGATGCCATTGTAGCTGCTGCTATCGCTGATGATGCTGTGACTACTGCAGCAATCGCTGACGATGCAATTACTACTGCCTTAATAGCAGATGATGCTGTTGGTGCTGATCAACTTGCAAACACTGCTGTAACAGCTGGCTCTTATACAGCGTCTTCAATTACTGTTGATGCTCAAGGAAGACTTACTGCTGCTTCATCAGGATCTGCAGGAGGTGGAGGATTTGAACCTAAAACTTTTACTAACTCAAGCGGAACTCTAACTTCAAATGCAAATGGATCTTTTTTTGGAATATATGCTGCAGGTGGAGGTGGAGGTGGAGCTGGATCCGGTCCAGATACTACAAGTGGGGGCGGTGGCGGAAGCGGTTTTTACGGTTACATTGGTCACCCATTTACTCATCCTTTCTCTCAACCATTCACTATTGGAAGTGGAGGATCTGGAGGTGCTAGATTTTCTAGCAGTTCGGCAGGTGGAGCTACTTCTCTAGCAAACGTTTTTAATTTTAATGGTGGTAACGGTGCAAACCGAGGACAACCAGGATCTGTTCCTGGACAAAGTGGAAATACAGGAACGAGTGGAAACCCGTCTGCAATTTCAATAAGTTCACCTTTTAGATTTGTTATAAACAACGCTGGTCAACCCGGAGGGGGTGGAAGCCCCGGTTCTACTACTGGTCAAACAGGTGGGGGCGGTGCGATATACGTTTTTGAAAATACAGGAGCTTAATGATGGCAAAATTAATTTTAACTAAAGATTCAAGTGTTGTATACGGAAAACTTTTTAAGATTGCAAAAGATCAAAATCATATAGATAATAATGCTGATTGGAGTCAAGATGATTATGATATTGTAGAAGTTTCTCAATCTGATTTTGATGCAGTGAGACTTTCTTTAAAAAGTGTTAATTATGATGGAACAAATGTTACTTATGAAGACATAACATATGATGGTTATGACATAGAACATAATGAAGATAAAAATCATATTTTAGAAGGTATAAATAGTTGGCTTGAAAATAATTCAAGTAAACCTTTTGCAAGCAGTGTTACAAATTACAGAGATTATTTAAACTCTCTTGATGTATCTTCTATTCCTGCAACAGAACCTTTAGAAAAATGGATAAATGATCAAGGACAAGAAGTAATTAGCTTATTAGAATTATTATAGGTTGATTTTTTTATAAAAAAGTACATTATCCTTGCATGAATGATAAAATTATTGAATTCATTGCACATGAAGAATACGTTGATTTAAAAGAAGATTACCCCACACCAATAAAATTGAATATACCTGAATGGTATAAAAAATTAGAACATAATCGAGAAATGCAAACAGTAAAAGGTTGCATGCCTTTTTTAGATACACTTACAACTGGATATCTTCTAAGGGTGCCACAAGATTATACTTTTAAAAACAATGTGAAAAATGACAAAGGTGAACCTGATTCTTTTTTTACACCAAAACAAATAGATGATAATTTATTAGGTGCGAAGTCTATAAATCTTGGACGTAGTAACACTGAATTTCATGCTACACAACAACTTAGCGGCTCTCCTTTAGTTGGTAAAAATAATAATCAACCTTTTATAAAAATTATGAACCCTTGGAAAATAGTTACACCTCCAGGATATTCTTGTTTATTTTTACCTCCAATGAATAATCATGATGACAGGTTTTCAATAATACCAGGTATAGTTGATACGGATACCTTTCCTAATGAAGTTAATTTTCCAATAATTATAAATGGCGATAAATACCCAACTCTCGATACAACAATAAAAAAAGGAACAGCTTACGTTCAAATAATACCCTTTAAAAGAGATCCTTGGAAAATGAAAATAAAAAGTGCTAATACCGAATATTTTAGAAAAGGAAAACTTTTTTATTTTTTACAAAGTCTTCATATTTATAAAACTAAATATTGGTCTAAAAAAAAATGGACTTAAAAAAATATATAAAAATATATGATAATGCAGTGCCTTATAAGGCAATAGGTAGTTTAATACAAGTTGCAAACACTTTAGATTTTGAAGAGGGAGGAGTTGCAAATAATAAAATAAACAAAAAAATTAGAAGCGTTAAAATTACACCTTTGTCTCCTTTGTCAAATTCTATGACCATAGTTCATTGGCATAATTTTTTGTTTGCAATAATTCAAAGACATTTAAATCTATATAATGAAGAATTTAATACTTCAATTAAAGATAAAATAACATCACAAATACTTAATATTGATATATTAAAATATAATCTTTCTGATAAATATAATTATCATTGGGATCATTTTAAAGATATACCAAGAACCATAAGCTGCATACTTATCTTAAATAATGATTATGAAGGCGGTAATCTTTGTTTTAGAGAACCACAAGGAGAAAACGAATTTACTATTGAAAATAAAGTTGCTAGATTAATTATGTGGCCAAGTAATTTTTTGTACCCTCATTGCGTAAAACCAGTTACAAAAGGAACTAGATATTCGGTGGTTGCATGGGCACTATAAAAGATACAAAGTATAAAATTGTAAAAAACTTTTTTTCAAAAGAAGAAGTAAAACTATTAAACAAATATGTATTTATTAAACATAGATTAAACATCAACTCATTTGATCTTCGACAAAATAAAAATTGTGACACAAACTATTATGCAGATCCAATAATGGAATCTTTTCTTTTGACTAAGTTTGATCTTATGGAAAAAGAAACTAATTTAAAATTACATCCTACATACAGCTATTGGAGGATGTATACAAAATTTGCAGATTTAAAAAAACACACAGATCGTGAGTCTTGTGAAATAAGTGTTACAGCTATGATTGGTTCAGATAGTACACCTTGGCCTATTTTTATAGGCGATAAAGAAATTGAACTTAAAGATGGTGATGCAGTAATTTATCTAGGTTGTGATGTTGAGCACTATAGAAAAGAATTTCAAGGAGATTGGCACGCACAAGTTTTCTTTCATTATGTAGATGCAAATGGTAAAAATAAAGAATGGTGGAAAGACAAAAGAACTTTTTGGGGAGAACAATTAGAAAATGATTTTTAAACAAAACAAAGATGGTTCTTGTGACATAATATTTTCTGAAGAAGAAAAAAAAATAATTACAGAGAAAGGTAAAATTTATTTAACCGCTGAATCTCTTAGACACTTTGGAAACAATCTTGTCAAAATAGTTGCAGAGTGGAATCAAAACTTCAATGAAAAATTAAAAAAAACACCTAGTAATGAAGATTCTAAAATGGAAGGAATAGATAGAGATAAATCATAATTACTTTATGAAAATACTTTCTATTAATATTTCTCACCACCCCTCCATATGTGTTTATCAAAATGGTAAGATAATTGATTTTTATAATGAAGAAAGATTTGTTGGAATCAAAGATTATGATTTAGTTCCTGCCCCAAAAATATATCAATCTATTTTACAAAAAATAAATTTTAAACCAGATTTTGTTTGTTATGCTTCTTATGGAAGCAACAATGGTTATTTTCTTGAAGATGATCAACAAATGATTAAAAATTTACAAAATCAATTGGGTGATCCACCCTACTATTTTAATGTAAGAGAACACCATTTATATCATGCAATCTGTTCTTTTTATTTTTCAAATTTTGAAGAAGCTTTAGCAATAGTTGTAGATGGTGGTGGAGCTAGTAATTTTTATATACCTTTTCAAGAAATAGAATCGGTTTATTATATTAACAAAAAAAATGTAAATCCTATTTATAAACACCACACACGCTGGAAGAGTAATATGGAAATTGGAGACCAACAAAATTCTATGGTTAAATTTAAATATTTAGGAGGATTTTTAAATAAATTTTCAGACTTTGCCGTGGGTGGAATTGAGTTTGATAAGGCTTGTAAAAGTTTAGGATATAATAGTGGACACTCTGCGGGTAAGGTTATGGGACTTTCTTCTTACGCTTATTGTAAAAAAAAATATGATTTAGATTACAATAAAGTAGAAATTGCAAAAGAAGTACAAGAAAAAACTTTTAAAGAAACATGTGAGTTAATAGATCAAGCAAAACATATGAACAATAATATTTTATTATCTGGTGGTTATTTTCTTAATTGTTCAAATAATTTTAAATATGTAGAAAAATATCCTGATTTAAATTTTTTTGTAGATCCAATACCTCATGATGCGGGCACAGCTATAGGAGCAGCGTTATACTATGACATCTATAAATAATGAATTTTTATATTGGGGACCTTTTGTAGCCAAATTTGAGGTAGAAGACCACATAACAAAAGAACTTTTAAAAAGAAGTAATAAAGTAAAATCAAATGATAACAGACAAAATCTTGCTGGTCATATTGATAGAGAAAATTTTTACACACAACAAGATATTGATTGGTTTGTAGAACATACAAGTAAATACTTTTTAAACTATATTCAAACGAAAGAAAATGTTTGGACAATAAACTCACAAAAAATAGAACATATGAAATTAAATTCACTATGGATAAACTACATGAGAAAGAATGAATTTAATCCTCCTCATACTCATTCAGGCGATATTTCTTTTGTGCTATATCTAAAAGTTCCTGAAGAAATAAAAAAAGAAGCTATAGAATTTGTATCTGAAGGAGAAGGTAAACCAGGTGCTATTCAGTTTATATATGGTACCCAAGACCGATATAGTGATTACATATGTTCCCATACAAGATTTCCTAAAACAAATGAATTATATATTTTTCCAGCTAATTTACATCATACAGTCATGCCTTTTAGAAGTGATGTGGAAAGGGTGTCAGTGTCTGGAAATTTTTTATGTAAAAGAAAAGGTCAATAATTTTATGGCATATATAAGAAAAAAAGAAGAAGCAGTTGAAATTTTATTACAACAAAAACCTTTAGTGATTTATCAAAATGAAAGTGAATGGGGACCTAGAGCTTTAGGAAATAGATCTATTTTATTTGATCCAAGAAACCTAGACGCAAAAAATATTGTTAATAAATTTAAAAAAAGAGAATGGTGGAGACCTTTAGCTGGTACAGTTCTACTTGAGCATGCACATGATTATTTTGATTTAGGATCGTTAAGTGAAAGTCCTTATATGTCTTTTGCTGTAAAAGCAAAAAACAAAGCTCTGGAAGAAGTGTCTTCAATTGTACACGTAGATAATACATGTAGAGTTCAAACTTTAAAAAGAATAGATAATCCAAATTATTATGATTTAATAAAATATTTTTATGAAAAAACTGGTGTGCCTATATTGCTTAACACTTCTTTCAATTTAGCAGGGTTTCCTATAGTTGAAAATGAGAGTTTTTTACAATATACGATTGATAATTCAGAGTTCAAATATGTTTATTGGCCATGAAATATATGGTATAATTTGTAATGCCATTAACAAAAGTAGATATAGCCCCTGGATTTAACAAACAAGTTACACAAACCGGTGCACAAGGTCAGTGGACTGATGGTGACTTTGTTAGATTTAGATACGGTCTTCCAGAAAAAATTGGAGGATGGGAACAAATTTTAGAAAGCACTATTATAGGAGCGGCTAGAGAACAATTTATTTGGGCTGATCTAGACGGTAGAAAATATGCTGCAATAGGAACAAATAAAGTTTTAATAATTTATTATGAAGGAGCTTTTTTTGATATTACTCCTTTAGGCACAGCCCTAACAAGCTGTACTTTTGATACTGTTAACACCTCTGCAACAGTGACTGTTAACAAACCAGCTCATGGTCTAGAGCCTGGAGATATTTTTTTATTTAGCTCTGTAACACCTCCTACAGGAGCAGGATATACTGCAGCAAATTTTACAACTAACCCTTTTCAAGTAGTAACCGTTCCAGGTAGTGATGAGTTTACTATTACAATGGCTAGCGCAGCAGGGACAACGGTCAACGGATCTGGATCTGCAACAGTTACTCCATATATAAAACCAGGAGCTTTAAGTTCAACATTTGGATTTGGTTGGGGTACAGGACTTTGGGGTGGTGGCCAACAAGTATTTAGCACTTTGAACGGAGCCTTATTAGATGACACTGCTGGAACTGGTGGATCAGGAACATCAGTTACGCTAGCATCTACTACAAACTTTCCAAGCACAGGAACAATAAAAGTTGGAGCAGAATTTATTTCATACACAGGAATTTCATCTAACGACCTTACAGGAATAACAAGAGCTGCAGCAGGAACAAGATCCGCACATTCAAGTGGTGCAGGTGTTGAAGTCTTTACAGGATGGGGTATTGAATCATTGTCTTCAACATTAACAATAGATCCTGGATCTTGGTCTTTAGATAATTTTGGAGAACAACTTATTGCTACCATTAAAAATGGTAAGTCTTTTTCTTGGAACCCAATAAATTCAAATGCAAATGCTCTCAATACAAGAGCTACAGTAATTTCAAACGCTCCTACAAGATCTGTTATGTCTTTGGTTTCAGATAGAGATAGACATTTAATAATGTTAGGCACTGAAACAACGGTAGGAGATACCTCAACACAAGATAAACTATTTATAAGATTTTCAGATCAAGAAAATACAAGTGATTACACACCTACTTCAGTTAACACTGCGGGAACATTTAGAGTAGACCAAGGAACAAAAATTGTAGGTGCTGTTCAAGGTAAAGATTATACTTTAATTTTAACAGATAATGCAGCGTATGTAATGCAGTTTGTAGGACCACCTTTTACTTTTTCTATTAGACAAGTCGGTTCTAACTGTGGGTGTATTGGTCAACACGCTATGAAATATGTTAATGGTGCAGTTTATTGGATGGGAGAATCTGGTGGCTTTTTTGTTTTTGATGGTACAGTAAAATCACTTCCTTGTCCGGTTGAAGATTTTGTTTTTACAACAAAAAACGGAAGCAATTTAGGAGTAAACTTTTCAGCTGGTGAATCAGTATACGTAGGTTTAAATCATTTATATGAAGAAATATGTTGGTATTATCCTCAAGCTACGTCTGACTTTAATGATAGGTATGTATGTTACAACTATCAAGATGGAACTTGGGTAACTGGATCTTTATCAAGAACAACATGGGTAGATGCAAATTTATTTTCAAATCCTTACGCTACAGAGTTTAACTCAACAGGTGTAGGTAGTTTTCCAACTGTTCAAGGTGTTACAAATATAAATGGATCAACTAAATATTTTGAACATGAAAAAGGTGTTGATGAAGTAGATACATCTGGTAATAAAACTGCTATACCAGCTTTTATAGAATCAGGAGATTTTAGTTTAAATCCTGATGGAACTAGTGCTGAGTTTTTTATGAGTATGAGAAGATTTGTACCTGATTTTAAAACTATACAAGGGGATGCTCAAGTAACAATATTACTTAGAGATTTTCCTGCAGATACAGAAGCATCGTCTCCCTTAGGACCATTCACGGTCACCGGATCGACCAAGAAAGTTGATACTAGAGCGAGGGCTAGATTTGCTAGTTTAAAAATTGCTAATACTAGTACAGAACAAAATTGGCGTTTTGGAACTTTTAGAGCAGATGTTCAATTAGATGGAATGAGGGGATAATGGAACCAGATCTAGTAAATGAATTTGTGCCTGGTGATCAGACTATGCAACCTCAAGGCATTCAACCATTATTACCTCAAGAAGAGTTAAGAGGTGGTATGGAACTACCTACATTAAAAGAACTTGCAGGTAATGCAATAAAAAATAAAGCCATTGATTATGCGGCTAAAAAAATAGGTTTGAATGCTGCACAAGCTACAGGAGTATTATCTATTTTAGGAATGGGCTCAAGTATGTTTGCTCCTCTTGCTGCAGTATCAGCTTTATCTGGCAGAGCTTTAGGTATATCAGAATATTTAACAAACAAAAGAAACCAGAAAGCAATACAAAAAAACATGAAAGAAGATTCTCAAGGAAACATTAAAACAATCCCAGCAAAAATTATGAACATGGAAGCAAGTGCACAAGATATTGCAAGAGGTGGTGGTAATATTCCAGCATCAACAAAAGCACCATCCGCACCTGCTCCAACACAATCAAGACATACAAGTGGTATTGGTGGCTTACATTCAGGTTATTAAATGGCTAGAGTAGATATTATAATTCCAGAACCAACACCAAAATATACTGAAGAAAACCAAAGGCAGGTAACTCAGTCTTTACGAACGATGCAAGATAAGCTAAACACTTCTTACCAACAAGAACTAAAAAATGAACAGGATGCTTTTAATTACTTTTTATCATGACAATTAGATATAAAAATCAAGGTTTCAAACAAGCTAGCACAGGGAAGGTTACGGTTTTTACATGTCCTAGTGATGCAACAGTTTTAATAAAAGCTGTTTATTGTTCTAACAGTGATGCTTCTTCAGCTATTTTAGTTAATATGAATTTTGTAGATTCGTCCGACTCAAGTACAGAATACGAATTTTTTCGGGATGATGTAGCTGCAAAATCACAAGTGAATGCTACTCCACAAGGTTTAAGTTTAGAAGCAGGTGATTCAATTACAGTACAGTCAGCTACAGGAAGTAATACAATTCAGGGTGTAGTAAGTTATGCACAAATAGATAGATCGCAGGAGAATGGCTAAAAGAACTTTCAAACATTTCACACCTCGGGATAAACCAAGGAAAAGACCTAGACGACATACAAAAAATCCTAACAAAAAAAAGAAGTTGCAACACAATAAAAAATATAATAAACAAGGACGGAAACAATGAGTGATTTACCTAAAATACCTGTTGAAGCAAAAGAAATTATTAAACACAAAAGAACAGGTAAAGTATATGATAGCAAAGATCATTTTGATGCTGATGTTGCTGATCCCAACACTGATACTACTGAAGATGATTTTAGACAAGATCTTGAAATAAAAGTTACAAGAGTTGGAGCGATTGGTGCCAAAACCAAAAAATAACTAAACTTATAAAAGCATGTTTCAATTAATTGAAAACTTTTATAATAAAGAAGAATATGGCACAGTTTTATTTTATTTTATAAACGAACATTTTATAAGTTGTCATCAACCTAATAATATTTGGATGAACGCAGATAAATTTAAAGCTTATCCTTGTTATCAAACAAGTCCTTTTACCTTAGAATCAAATCATGAGTTAATTAATACACTTAAAAAAACTTTTGAAAGACAAACTGGTTTAAAAGTATTACAATTAAAATCTTTTTTACGAAAAACTAAAAAAATGGAATTAGAAAAATCTTCTTGTTGGAAACAGCTAAGACCCCATGTTGATGAGGACTTTTATGATTTTGCAGGTTTAATCTATCTTAATTCAAATTCATTTAAAGATGGCACTCATTTTTTCATAACTAAAGACTCTTATGAACCAACGACAACAATAGGTTCAAAATTTAACAGATGTGTTTTTTACAATCCCCTTGTGCCACACGCTCCTTCTACAGAACAAGATATAGAAGAAAGATGGGTACAACCATTTTTTATAGTTACTAAAGAATCTACACTTGAAAGGTACAAAAAAAATGAAACCTAGAGGTGCAACAGAATTACAACAAGAGTTGCTTGAAAAGTATGTATCAAAAGACTTATTAAATAAGTTTCAAATATGTACATCTATTCCAGGAAAAGTGCCACTGGATCCCAGTAAGATAAATATACTTTGGCAAAAAAACTCTTGGGATCAACCTAATCTACAAAGTTTTTTTAGAAATAAAGACCGACACAATGAATATGATTGGTATGTTTTTAACTCACATTGGTGTTATGAAAAATTTAGATATTTTTTTCAAATACCTGAAGATAAATCAATGGTCATAAAAAATGGTGCACATCATTTTCCAAAAAGAAAAATTTATAAAAAGGGAGAACCTATTAGAATTATGCATCATTGCACTCCTTGGAGAGGTTTAAATGTGTTGCTTTTAGCTATGCAACTTTTACAAAATAAAAATATTACTTTAGATGTTTATAGTTCAAATGATGTCTATGGTAAGGAATTTGCTGATAAAGCAAATAAAGATACAGAAGCACTTTTTAATCAAGCAAAAAAGTTACCAAATGTAAATTATATAGGTTACAAACCTAACGAATACTTATTAGACCACATTACAGATTATGATTTATTTGTATATCCATCAATATTTGAAGAAACGTTTTGTGCTTCAGCTTTAGAAGCTTTAGCTGCAGGGCTTCATGTTATTACAACTAACTTTGGAGCACTTCCAGAAACTTGTGCAGAATGGCCTGTATATGTAAATTACACAAAAGATTTAGAATTATTATCTGCAAGCATAGCAGGAGCAATAGATATTTCTGCTCAATATTTACATACAGATACGATGCAAAATCATTTAGAAGAACAACAAAAATATTATAAAAAATTTTATAGTTGGGATAAAAAAGCTATGGAATGGGAAAACTTTTTGAAAGGAGCTTTACGTGTCAAACAGTAAATATATAAACGAAGATACTTACCAAACATTACAAGAGGTAAACATAGAAACTCAATCTGATTATGAAAAGGCAATAGAACCTTTGTGGAAAGAAGATAAAGATCAATATAAAAATTTTGAAGTTTTTGTTGCAACACCTGTTCATAGTGATGTTTCTATACATTACACACAAGCATTAATAGAGTTTCAACAAGAATGTTTTAAGAAAAAATTAAAAGTATCTTTTCATTTAATAAAATCATCTTTAGTGACTCAAGGAAGAAATTTATCAGTAGCTGGTTTATTAGAATCAAAAGCAACACATTTATTGTTTATTGATTCCGATATTTATTTCCAAGGTAAGTCTATATTTACCATGTTGAAAGCTGATAAAGATATTATATCCGTTCCATACCCTTTAAAAACTTTAATGTGGGAAAAAGCTTTTAATAAAATGCAACTAGGTTTAATAAAATCACCTGATGATATTAGAAGAGCCCTACATACCTACCCTATGAAAGTGCCTGATCCTGATAATATAAAGGTTAATAAGGGTGTTATGGAGGTAACTGATTCACCAACAGGATGTATGCTTATTAAAAGAGAAGTCATAGAAAAAATGATTAAAAAATATCCTGACAAAGAAATAGTACAAAAGACAGTTATCAATGGTAAATATGTGAATAAACCAAATATGTGGAACTTTTTTGATACCTTACACGATCCAAAAGAAAAGACTTACAATGGGGAAGATTTTGCTTTTTGTAAGCTTTGGAGAGACATGGGTGGTAAATGTTATGCATACATTAATGATGCCATAGTTCATGTGGGAGAACATCAGTACCAAGGCAAGTTCCACGATGAGTTGATATCAGCTAAGTAAAATGGTATTATTTTATATTTAAGATCTTAAAAGGAGTATTTATATATGCCACATCCACTAGCTATCGCTGCCGCATTATACGGTGGATACCGAGGATATCGAGGAGCAAAAGATGCAGGTGCATCAGGACTAGGGAGATTGTTTGGTGCTGCTGCAGGAGCATATAGTGGTTATAATTTAGCAGGTATGGTACCAGGAGTTAGTGCTCCATCGGTTACGTCTTTGTTAGGTTCAAAAAATCCTGCAATTCTTTCAAGAACAATGTCAGCAGTTCCGGGAGGTGGTGATCCAAGTATGTTTGCACCGGTTACTCAAAATAAAGGTATTAGTAATATTTTAGATATGTTAAGAAAAGGTGGAGAGTCTGGTGCTGATTTTTCTCCAGCAAGAGTTTCAACTGCATTAGCTGCAGCAACTTATCTTGGTGGTGCATTTGATCCACAACCAACTGATATTTATATGCCTGGTTATAATATGGGTTATCTAGATTTAAAAGAAAAAAGACCTGGATATACATATATTGACCCAACCACAGGAAATGAAGTTGCATATGAACAAATGTATTCTCCTGAAGAAGCAGGTAAAGATGATCAACGTGTAGGTCCATATTCAATGGTTAAACAAAGATTAAAAGAGGGTGGAATAGCAGAAATAAAAAAATTTAATGTAGGTGGTGTAAATTATCTTCCATCAAAAATGACTCACGATGAAAACGATTCTAATAATTATGTTAGAGCAACAGGATATGTTGAAGATGGAGCAGGAGTAGGTGATAAAGACGAGGATACAATGTTAGCTCAATTAGCAGATGGAGAATTTGTAACAAGAGCAGATGGAGTATTAGGTGCTGGAATCATAGCAGGTGCTAACCCAAGTAGCATGAAAGACATGAGAGAAAAAGGTGCCCAATATTTCTATGAACAACAAAAAAGATACAAAAGAGTATTTGATTTATTAAAGGATAGAAATGGCGACAGCAAACAAAAAATTAATTAAACCTTTAGTAAGTGTTTTACCACTAGAGCCAAAAGACATAGATACTTTTTGGCCACTAGCTGAGTTTATGGTAGCAGAGGCTTTAAAATATTCAGGTAGTTATGCCGATGCTAAATGGATACAGGATGAATTAAAAAAAGATTTAATGCAATGTTGGATCATGTTTGGATCTGATGAGTCAGAAGAAAATAAAGTTTTTGGTATTTGTGTTGGTAGAATAGGTATCTTACCTAATTTCAATCAATATGAAATAGTTATATGCACTGGTAAAAGAAGAGATTTATGGGAGGACAACCTTATCAAAGCTGTGACAGATTTTTCAAAAGTAAATAAATGTAAAAGATTGAGCATAATGGCCAGACCAGGATGGGAAAAAGTTTCAAAAAAATGGGGCTGGAAAAAAAGACATGTACAATTAGAAAAGTGGATAGGATAAAATTATGAGTTTCATGAGACCAAAATCAGCAGCAACACCTACATCACAAACACAATTTGTAAGAGAGGCTCCTGGTATAGAAGAAAGAAAAATAGAATTGATGGATATTGCGCGTCAGATAGCGCAAGATCCAATTAACTTACCAGATTATCAAGTAGCCGGTTTAGGTGCATTAGAACAACAAGGAATGACCGCTGCAGGTCAAACAGGTGTTGGAGCAGGAACAGTTCAAGCTGGTATAAATCAAGTTACAGGAGCCGCTGCTCCTATTGGTGCTGCACAAATTTCACAGTATTTAAATCCTTTTCAACAATATGTTACAGGAGAGATTGGAAGACAAGGTCAAATGATGCAAAATAAAGTAGCTCAACAAGCTATACAATCAGGTGCCTTTGGTGGTGGAAGAGAAGGTGTTCAACAAGCAGAGCTTCAAGGTAGAACTTTAGAAGCTATGGGTAGAGCACAACAACAAGGTTTTACGACTGCCTTAGGTGCAGCTCAAAGACAACAACAAGTTGGACTAGCTGCAGGTCAACAATTAGGTCAAATGGGTCTCGGTCAACAACAAATGGCTCAAAATGATATAAATCAATTATTCGCTGCAGGTGGTATTCAAAGACAACTTGCTCAACAAGCAATAGATGCGCAAAGACAATCTACATTACAACAACAGTACGAACCATATCAAAGAGCAGAGTTCTTAGCTAACTTGTATGCTGCAGGTCCTAAAACTCAATCAGGAGTTACAATGGGAACTGGTCCATCAACTAGCCCACTTGCTCAAGCAGTTGGAACAGGTATCGGTGCGTTTACTGCTTATCAGGGTATGAAACCACCTGGTGTACAATAGGAGGTTAAGTGTCTTTAAATAAAATATTAAATAGACCCATGTTCAGAAGAGAGGCTTTGAGAAAAGGCCATCTTAAACCTATTAAAGCAAGAACAGGTAAAAGTATAATAGGTCCTAATAGACCACCTGTGCCTGCGATTATTCCTCAAGGAGGAAATTTAGGAGTAACTGTTGGTAAACCTTATAATTACGCAGTGGCACTTAGAAATCAACCAACGTTGATGGAAAGAGCTGGAACAGGTTTAAAAAGTTTTGGCAGAAACATATTTGGTATACCTAATATAATTGGTTTTGGTGGAGGAATGAAAGTTGCTGATGCTCTTAACATAAAAGATCCAATTGGACAAATGGCATTTGGTACGGGTGGGGCTATGATAGCTTCTAGAGCATTACCTGGATTAGCAAGTTTACCTGGTTTGACTTCTGCACTTCTTTTAGCAGGTCCAACATATCTTGCATATGCAGGTAAAAAAGAATATGACAGGATTCAAAATATGACTGAAGATGAAAGAGCAGCTCATAAATCTAAATCTATGCAATTTGGAAGTAGTTATTTAGATGACGAACAGTTTAATCAACAGTTTGGAAAAGTAGATCCAAAGAAGCTTGATGAAATTGTAAAGAAACCAAGAACAACAATACCTAATCCTGGATCAGGGAGACCAAGTTCTAAAAACTATGAACAGAAAGACGTTGCAACAGCTCCTGATAATGTAACTAAGTTTGGAAAAAAAACAAAAGTTATTGATACTGCAAAAGTAGCAGAGAATGCTATGCCACCTCAAATTTCAGATATAGGAGGAAATGTAGATAATATGTCTGGTGCAATGCCTGCACCTGGAGGAGAAGATCCTAAACAAGATCCACCAAAAGATGATCCTAAAGATGATCCAAAAGATAAAGGTGATCCTAATTTAGATACGATAAATGCAAACTCACCTTTTAAAGCACAACTAGATTTAGCAAGATTAATTGCTAAAGAAATGAGACAAGGTAAAACATCTCAAGCTAAGATGGTATTTTTATCTAACCTTGCATCAGGTTTGTTAACAGGGACTACAAGAAAAGGAGGACTAGGTGGTGCTCTTGAAGTATTTGGAGCTGCATTAGGTCCAGCTGTAAACAACATGGTTATGGTTAAAATGAAAGAAGATGAGATAGAACAAAATCTTCTTGGTAGAGCATTAGAGTTTTCAACAGATTTTTTAAAAGCACAGAATCAAGCATTCGAAATGCCTGATACAAAAGAAGTTGGCGTTATTCAAATGACTAATAAGGCAGGTAGGATAGTAAACGTACCAGGACGTATTTTAGAAAATGGTACAAAACAAATGGCTATGGGAACTGCAGACGCAAATGGAATGTATAATTATCAAACAGTAGATCCTGGTTTAAACTTTATAGCAAACAAAGATATGAACAAAGAAACTTTGGAAATTGCTAAAAGTATTGCAGGTAAATATGCTGCAGTAAATTTAATTAATAGAAGTTTAGGTATTATTGAATCAGGAGGAGCACAAGCAGGTGTTACTGGTGCTGTAGGATTATACGGAGGTCGTTTAAGTGAAGCACTAGGTGATGTCTTAGCTTTTGCTAAAATAGGAGGAAGTGACAAAGCAGAACTAAAAGCAGCTGGTAAGGCAGCATTTAACATTGAACAAAAGAAAGTTGCAAATGCTTTAGTTGCATCAGGTGAATTTGAAACAGCTAATGATGCATTAAAATATTTAAATGGTAGAGATGGTTTAGGTAGTTTCCAAAAAAATTACAATGATGCAATAGGTAATGCTAAGAAAAGATTGAAAGATGGTAGTACACTTGACTATGAAAGACTTGCTATTAACGAAACAGTTCTTGTTTACAAATTAGCGAACTCACTAAAAGCAAAAGACAGGTTAACTCAAAAAGATATTGAGATGGCTAAAGGTCTTGTAAAAGTATTCCCATTATTAAGAGGTGAAAGAAACGTTATTGCTTCATTAACTGCAACAGCAGAAACCATACTTGATGATATAAGACAATCAGAAAGATTGTATGAAAGAGCTGGTGGATCATCTCAATACTTATTAAATGAAAGAAAAGCATATGGTTTATTACCAAATGAAATGACTATTGATAATATGACTGATTTTGAAAGTAAAAAATTTAAAAATTTACAAAAGAAAATAGAAGAAATGACTGAAGAAGATTTCAACAAAATTTTCCCACCGGAGTTATTTAAATAATGAGCACATTAAATCAATTACAAAAAAAGTTAGATGATAAAACTTTAAACCCAAATGCTCTTAATGAAGAGCAAAGAATGGTTATAGATGCACTTATTAAAAGTGGTAAGTTAAAGGGTCCTACTATGGGTGAGTTATCAGAAATGAGATTAGGTGCAGCAGAAGAAGTAGCTAGTGAAAAAGAATTTTTACAAGATCCCTTACAAGTATCAACAGGTGTTGGGCAAGATACTTATGAATTAGTTGGAGACATAGGAGGATCAATCTATCCTTACGTAGCTAACAGAAAAAAAATATTTAAAGCAGCAAAAGATGGAAATCTTTTTGGCAAAGGACCTGGATTTTTTGCACAACAAGCAGTAAAAATAGCAGACAGACTACCAGGACGATTTAAATTATTTGGTGGTGCTATTAGAGGTTTAGGAAAATTAGTTGACCCATTATCAAGAGCTTATAGAGGTCCTTTATTAAAAACAGAAGTACAATCTATTTTAGGTGGTACTGCTGGAGCTGGAGCTGGAGCTTTAACTTATGATACCCTAAATGAACAAGCAGGTGTACAAATTGCATCAGCCTTAGCAGATGATTTATCTGAAATACCAGAGGGTGATGTTGAAAGAGATCAACTAGTAAACGCAGGTGTTGCAATGAAAAATGCGATGATGTGGAATACAGGAGCATCTTTACTTTCACCATTTATATTTGGACCTATGGGTAAAATGATGAGAAAAGCTTTTGGAACAGTGGGTCCTAAACAAAAAGAACTTGCACAATTTGCAAGAGATAAGGGTTTACCACTACCCTTATTATCTGCATTGAAAGAGGGACAAGGAACTTTTTCAGGTCTTGGAAGAAACTATTTTAGATTCATGGGGGTATTTCCATTGGTATCACCTATAGGAAAAATTGCTAAATCAGAGGCAGAGATTGCAGGTGGTAAAAGATATTTGGAAGATCTACAAGCATACGCGCCATTGTTAAAAGTAAGTGCAATCAACAGTAGTATTAGAAAACAAGCAGAAAAAGTTTTTGTAGAAAATGTAAACTTATATGAAAGTGCTTATAAAACTTTTGATAATTTAGCTATTACATCTGGTAACCCAAGAATAATAAAATTACAAAAAACTCAA
>Ga0098042_1000255_pt1 | contig 20646 bp, 29 predicted proteins | sample 9_EtaG_FD_75066 | JGI IMG/M metagenome (GOLD analysis project Ga0098042, IMG submission 75066) | Marine viral communities from the Subarctic Pacific Ocean - 9_ETSP_OMZ_AT15188 metaG | ecosystem: Environmental > Aquatic > Marine > Oceanic | place: Pacific Ocean | collected 2015-01-10
AGATCAGTTCCACGGTTGGTGAGCTTGTGACTGTTAGCTGCAGCTTTATCACCAGCGGCACTATCACTTCCAACCTGCAGTAAGGAGGCTATATTTAAGCGGCAAATGTGTTGCTTAAATGCCTGCTACTGAACGGACGGTTGACTTGCTGGTTGGGGCGTTTGATCTCAACCAGCGCCGTAAGTACGAACTAAAGAATGAAGCAGGCGACAAGGTTGTTGACCTGTACTTCAAACCAATCACCCGTGCTGACCGCAAAAAGGCTCAAAGCCTTGCGGGCACTGAAGAGGCTTTGGTGATTAGCACGCAGATGCTTTGCCAGATGGCTGAGCTTGAGGACGGTACAAAAGCTTTCGCTGCGGCTGACGCTGAGAAGTTACAGCGCAAGCTGCCTGAGTCTGTTTTAAATGACGTCGAGCTGTTTTTGTTTGGCCTTGGTGATGAAGCTGCGCTTGATGATGCAAAAAACGATTAAAGCAGGACAAGTGGACTCTTTTTGAGTTTCACCTGGCCTGCGAGCTTGGCATGACAGTCAGCAGGCTTCGCACGGAACTGACCGATGCGGAGCTTGTTTATTTTGCTGCGTTCTATGAGATCAAGAACGAAGAGCAGGAGAAAGCAATGGATCGCGCAAAAATGAAGCAGCGGTAAGATTGGGGCAGTGCTGAGGCGGTTGTGGCTAGGTCTTCCATTGAGCTAATCGTTGACGCCTCTAAAGCCATCAATCCCCTTAAAAGGGTGACGGCTGAGACTCGCAAGCTTGATGGTGCTGTTCGTGACGCAAACGGTCGGCTAAGGGACGCAAAGGGAAGGTTTGTTGCGGTAGGCAATAGCGCTAAGCAATCGGTAGGTGGGATTTCATCTTTAACAGGGGCAGTCAAGCAACTAGCTATTGCTGCAGCAGTTGTTGGGGCGGTAAAATTTGGTTTCGCCAAAACAGCAGAACTTGAGAAGCAGACCAGAAGTTTGCAGGTTTTGACAGGTTCTTTAAACACTGCGAAGGGGATTATTGGAGAGCTTCAGGCATTTGGCGCAGTGACGCCATTTACCAGCGCCGAGCTAATTGATACTGCTAAACGCTTGAAGGCTTTTGGCGTTGAGACTTCAAAGCTGGTTGATATTACAAAGCGGTTAGGGGATGTTGCGGGTGCAACAGGTGCAGACCTTGGCGGCATCACAACAGCGTTTGGCCAAATTCAAGCGAAGGGCAAGCTTCAAACAGAAGAATTACTGCAACTGCAAGAACGCGGCGTTGATTTAGCCGGAGTGCTGAAAAAAGAGTACAACTTGACCGGTGAAGAATTTAGCAAGGCGCTGCAGAAAGGACAGATCAGCGCCGAGGCAGCAGAGTTTGCGCTGAAGAAATTAACTGACACTGGCGGCATGTACGCCGACGGTGCAATCTCTCAGTCAGACACCTTGGCCGGTAAATTTAGTACGTTAATTGACAGCGTTGAAGAGCTTGCACGAAAACTTGGGGAGATATTAACACCAGCCATAAAAGGCATTCTTGATTTAGCAATTGCAGCTATTGGTGAAATTAACAGTTTAATTTTTGCGGCAACACAGCCAGGGGCAGTGTCTGCACGAAGAGACATTGAGCAAGGTAGATTCCCGCAAAATGTTGAGGGTGCCCGCGAACTTTTCAGAGGCACAGGCCCTGGCGGCAAAGGTTTCTCAGGAATTGTCAAGCAGGCTTCAGAGTTTAAGAGAAGTGGATTTTTTGGCAACCAAACTTTTGATCAAATCCAAAACCGCTTAATGAGAGAGCGTTTGAAAGAAATGGACGCCGCCGCCAAACCCCAAGTCACTCCTGAAGTGGTCACTGCGCCTGATTTAACCACGGGCAAGGACGATGACCGCACAAAGACACTGCGCGAGCAAAAAGATATTAGCGCAGAAATGAACGAGTTGCTAATGAAACAACAGCAAATTAGGTTCTCAACCAATGAAATAGCTAAATCACAAGTAGAGAAAGATATTCGTGTTCTAAAATTAAAAGAAGGGCAATTGATGCCAATGGAAAAAGCACGCGCAATAGACAGAGCTAGAAATGATAACTTGGAAAACATAGCAGATATTATGAGAGAAAAAATTAAACTAGCAGCCGAAAATAATAAGGCAAACCTGGACGGCATGAAGGCAGTTTTTGAGGAAGGCAAAATCATTGACACGCAATTAGAAAAGCAAGCAGAAAAAATGAACTCCCTTTACAAGTCCATTGGAGATACCATTTCAAGCGGCATCGTTGATTCGCTTACTGCTGCTGTCGAGGGCACCAAGTCGCTTGCTGAGGTTGCATCAGACACCTTGAGAAGCCTTTCACAAATACTGCTGAAATTTGGCGTGCAGTCACTACTGGGCAGCCTTGGCGGCGGCAAGGGATTCTTCGGCAAACTATTTGGCGGGTTTAGGGCTAGCGGTGGCACGGTTACTGGTGGGCGCTCCTTCGTGGTTGGCGAGCGTGGGCCTGAGCTGTTCACACCAGGAAGAACCGGCAGCATTGCGCCAAACAGTTCGATGGGAGCGACTAGCATCGTTGTGAACGTCGATGCCAACAACACCAACGCCCAAGGCGATAATCAAAACGGCAAGCGCCTTGGCGCTGCTATTGGTGCAGCCGTACAGGCTGAGCTAGTCAAGCAAAAACGACCCGGAGGATTGCTCGCAAGCTAATGGCTACTTTCCCGTCAATCACGCCCACATACGGCACGACAAAGCGCAGCGAACCAAACGTGCGGATTGCGCAGTTTGGCAGTGGCTATTCACAGCGCACCACATTCGGGTTGAATCAAAACCCCAAGACATTTGATCTGACCTTTGTGGTGTCTGAGACTGATGCCGACACGATCGAGACATTCTTGGATGCTCGCGGCGGCGTGGAAAACTTCGACTTCACCCCACCAGGCGAATCAAGCAGCATGAAATTTATCTGCCGCCAGTGGGAGAAAACAATGCCTTATCTGAACCGGGCTACGATCACGGCCACATTTGATGAGGTGTTTGAGGCATGAGCACGCCCACGTCAATTCAAACAGAGATTCAATCGCTTGAACCATCTGCGATCATTGAGTTGTTTGAGCTTAAATTGACTGAGGCGGTGAATGGTATTGACACTACTTTTTACTATCACGCTGGCACAAATGAGCTAAGTCAAAACATTGTTTTTGCCGGCGTTACTTATACTGCATATCCAATCGAGGTGGATGGGTTTGAAGTGACAACTAAAGGCACCTTGCCACGCCCATCAATGAAAATCGCCAACGCAAACAATGCGATCTCGGCCTTGCTTGTTTTATACAAGCCATTGCAAGCAGAGGTGAAACGGATCAGGACTTGCCGAAAATTCCTCGACAGCGTTAATTTCAGTACGCCAAACCTAACAGCAGATCCAACAGCAAAGTTTGAGGATGAGACTTGGTATATCGACCGCGTTGCCAACGAAAACCCCGAGCTAGTTGAGTTTGAGCTGACGAGCAAACTGGATCTCACCAACTTGCTGCTTCCCCGTAGGCAGGTCCTTGAGCAGGAAGGATTCCCAGGTGCAAGACTTCAGGCTTGATGCTGAACGTCACGCAGCAGAGCAAGCGCCTTATGAAGCCTGCGGCGTTGTCGTGGATGGTCGCTATTGGCGTTGCCGCAACATTGCAGAAGACCCTGAACAGGATTTTGTGATTAACCCGCGTGACTATGCGATGGCTGCTTTATACGGCAAAGTTGAGGCCGTGGTTCATTCGCACCCGATGGGCGGCTTTGCCAGTGAAGCTGACAAGCTGGCATGTGCTGGGACGCGAGTCCCGTGGCACATTTGGTCAATGCCGGAACAAGAATGGTCAACTATCAACCCCTTCTAGGGCGCCAATGGGATTACGGAGTCTTTGACTGCTTCACGTTGGTGCGGGACTATTTTGCGCTGCAGGGAATCGTTCTGCCTGACTTTGCGCGGCCAGATGACTTGGACACGTCTGACAGCATCTTTCTGCAGCAAGCCGAACGGATTGGCTTTCAAGCTGTGGGCTATGAGCAACGGCAGCCAGGGGATGTTCTGATTATGCGTTGCGAGACTAAGGAGCCGATGCACGCGGCAGTCCTATTGACTGACGAGCGAATTTTGCATCAGCGTCAAAACTCTTTGAGTGCGGTAGAGCCTTTAGGGCGATACTATGTCTCTAGAGTTTCGGCGGTCTTCAGGTATGCAGCAGACCGTCCGGCTGCTAGGTGATTTAGGCGAGCGATACGGAGCTGAACACGAGTATTACAACCTGAAATCACCAGCAGAAGCGATCAAGCTGCTTTGCATCAATAAGCCTGAATTTATGCAAGAGCTTTGCGAAGCTCATCAGCACGGGATTGGTTATCGCGTAATTCAGGCTGGGACGGATCTTGATTATCCAGATTTAAGGTTGCCGCTTGGCAGCCATGACCTGATCGTGACGCCGATTGTCGCGGGCAGCGGTGGAGGAGGAGGCATTGGCAAAATTTTGGTAGGGGTTGGATTAATCGCTGCTTCTTTCCTATTGCCTGGCGCCGGTTTGTTTGGGGCTACGAGTTTGTTTGGGGCCACTGCTGTTGCTGGTGGTATTGGAACTGCACTCGGCACAGCTTTCAGCGCAATCGGTGCATCTTTGATTCTTGGGGGCGTGAGCGAAATCATTGCGCCGCAGCCAGAAATTCCAGACCTAGGCGGCATGTTTGCCAGAAACAGGTTTTTGTCAGCGGAGTCCACTAGCACCGATGGTCCGCAATCAGTCACCAGAGGCACTGATGGCCGGCAGTCTTATGCCTACACCGGGGCTGCTAACACTGTGGGCGTTGGTGCGGTCATCCCGGTTGCTTATGGCGAAGTTTTGTCAGGCAGTCATCTGCTTTCAGCCACTGTGGAAGTTGCAGACGATTCAGACCCTTTAAAGACCGCAATTAAAACTCCAGGTCAGCAAACCATTCTGGTCGGCGGGGAAACTTTGAACTTTGGCAGTTTTCAGACTGCTTCAGGCGTGAAAGTTCGTCGCACTAGCATGGATTTTGGCGGAAACAATGAGGTAATAAAGCAAAAAAGAACGCACATGAGTTTAACGCCGGGAACGCTTGTCAGCGGCTTTACTGGGCAGCTTGACAAAAGATCAAACGAGCGCACGGAATTTGATTTTGTTTTTTTCTTATCGAACGGATTGCATGAACCAGTTAGCGGCGCTGGCAGCACATTAGTTGACGCATTTTTTACTTATCGTTTGTCTATTTTTGGCAATTTTGAAGACGGACCGAATCAACTTCTCGGTTCGTCACAGGCAACAGTGCAAGGCTTGTTATTAGCTGGTCAAACATATAAATGGCAACACAGAATGGAACACGGGGACGGAGGCGGACTTGAAGCGGTTTTCCCGCAGGTAGAAATTGTTGAGGCAAGAGCATTGTCGGGTCAAACCTTGTTTTGGCAAAGTTATGGCTACAGGTTATTTAACAGGTACGGCTGACTCATGGCTTTGAACTCTACCTCTGTCATTAAGATTATCGACCTTCTTTGTGAGGGACCGATTCAAGGGCTTGTTGGTGCGTCTAATGGCGTATTTGCAGAAGAGACTCCAATTAGCAATTTTTTGAATGCTGACGTTAATTATGATTTCAGGGTTGGCGGCGCAACTCAAAGTTTGCTGTCTCAGGGGTCAAGCGGCACCACAACAGTTACCGAAGTTGGAGTTGAGGTTGGGGAAAACTATTCAGAGACCTTAAACGCAAACAATCAAGTTTTAGCTCGCAACTATGGGCCAGGACAAACTGTTCGACAAGTGACAGATACAAAGTCTGAGTTTGTCGAGCTTCTGCTGTCTATCCCCGCTTTGTTTTCAACTGCCAAAGAAGGCTTAGCGTCTGGCCAGCTTTTTTGGGGGAAAATCAGATTTGCCGTTGACATACAGGCACAGGGTGGATCGTTTGTCAGAAAATACGACAAAACTATTACAGGCGTATCAACAAGCGATTATCAATTTAAAACGCCACGTTTAAGTCTTGACGGCACTGGGCCGTGGAATATCAGACTCGTTAAAATAGACTTAGGCGAAGAACATTTTGAAGTAAAATTTACAAATTTTCAAGAGGTTGCTCTTGACATTCCATTGGCAAATTCACGGGCAAATAGATTATTTTGGACCTCATTGATTGAGGGTGTGTCTGCACAAAATACTTATCCTTTTTCCGCACTTGCTGGACTTTCATTATCCACAAGGCAATTTAACAGTGTTCCGACTAGGGCCTACAAGATAAGAGGAAAGATTGTAAGCATTCCCCACAACGCTGTTGTGAATAGCGACGGCAGCCTAACTTTTGTTGGCACATTTAACGGCAGCTTGAGGCAGGCGTGGACTACATGCCCGGTGTGTTGTTGGCACGACATGCTTACTGACACCCGTTATGGCGCTGGGGATTTTGTTGAAGCGTCAAACATCAGTTGGGTTGACCTTTACCCTCTGGCTCAATACGCGAATCAGACCGTCACAAACCCTGATGGCTCAACAGAGCCTAGGTTTGCCTGCAACACCATAATTGGCAATCAAGCAGAGGCTTTTAGTGTCCTGCAAGACTTGGCAAGCGTTTTCCGTGGGATGCTTTTTTGGCGTGCTAACACGATCCAAGCAACGGCAGATCATGGCAACCTTGACGGGTCAGATATAACCGCTGTCCACCTTTATACCAACAGCAATGTCATCGGTGGGGCGTTTAACTATGAAGGCACTTCATTAAAAACACGCAGCACAAGCATTCGCGTCAGATACAACGACCCTGAGAATTTCTATAAGTCAAATTTTGTAGTTGTAGAAGACTCTGACTTGATCGCAAAGTACGGCAAGCAGATCAAAGAAATCATCGCCTTCGGCGCGACTTCAAAGTTTCAAGCGCAGAGGATGGGTCGATGGCTTTTGGCATCTGAAGAGCTTGACGGTGAAATCGTCAGCTTTTCAACCGGGCTTCAAGGCGCTGTCGTTTTGCCGGGTCAGGTTTTTGCGGTCTCTGATGAGATGCGCCAAGGCGTGCGGTTGGCGGGCAGGGTAAGCAGTGCCACCACAAGCGCAATCACAGCAGATCAAACCATTGCATTGCCCGCAGGTTCAAGCCCTACGTTGACCTGCACTTTGGCTGATGGAACGGTTGAGGCCAGAAGCATCACAAGCGTTTCAGGCGCTGTGATCAATGTGAGCGCGTTTAGCTCTGCACCGCTTGCTCAATCGCTTTGGGCGATTTCGACGACAAGCGTTGAAAATCAAAAATTTAGATGCCTGTCAGTCATTGACAACGGTGATGGAACGTATTCAGTCACTGGCGTTCAACACAACGACAGCATCTACGACACCGCTGATACAGGCACTGACTTGTTGTTTGAAGATGTCACGACATTCAACGACACGCCTGAACCACCTAGAAACCTAGTTTTGACCGCTAGTGAGGTTAAGTCTGGGCAATCTGTTATTAACAGAATGACAGCGACTTGGTCGCGTGCGTTAAATGGTGCAACCTTTGCATTTGAAATAAGGTACAAAATAGGGGAAGGGAATTACAACAATTTTGAAACTACAAATACCAGTTTTGAAATTGACGGACAGCCTGCAAGTGCAAGCATTACTTTTCAGATTCGAGCTGTTGGAGCGGCACCAGTCAGCAAAAAATCAAAGTGGATCTCAAACACAGTTGTTGTTCCTGACCCTGGCATCGACCCTGACGACCCAAACAAGGTGGTGGCGCCTCCAGACCCTGATGAGGTAACAATCCAACCAACAGGCACCAATCAAGTTCTTCTCAAGTGGCGGATACCTACAACGTCGTTAGACAGGTCTAAATTCATCGCAATTATTCGGCACACGCCTATCACTGACGGTTCAGGCACTTGGCCGAACAGCGTGGAGATGGCAAGAATTCAAGCAACAAACAGTCAAGCGGTTCTGCCGATGCTTGAAGGCGAGTATCTAATCAAGTTTGAGGACGAAGCTGGGCAGCGCAGCACTAACGCAAAAAGTGCCGTCATTGATTTGCCTGATCAGCTTCCAAGATTGACGGTTGTCGCTACGCGGGAAGACACGGTCACACCAAAATTTCAAGGACAAAAAGATCAAGTCTTGTTCAGTTCAGAGTACGACGGGTTGGTTTTAGATGGGAAGGAGGATTTGGACTCTAAAGCGGACTTTGATGCCATACCAGACTTTGACTTTTTTGGCATTCGCCATCTCTCTGGAGAGTATTATTTTAACAGCATTTTAGATTTAGGCGGCAAATTTAGCGTAGTTTTTGATAGACGCCTAAAGTCTCGTGGTATTTATCCCGCCGATACTTTTGACGACCGTCATGAAAACATTGACCGCTGGTCTGATTTTGATGGCCTAATCCCGGACGAAACAAGCACACAGCTTTATTTGAGAACTAGCGATTTAGCTACAACTGACGTTGAGCTTTTGCTGGAAGACGGCGACTTTTTCTTGACTGAAGATGACGATAAGTTTCAGCTCGAATCTGATATTGACTTTGGCGAATGGATTCCTATGGAGTCGGGTTCGTATGCGGGAAGACAGTTCCAGTTCAAGGCAGAGCTAACTTCTGGCCATATTGACCAAACACCGGTCGTTGATGAGCTGGGCTTCACGATGCAGCTAGAGAGGCGAACAGAGGGCAGCGCCACTATCTCGTCTGGAGCGGGTGCAAAAGCGGTGACGTTCGACAATGCTTTCTATCAAACGCCAAGCATTGGCATCACGGCTTACAACCTTGCTTCAGGGGATTACTATGAGGTCACTTCAGAGGCACGTACTGGGTTCACAATCACTTTCCGTAACAGCTCAAACGCTGCTATTGATCGTCAATTCCAGTATCAAGCCTCTGGCTTTGGCACACAGCAGACTTAATTATGGCAACGCATGATTATGTGATCGCAAACGCTTCCGGGGCTGCTGTCAGAGCTGACCTAAACAATGCGTTGGCGGCAATTGTCACTAATAACAGCGGGTCGTCAGAACCTGGAACGACGTATTCGTTTCAGTGGTGGGCCGACACAAACGCAAGTCAACTGAAGCTGCGTAACGCGGCTAATGATGATTGGGTCGTCATACAAGAGCTAGACGGCACGATGCTGATGGAAAACGGCACTGTTGCCGCTCCTGGCTTGGCCTTTGCGAGTGACTTAGACACTGGCTTTTTCCGCCCAGCGGCAAATCAACTTGCTATCGCTACGAATGGCGTTGAGCGCTTAGAGGTTGGCGCTGCTGAACTGGTGATCAACGATGGTGGCGCCGCCTATGACTTCCGGGTTGAGGGCGACACTGAGGCAAATTTGTTGGTTACAGACGGCAGCGCTGACTCAGTTGGCATTGGCACCGCTTCGCCCGGCACTTTGCTGGAACTGAACAGCACCGCTCCTTATGTGACGCTCAGAAATACGACAGAGGAAGACACAGAGGGTGGCAGGGAATCAAAGCTAATTTTTGAGGGTGAGCAATCCGGCGGGGAGATTAGCACGCTTGCTGAGATTGAGGCGCTGCATGATGGCACTGGCGACGATCAAAACGGCAGCCTTGTCTTTAAGACAAACGATGGATCTGACGGATCTACGCCAACCAAGCGAGTAACGATCGACAGAAATGGCAGCCTGTTACTTGGCTCGCAACTTGATCAAATTCAAACTTTTGGGGTGACTTGGCCATTGGCCGGTGAAGGCCAGAATGCCTTGTTTGGTGCATCTTTTCTTACGCACAGCAACGACGCGAATGGCTCTTGGCTTGTGCTTGGTAAATCGCGGGGCACTACAGCGGGCTCAACAACAATTGTTCAAGATGACGATCACATTGGCACTGTTGGATTTGCTCCTGCTGATGGGACTGATTACGTGTCAAGCGCGGGAATGATCCGTTGCGCTGTTGATGGCACGCCAGGGGCAAATGACACGCCAGGGCGTTTGGAGTTTTGGACCTGCGCTGATGGCACTAATGCAGCCTCAGAACGTATGCGGCTTGATGCTAACGGCCGTTTAACTATTAGGGGCACTAACCCAGGAGCATCTCGAACGTATATTAACGGAGATCAAACCGTTGATACTTATGGCCTAACAGTAAATATGGCAGGGATTGAGACAACAAATGCGATTGCCGGAAACTTTTTCTCAACTGCGGGCACAAATCACCCAACTAACGCCACAAGTTATTCAGTACAAGGCCAAGTGGCTGCGCTTGCAGGCAAGCCGATGGGCGGAGTGATAGGCATTGAACAAAACAGTCAATATCTAATTTCTGGTTATTACACAGGCAGTCAGTCTTGGGCAGCTTATGGCGCTGGCAGTATTTACATCAGCGGCACCTATCAGGGCTCAGATTCACGGCTAAAAGACGTAACTGGCAGCCTGACAGGAGTTTTAGAAAAACTCAAACAAATTACGCCAATTAATTTTACTTGGAAGGAAAACACCAACCAATACAAAAGCGGTGCAACCGGAACGCAGATTGGATGCATTGCTCAAGAGGTGTTGCCGCATTTCCCAGAGGTTGTGATTGAGGTTGACCAACACGTCGCACAAGTTGAAGGGGAAAAAGACACTATCAACCAAGAGCTGGGCATAAGCTACGGCGTGGATTACGCGAAGCTGACCCCAATCCTGTTGGCTGGCTTAAAAGAGGCGGTTGAGAAAATTGAAACTCTTGAGCAGCGTCTATCTAATGCTGGTATCTCATAGCGGTAAACCGCCCCATTTTCAAGCGGGGCTTTCGCGTTTACACTGTTCACAACACTGTTTGACTTAGGCTTAACTTTATTGTCATGGCTAATACCATCGTTTGGAAAATTAATTCACTCGAGCGCGAAGCCTCTGATGACTTTGTATTCACTGTGCATTACAGCGTTTGTGCAATCAGCGATAAACTTGATTCAGAAGGCAACCCTTACAACACAGGGGCTTACGGAAGTGTCGGTCTAGAACGTCCTGGCACTTTGATTCCATTTGCCGATCTTACCGAAAGCCAAGTCGTGGACTGGGTTCAAGCCAAACTTGGCGGCTCCGATAAAGTAAAAGAGATTGAATCTGCCCTTGATGCTCGCATCCAAGAGTTGATCACACCGACCAAAATCAAAGGCGTGCCCTGGACTGACTAATGGCTGACCGGAAAATCACAGCCCTCACGGCGCTGACGTCACCTGCAACTGGAGATTTGTTTCCTGTTGTTGATGTGTCTGAAGCGGCTAATGCCAACAAAAACAAGTCAATCACGTTTGGCACGCTGTTCCGCACTTTGCCCAATGGCAGTGTCGGCGCTCCATCCATCGGCTTTTTAAGTGACAGCGGCACTTCCGGGATTTTCCGATCTGACGCTAATGAGGTCGCATTCAGTAATAATTCGACCTTCACTGGCAAGTTCACAACCGCAGGGTTTCAGCTAGGCACTGGAACGGCTGCTGCTCAGTTGCATCTGTTCAGCACTGACACGACTGATCAAGTCATCATTGAAAACAGCGATGCAGGGTTAGACACTGCTCCTGATGTCGTGCTGTATCGAAACAGCGCATCACCTGCTGCCAGTGACAACCTGGGCAACATTGAGTTTCGCGGCAATGATTCCGCAGGCAACACTCACGGTTACGCCAGCGTGGTCGGTGGGATTGTCTCCACGACGAACGGATCAGAGGACGGCTTCCTTGATCTGATGTCTTCTGCGTCAGGGACACTAGCTTCCAAAATTCGGCTGTCTGGCGCAAATGTTGGCGTCAATCACACAGCTCCAAGCTTCCCGCTGCATTTGCTGAACACGATTGCGTCGACGCAGTTGATGATTGAGTCATCTGCTAACGATCCTTCATCTGCGGCTGACATCACGTTGTTTCACCGCCGGGGGGCATCTGGAGCGGGGCAAGACGACGACGTTCTCAGCACTGTTTTCATCAGGGGCAAAAACGACAACGCAACACCGCAAGAAATTGACTACGCAGCATTTGAAGGCAGCATTGCTGACGCCTCGGACACTACTGAAGATGGGCGGATTCGCCTTAAAACAACCACTGCTGGCACGCTGACAACCCAGTTGGAGATCAATGCCAACACGATTGGTTTTTTTGGTGCCACTGCTGCTGCTCAGTCAACTCATGTCGCAGACATCACGACTACTGCATCATCTGGAGCGTTGCCTGCTGCTAATGACACAAACACAATCGCGGACGCAACCGCTCCAACTAACGCGGAGTTGTTGCAGTATTGCGTGACTCTTGAGGCAAAAGTCGAGGCGCTTCTAGCCTTTGCGAGTGCTCATGGCCTGATGGCTAGCAGCTAGGGCTAGACTGCATTTGGCTGGAGGTGCCATGTCTGTTCAACCTGGGACATACAACATCACGCTCCAACGGCGAGCAGATTATTCGGTGCTGCTGCAGTTCAAGGACAGCACTGGCACTGTTATCAACCTGACTGGTTATACGGCCTATGCGCAGGTGTGGGACAAAGCCCGGGCCACAAAATACGCTGATTTTGGTATTGCATACACCGACCGTGCCAATGGGCAGATCACTATTAGCTTGACCGACACGCAAACAGCGACTTTCATTGACGAGCTGTACTACGACGTATTGCTTGAAGATGACAGCGGCAGTCGTGAGTATTACCTGGAAGGTGTCATTTTCGTTAGCCAGGGATACACAGCACCATGACAACGGTCAACGTCACCACGACGAGCAACACCGTCACGGTTACGGAGGATGGTTCGTCAACGGTTGTTGAGACCCCGGTAACGACGACAGTCACTGCAACAACTGCTGGGCCACAAGGCGCTCAAGGCCCTGCTGGCTCTGGGTTCACCTTGAATCAGGCCGCTAAAGTGGATAAGAGCGTCATCTACTACGACTCTGCTTCTGGCGAGTACAGAGCTGACGCGACATGGACAATCAACTCAATCGTCCTTGGAGGCAACTTTTAAGCCATGGCTAACACCATCCGCCTTAAGAAACGTGCATCTGGTGGTGCGTCTGGCGCTCCAAGCAGCTTGGCTCCGAGTGAGCCGGCGTACTCAGAGGTTGACAATATCCTGTACTACGGCTTTGGCGATGCCGGTGGAGGTGCGGCCAGCTCTGTTATTTCAATCGGGGGCTCTGGCGCGTTTACGACGCTGACGACTAATCAAACGCTCAGCGGTAACAAAACATTCACTGGCACGGTTGACCTAAGCGGTGCAACGCTGTCTGGCAATACGACCTTTAGCAACAACCTGACGGTCAGCGGTGATTTGACTGTCAACGGAACGACCACAAGCGTTAATTCAACGCAGCTGGATGTAACGGATAAAAACATCACGCTAGGTAATGTCAGCACTCCAACTGACACGACAGCCGACGGCGGTGGCATCAGTTTGCTTGGCGCGACGAACAAGTTGTTTCGTTGGTTAGATGCAACTGATAGCTGGACTTCCAGCGAGCACATCGACCTTGCTTCTGGCAAAGAATTCAAGATCAATGGCACCAGCGTTCTTAGCGGTAGCACTCTTGGCTCTGGTGTTACTGGCTCCAGCCTTACTTCTGTTGGAACGCTGAGTTCTGGAACGTGGTCTGCAAGCACTATTGCGGTTAACAAAGGCGGCACCGGCCAAACCAGCTACACCAATGGGCAGTTGCTTATTGGCAATACCAGCGGCAACACGCTTAGCAAGGCGACTCTGACTGCTGGCAGCAATATCACGATCACAAATGGCAATGGCAGTATCACGATTGCTGCAGCAGCTGCCGCTCCAACCGCAGGTGATGGCATTGATGTCAGCGGTTCTGAGGTCAGTGTTGACCTAAAGGCCAACGGTGGTCTGGTTATTGAGTCAACTGAGCTTGCTGTTGATCTTGCCGCATCCAGCATCACAGGGACCTTGCCGGTCACAAAGCTGACAAGCGTAACTTCGACGGCTGCTGAGCTGAACATTGTTGACGGCAGCACCTCTGCAACGTCAACCACGCTTGCAGCAGCTGACCGTATGGTCATTAACGACGCTGGAACGATGGTGCAGGTGGCGTTAAGCGATCTTGTGACCTTCCTTGAGAACGGAACTGCGAGTAGCTTTGAGCTTGATGGCGGCACGTTCTGATGGCAAACGTTATTAAGCACAAGCGCGGCACTTCTAATCCAAGTGCTTCAGATCTTGTTGTAGGCGAACTTGCCATTAACACTACTGACGGTGGTGTTTTTACGGAGACTGACGGCGGAACGGTTGTAAAGATTGGTCGTGACGTCGTAGATGACACGTCGCCACAGCTTGGCGGAAATTTAGATGTCAACGGCAACGATATTGTATCTACATCTAATGGAGACATTGAGCTTGATCCTAATGGCTCTGGTGTTGTTACTTTCAAGGGAAACGCAACCAAAGGTTCTGGTCAATTTAAGTTAAATTGCGAGACAAATAGCCACGGCATCATTGTCAAAGGACCTGCACACTCTGCAGCTGCTAGCTACACCTTGACACTGCCTACAACTGACGGCAGTGCAGATCAAGTTTTAAAAACTGATGGCTCTGGAAACTTGAGCTGGGTTGACCAGGCATCAGGCGGAGGAGGAGGCGGCGCGTTTACATACATCAGTACGCAAACAATTAGTAGCGCCACGTCAATCGTTAGTTTTGATCTTTCTAGTGCAGATTACGATCACTTCGTGATTTATGGAGCGGGAGTTAAATTCACTGCAGCGCAAAGCAACGGCTTTCAGGCCGCAATAAACTACAGCTTTTATGATGGCGCTTATTCCTCGGCAAGCCCTGGCACTAATCGCCTCAGCGTTAGGCATATTCGATGGTTGATATACGAAAGCAGCTACGCTGCCTCGCATTCGTGGTCATACAATTTGGGCGCGATGACTAACTGGTCAGCAGGCAACCCGACGAGCACTGTTGCAAGTATTAAGGCAGAAATTGGCGGCAAAACCAGTTCAAACATAAGCATTATTACAAACTTCACTGATGGCTCAACTAGAACCAGCCATAGCTCTATTCAGTCCGGTAATGCTTCTAACTCAAGCTATAATATGAATACTATGTTGATTAAATGCGGTCAATCGACAACATTTGCTAGCGGCACATTTATCCTCTACGGTGTCAAAAATTCTTAAACCATGACTAGATACAAGCTCGTTGATGGGGTCACAATGCCCCTAACAGTGGAAGAGGAGCAAGCCCTTGACGACGCTGAGGCTGCAGCGGCTAGCGACTTCGCCAGCAACGGCTATAAGTACGTAAGGGCTGCTGAGTATCCCTCGATTGAAGACCAGCTCGATGACCTGTATCACAACGGGTTAGACGGTTGGAGGACAACGATCCAAGCGATTAAAAACAAACATCCCAAGCCAACTGCCTGATGCAACGTCCAGACCCAATGATTCCTTGCAAGCCGGGTGCAGAAGATTCTGTCGCCATGGCGAATAGAGTCCGCTGGATTGAGGCTCTTTACACGCACGATGGCCGGAACAATCCAGGCCATGCAATGCACGGCTTATACACCGGGTTGCATATCAAGTACGCCAATTGGGTCGGTAACCACTAAACAGAATGGCTAACGCGCCATCGGCACTTTTGCCTAGAGCCTGTAAGGTGGGCACGAAAAACGCTAATCAACAATCAAATGATCAAGCGAATTGTTTTTGGTGCAGCCGCTGGCGTTCTTGCCTTGGCTCCCCTCTCTGCAGCAAAGGCTGACGGTTTCTACCTGAACCCTGAGTGGAACGGCGCTTGGAGCGGTTCTAACTTTGGTGGCGCTGTTATGGACGGCCATGTGGGCTGGGAAAAAGGTGCTTTCTACATCCAAGGCGGTCCTTCTTGGCTGCAGCCTGATGGTGGCGACACCGAAGTTGGCTTCTCTGCTAAGACCGGCGTTAGTGCTCCTGTCTCTGATTCAATCGATGTCTACGGCGAGGTTTCCTACGCCAAGTACGAAGACACCGATGCAGGCTATGGCCTGAAGCTTGGCGGCAAAGTCAAGTTCTGATTACACTTCCAACGCGGGCCTAAACACGGCGAGAAAACCGCAGCCTCCCGGTGGGATCTAATCCTCACACCAAGCCGGGAGGTTTTTTCTTGGAGACAATCATGCAAAAGTACATCAACATTTTGGCGGTAGGCGGATTTGCTCTTGCTGCTGCCAATACTGCTCTTGTTGTAGTTGCTGTGGTGCGTGGTCCAGCGCTTGTCGAAGAAAACTTAGACAAGATCCAAGCATTGATGATTGAAAAGATGCACAGTGCTCTCAGTGACTCTGTGACTGAGGCAATGCCCAGCCAGGTCAAAGAGCTGATGCCTAGCACCACTGGACCTGCCATTCCGTTCTAGTGCCTGAGATTCGCACTATTGGGATCAACGAAGTTCGGGTCTGGGACGGAATCCCTGCAATGTCTGTTCCAAAAGCACCGCCTGTCACGGTGAATATCGGCGTGCCAATCATTGACATGCCTGGTTTTAACCCAATGGATTACAGGCCAGAGGAATTAGTTTTCGACCCTGAGCCCGTTCTGCCGAACCCTCCCAGTACGCCAACACCACCACCGCCAACGCCAGCCACGCCGCAACTTCCCAAAGCTGCTCCGGCTGACATTGATCCAAGATGTCCGCCCCTGCGGGCGAAGGAGGTTGGAACGCTTGTCCAAAATGGTTCAAAAAGAATTGCGGGCTATGAGTTACAACAAGACGGTAAGTGCGTCGTCTTGTATGAAGAGATCAAGTTGCCTGAACAAGTTCTAGCAGCAATACCCACGCTTCCGCAGGTCACGACAGTAGGGGTCACCGCGGCTGTAGCCGTTGCCGCCGGTCTTGGAACTCCGCTGCTGCTTAAGGCTGTGAAGCCGGCTGTGAAGAAGATCGCAAAGAAGATCCAGGGTTTACTGGGATGTAAGGCGAAACCGGTAAGCGTATTTGAGAGGAGGCAGGCGCAACGGGCGGCGCGGAAATAGCGTGTCTATGCGGCAGAACTTGCCCCGGCTTTGGCTTGATCATCACGTCAGCGCAGACAGCAAAGTAAGGCGACTTGGGATGGAACTCGATGCCTTTTAACTTGAGTTCGCCGCAGTTCTTGAGCCTGGCGATTTCATACTCAAGCCGCTTTGTTTCTACAACCTGCTGATGCAGCCGGATGTTGGCATCAACCATCGCTTTGCAGCGTTCCTGCAGGCCACCGTCTAGAGGAATTGTTGCCTGGATCGACAAACCACCTGACCAGTTGTGAGTGTCTTTTTGACCTGTCCTACTGGGCATTTTGTAGAGGACTTGTCCGGGATTATCTGGTAAGCCGTCATCATCCAAATCAGAAATATTGTATACATTGTCAAAAACTGTACCCACGTACGGAAGTTGCCAGCTTTTTGATCTGTTGACATAGGGAGTGACGGTGAGTGTGGGGCCTTGGCATTGAATGCCGTTGCCATAGGTGTTTTGGAACGCTGCGCTAGGCGCAATCATCACCGCTTGGTTTGTGACGCTGCCAGAGCTTGTGGCAGTTGGAGCGGCAGTGGCAGACACGCCACCGATTGTTTCGGCGTTAGCAGGTGACGCTAGGACTACTGCGAGAAGGTAGAAATAGTGTCTGTGATTTGCTGCACCTCCTGAATGCGCTGAATTGTGTGAATGCTTTTTAAGCCTGGAGAAGAGTAAGTTTCTACAAACTGAAATGCCGCGCCGGGGTTGGCGATCTTCCAGCTTGGTTTGTTGTTGACGTCTAGGGCTGACCATCCTTTTACTGTTGTTGTGCCTGGAGTGAGGCTTGCACCACCGACGGGTTCAACATTGGTTCCGCTTACAGAGTATTGCCAACCCGTGTTATATGACTCGCTGACAATTGTTTCAGTGACCTTGCTGTTGGTTTCGGTGTGCGACGTCATTGACCCAGTTGTGAAATTGGGCACCACTGGAACGGATTGTGCTGGTTGGGCAAAAGCAAACGCTTCGCCTATTAGTCCGCACAACAGCAGAATCAGAACACGCATCAGTCGATGGTGAGTTCAGTCACGAACTGGCCAATCCCGAGCGTGTTAGCACCACCTGCTGTGATTGTGAGTGCCCCTGCTGAACTGACGGTGCCCGCTAAATCACCTGCAGTTCCTGAGGCTGTGGATTGAATGCTTGAGAAGTTAGGCACTGTGCCTGAAGTGACGGCTGATGTTGGAACGGCATCGCCTTGCGTGTATGACTGACTAAAGCTGAAAGCGTTACCAGGTGTGTCCTGCGTCACAGAGATTGTGCCTGGAGCGTAAACACCGGATGTGATTGTGCCTGCTGAGATGGTGTTTGCTGTGGTGCCATCTGTGGAATCAACCCCTGAGCCACTGATGCTGAACGAACTTCCGATCCTTTCTGCGGTTGTCATCGCACCACCAACCTGAAGCGAAACACTGCTTTGGATCTTGTGATTTAGATCAGCGTGTGCTGCTGGGCCAAAAGCCAGCAATGTAACCAAAGGCAGGAAGTGCTTCATTTTGGTGGCTCCTTTGAGTCAATCTTAGGCGGCTGTTTTTTCTGCTGGTTAGCAGTCTTGCGCTCAATACCAAAAGAGGCCATTGCCCCTGTGAGCAAACTAGCCACGAACGTGTTGTCCATTTTCATCTGAGGGAAGAAGCCCAGATAAGAAACAGTTAGCAATGTTGCGCTCCACACCAAAACAGCGCATTTCACAAGGTCAGCGATTGCAACGCCTTCCTTTTCTTGACTTTCTTGCGGTTCTGCCATGATGTAATCAGTGCTGAGGTCGGGGCATTGGTTGAAATCTGGGCAGCAGCGGCTGGCTCCGCTGTAACCGTAGCTGGGCTCGGGATCTCTGGCCTTAAGGCGCAGAATCAGCAGGGCAGAGACTCACTGGTGCGTTTGACCGTTGCTGTGGACAACCTCAGCCGTCAGCTTGATGTGCTCCACACAGACATAAGAAGCGTCAATCAGGAAGTGTTCGCGAGGCTTGCTGAACTTGAGGCGTCAGTAGCGCGACTGGAAGGCCACGCAAATAGAAACTAGACTTTCAGTAGTTGGAAAACTCAAATGTTCTTGATCCTGAAGCCAATCCTTTTTCGGTTTTTGCGGTCTGAGAGTTTGAAGCGTTTGGTTGTAGATCTGATCAAGGCATACGCAAAACGCTCTGACAACACGGTGGATGATTCAGTGGCAGCCTTTTTAGAAAAGAATCTGTTCCCACCAACCAGTAACAAGTGATCCGCAAGCGCGTCATCTTCACAGTGCTTTTGGGAATAATGACGGCGCTGTCTGGCGTGATGTTGACCAGTGCCGGCCTGATCTATTACACAGGTTTTCTTGATGGCAGTAAATCATGTGAAGCGGGAAAATTGAGATGACGCCACGCCTTGGAAACCTAATGAGCCTCGCGTTGCTCCCCTTTTTCTCGTTCTTCAGATCTGACAGCCCTCACCAGCTTGCTGCAATAAAGGAGCTAGAAGATGCGATGCCTGAAGAGTTGTTAGCTGAAGATGCAGCTTGGTTTGAGGCGTGGAAAGCTAGCGGCATTGCTCAAAAAGCGGTTGTCCCTTATGTTCACCAGCTGGATTTTGATTACAAGGGTCACAGGCGATGTCTAGACGCATCCGCAGCAATGCTGGCCATTATGTACAACCGGGTGCCCAACGCAGACGCTTACTCAGAGGTGCGGAAGAGATTTGGCGACACGACCGACGTGTTGGCCCAGGTGAGGACACTGAAAGAACTTGGGCTCCACGCCGAGTTCAGGAATGACGCTGATGAAGCGTTGGTAGAGGCAGAGATTGCAAGCGGTCGCCCTGTCCTTGCCGGGTGGCTGCACAAAGGCAACATGCTTCGCGGCGAGCCGCCTATGTGTGACTCGCAATCGTGCGGCCACTGGAGCGTCTTGGTGGGCTTTGAATCTGCCGGATCAAATGGGCAATCTGCTTTTGTGCTCCATGACCCAATGGGCGCTCCAGATCTTGAAAGGGGAGGGCACCCCAACCGTTATGGCGGCAAGAACGTCAGGGTGCCACGTAGCACCTTCAATCAACGCTGGATGGTGGAAGGTCCAGGCAGTGGCTGGGTGATCCTTGTGGACGACGAATGATTGGGGCGCTGCACATGGTTCTCGCGCCATGAGCTAATTAGCAGGCCGGGTGCCCCTGGCAAGCCTGACTGACCCGCTCATAGAGAGGGAGCGCACACGGTACTCAAAACAAAAGCCAATGGCAGCAAAAGAATTTAGACGTGCAAACGCACTCAGGGTCACCTACCGCAAACCACGCGAAGGCCCGCCAAGTTATCTGGTGTGGGTGCCGCATGCAAGCTTCATTTGCTTGACTCCTGCTGATGTGCTCAAGGCGGTGAAATGGCCCAAGTACACGCCAACCGGTGCGGCGTTGCGCGAGTGGATGGATGAGATGGAAGGCGTTTCGGTTTCAGCTTTGCAGCCTGCTCCACTGACAAAAATTGAAGGCGGGTTAGAGGATTGAACCTTTATTGGCTGTGGTCATATCTGATTGCCTTTTGGAGCACGGTGGTTGTTGGCTGTGCTCAGCCTGTCAACTGGAGCAGCTGTTGGCCGCCGGACTGGCTAATGCACAGCGTGCATGATTACATACGGGCACGGGCTCCTTATTCAGAGGAGCGCAAAGTTCTTCAATCCTTGAAAGCCCATGAGCTGGAACTGGATGTCGGTACAGCTGGAATTGCAAGAAGAACTAAC
>Ga0098042_1000256_pt1 | contig 20643 bp, 26 predicted proteins | sample 9_EtaG_FD_75066 | JGI IMG/M metagenome (GOLD analysis project Ga0098042, IMG submission 75066) | Marine viral communities from the Subarctic Pacific Ocean - 9_ETSP_OMZ_AT15188 metaG | ecosystem: Environmental > Aquatic > Marine > Oceanic | place: Pacific Ocean | collected 2015-01-10
CAAGCGAGTTGGAGATTGAAATCGTCAACCCAGAGATGGTGACCTTAGACGACGGTACAGTGGAGATTACGATTGTCCCCGACGCGATGGACACAGATATTGCTAACGCACCGTTCGATGCCAACCTTGCTGAGTATATGGATGACGGTCAGCTAACCGAGTTGTCGGCTGATTTAGTTGCTGCGGTAGATGATGACATAGGTTCACGTCGTGATTGGGCTGAGACTTTTGTAAAGGGTCTTGATGTCCTAGGGTTTAGTTACGAAGACAGAACTGAGCCGTGGGAAAACGCCTGTGGTGTATATAGTACAGTATTAGCAGAAGCAGCGATTCGATTCCAAGCGGAAGCAATGAGCGAGACGTTCCCAGCAGCCGGTCCAGTGAAGACTCAGATTTTGGGAGAAATTACTCGCGATAAGGAAGATGCGGCCTTACGTGTCAAAACAGACATGAATTACGAGCTTACAGATGTGATGGTCGAGTATCGCCCTGAACACGAACGTATGCTTTACAGTTTGGGACTCGCAGGATCAGCATTCAAGAAGGTCTACTACGATCCCAACATTGGTCGTCAGATCGCTATTTACATCCCCGCAGAAGATATGATCGTGCCTTACGGTGCGTCTAACCTAGAATCTGCCGAGCGTGTCACTCATGTGATGCGTAAAACCAAGAACGAGATGGTCAAACTGCAAGCAGCAGGGTTTTACAGAAACGTAACATTAGGCGATCCGGTCGCATTCTCTACAGATATTGAAGAAGCTAAGGCTGAACAGGCTGGAATGTCGGTAACATCGGATGATCGGTACGCTGTATATGAGATTCATGCCGATTTAGTGCTGGATGAGGCAGACGGAGAGATTGTTGACGACGAAGATGACCTACAAGTAGCCAAACCTTACGTGGTTACCATCGAAAAAGGCACAGGAACAGTACTTGCGGTACGTCGAAACTGGAACCCTGACGATTCTTTGACGCTCAAGCGTCAACATTTTGTTCATTATGTCTATGTTCCGGGCTTTGGCTTCTATGGTCTTGGTTTAATTCACATTATTGGTGGGTATGCAAGAGCTGGAACGTCATTAATCCGTCAATTAGTTGACGCTGGTACACTTTCTAACCTACCGGGTGGCCTAAAATCGCGTGGAATGCGCGTAACAACGGGTGATACCCCCATCGGGCCGGGTGAATTCAGGGATGTGGACGTACCGAGCGGGTCAATACGGGATAATATCCTACCACTACCCTATAAAGAGCCAAGTCAGACGCTACTTGCGCTATTAGACAAGATCACAGAGGAAGGTCGCCGTCTTGGAGCGATCTCTGACATGAACATCTCCGATATGAGCGCAAATGCGCCAGTTGGAACAACATTAGCTCTACTTGAGCGTACATTGAAGCCAATGGCAGCGGTACAATCTCGCGTCCATTACGCGATGAAGCAGGAATTTAAGCTTCTTAGAGCGATTATGGCTGAATATGCGCCATTAGAGTACGGTTATGAGCCTGATCGTGGTACTCCCCGCGCCCGCCAAGCGGACTACGCCACGGTGGAAGTAATTCCTGTCAGCGACCCCAATAGCAGCACGATGGCACAAAGAGTTGTGCAATACCAAACCGTGTTGCAGATGGCACAGGCTTCCCCACAAATCTACGATCTACCCCAGTTGCACCGTCAGATGATCGAAGTGTTAGGGATCAAGAACGCAGACAAGTTAGTACCGACTGAAGAGGATATTAATCCAATAGATCCAGTCAGTGAGAATATGGACGCGTTAGTAGGTAAACCTATCAAGGCATTTATATTTCAAGACCATCAGGCGCACATTACTGCACACGAAGCCTTCCTTGCTGATCCACAGATTGCAGCACTTATTGGACAAAATCCTATGGGTCAACAGATTGTTGCTGCCCTTAGAGCGCACATTGCCGAGCACATGGCCTTCTTATATAGACAGCAGATGGAGCAGAAGTTGGGTGTAGCACTACCACCACCGGGCGAAGAACTACCTGAAGAAGCGGCTAATTTATTAGCACAAACTATGTCTCAGGCTGCAATACAGTTAACTCAACAGAAACAACAGCAAGCGGCGGAGCAACAGGCACAGCAACAGGCACAAGACCCTGTGTTCCAGATGAAGCAAGCAGAGCTACAGCTTAAGCAAGGTGAGCTACAACGCAAAGCAGCTAAAGATGCGGGCGACTTAGCGATAGATCAAGAGCGAATTGAGCTGGATAAGCAGAAGGCGCAGACCACAGCGGTGCTGGAAGCTAGCCGTATAGCCTCGCAGAATGAACAGTCTGAAGCTAAGAATGATGTAGCTGAAGCCAAGGTTATTATTGACATGGCTAAAAGTGCAGGACAAGAAAAACGAACGAGAGCCGAAGCAGAACGAGATAGAGATGAAGCCTTACGTGATGACAGAGAGGAGAGATAATATGAAAGGTGTTAAACATTACAAAAGAGATGGAACTGAGTTCAAAGGTAACACACACAAGATGTCTGATGGCACTCTGCACAGTGGGAAAAACCACACTAAGGGTAGTGTGAAGTTGTTCCATTTTAAAGACTTGTCTGCTACGGCAAAAAAGAAAGCTAAGAGGTAACAGACAATGGCTAAAACCGTCTTTGACGTGCTAACAGATAAACTTACAGACCATAAACGGTCTAGCGAAGAATTTGTACGATCCGGTGCAGCTAAAGACTACGCCGACTACAAAGAAGTGTGTGGTGTGCTTCGGGGTCTGGACACCGCATTACGTGAAATAAATGACCTCTCGCGTAACTATATGGAAGAAACCGATGACTGAAATGACGGCTCTTGAGAAGAAGCGACAAGAAAAGATAGATGAGATGAAAATATCCGACGAAGATATGGATGCGTTCATCCCTAAACCTGTGGGTTACAGAATACTCATAGCACTCCCTAACGTGGAGGAAACCTTTGGAGATAGCGGTCTTATTAAAGCAGACCAAACAAAGCGTGAAGAGTACATCCTTTCTACTATTGGAGCTGTAGTAGATATGGGCGACGAGGCTTACAGCGACAAAGAACGATTCGTAAACGGACCGTGGTGTAAGGTTGGGGACTATGTAATGTTCCGAGCTAACACCGGAACACGGTTCAAACTAGGCAACCAAGAGTATCGTCTGATGAATGACGACTCTATTGAAGCGGTTGTCGCCAATCCGAGAGCAATCACTCGTGCGTGAGGAATAGATTATGCCAATGCAACAAGTAGAATTTGAATTTCCAGACCCGGATAAAACCGAAGCTGCTGCTGAAGTAGAAGTAGCTCAAGAGGAAACAACTCCTGATGTAGAAGTAGAGGGAGCTGTAGGCCGCGAAGTGCTTCAGAAACCGGGACAAAAGCAAAACGTAATAAAAGATGGTGAGGTAGAAGTTGAAGTAGTAGACGACACCCCCGCTGCGGATCGCAATAGAAAGCCCTCAGAGCCTCCTGAAGAGGTAACTAACGAAGAATTGGAGAACTACTCCGAAAAAGTTAAGAAGCGCATACAGCACTTCAGTAAGGGCTATCACGATGAGCGACGTGTAAAAGAACAAGCTTTACGTGAGAAAGAAGAAGCTATTGCTTATGCTAAAAAGCTAGTTGATGAAAACCAAAAGCTCAAGGGATCAGCTAACCAGAACCACAATACGTTGATCGAGTCAGCTAGAAGACAAGTCGATAGCGAACTTACAATGGCTAAGGCTCAGTATAAGCAAGCGTATGAGTCCGGGGAGCCTGATGCAGTTTTAGAAGCTCAAACAATGCTTAATGCCGCCCAGATAAAGTTGGAACGTGTTAACGCGCTAAAACCTAAAGAGACTGAGACTTTACAACCAGAACAAACTGCTGTACAAAACGAAGTAACTGCGCCTCAACCGCAAGTACCGCGTGACGAGAAGGCCGAATCATGGCGCGATAATAACCCTTGGTTTGGTTCAGATGACGAAATGACGGCATTTGCATTGGGATTGCACACTAAACTTACGAAAGAGGGGACTGACCCTCAATCGGATGAATACTACGAGAAGATCAATTCTCGTATGCGTCAGGTCTTTCCTGACCAGTTTGATGAGAGTATCGAAGACGAACCAGAGGAACCAAAGAGGAAGCAAAGTAATGTGGTTGCCCCCGCTACGCGGAGCACAGCACCTAAGAAGGTGCGGTTAACGCAAACACAAATAGCTTTAGCCAACAAACTAGGAGTATCTCTAGCTGATTACGCCCAACAGGTTGCTGAATTAATGAGGAAACAAAACTAATGGCTACGAATAAACTAGATAATCGAACAGATCGAGAACTAGGCACAAGAGAGAAGAAAACCCGAAAGCAAGCATGGAAGAGGCCAGAGCTTTTACCTGACCCTACCCCGCAAGACGGTTACACTTTTCATTGGGTTCGTGTAAGTACTAATGGACAGGCCGATCCGACTAACGTTTCCTCGAAGTTACGAGAAGGTTGGGAGCCGTGCAAAGCCTCAGACCACCCTGAGATTCAGTTGGTGAGTATTGAGAATGATCGCTTTAAGGACAACGTCGTTATGGGCGGACTTATGCTTTGTAAAGCACCCAAGGAACTTGTTGAAGAACGTAACGCCTTCTATAAAGATACAAACGAAGCGCAAATACGTTCCGTAGACAACAACTTAATGCGGGAGTCAGACCCTAGAATGCCTATGTTTAATGAAAGGTCTTCTAAGGTGACTTTCGGTAAAGGATAATCTTAGGAGATTAAAATGGCTACTACAGCTACCCCCTATGGGCTACGGCCTATAAACGAGGTGAGCGGTACTTCCTATGCGGGAGCCACTCGCAAATTGCCTATAGCATCTGGTTACGGTACTAACATCTTTTACGGCTCTATTGTCGTAATTGCTGCTGACGGTACTATTCAACTGATGACTGATTTAGGCTCACAGGCAGATCAGTTCCCTGTCGGCACAGTTGGTGTGTTTATGGGCTGCTCTTACACAGATGCAACGCTTGGTTTTGTTAACCGTCAAATGTGGCCCGCTAGTACAGTCGCTGCTGACGCACAAGCATTCATCGTAGACGACCCTAACGTAGCATTTCAAATGCAAGCTGATGGAGCGGTAGCACAAACTGCCCTTGGTCAGAATGCACCTTTGGCTAACGTACAATCGACAAATACTGGTAGTACTATTACTGGTAACTCGAATGTTGCGCTAGACGCTACAACAGCAGCTACTAGTGGTATTGCTCTTCGTATCGTTGACTTTGTTGACGCTCCGGGCAGTTCTGTTGGAGATGCTTTTACGGATGTGATCGTTAAGTTCAACCCAGTGGCACATTCATACACTAACCCAACCGGTACGGCTTAAGGAGACTGACTAATGGCTATTTCACGAGCGCAACTCCTCAAGGAACTACTACCGGGTTTGAATGCCCTGTTTGGCCTTGAGTACGCAAGATATGGTGAGGAAACTAAAGAAATCTTTGAAACAGAGACTTCTGACCGTTCCTTTGAAGAAGAAGTGAAGTTATCAGGTTTTGGTGCTGCCCCAGTTAAAACTGAAGGTGCTGCCATTTCATATGATAACGCACAAGAGACTTACACAGCCCGATACGTCAATGAGACGATTGCTATGGGTTTCTCACTAACCGAAGAGGCTATTGAGGACAACCTGTACGATTCGCTTTCAGCGCGTTATACAAAGGCACTAGCTAGAGCAATGGCTTACACCAAGCAAGTTAAAGGTGCGACTATTCTCAACACTGGTTTTGCTGGCGGACCCACTTATGGTGACGGCCAGACTTTGTTCTCAACGGCTCATCCACTAGTTTCTGGTGGAACTAACGCAAACACTCCAGCGACTGGCGTTGACTTAAACGAGACTTCTTTGGAAGCAGCGGTTATTTCAATAGCAGCATGGACTGATGAGCGTGGTCTTTTGATTGCAGCCAAGCCTCGTAAGCTTGTTATCCCACCAGCGTTGCAATTCGTTGCTACACGTTTGATGGATACTGAGCTAAGAGTCGGCACTGCTGACAACGACATCAACGCAATCCGCAACAACGGTACAGTGCCAGAGGGTTATACAGTTAATAACTACCTCACTGACGGTAATGCGTGGTTCTTGATGACTGACGTTCCTAACGGATTGAAGCACTTCATCCGTACACCGATGACTACATCTATGGATGCGGACTTCGACACAGGGAACAGCCGCTATAAGGCTCGTGAGCGATACAGCTTCGGCGTATCTGACCCACTGGGCGTTTACGGTTCACCGGGTGCTACATAAGCAACAGGTGATTAGATTAGGGAGCTTCGGCTCCCTTTTCTTTGTCTGAGTTTTATTTGTACATATTATAAATAAGTGTTATATACTCTCTTAAATCGGGGCTAACCCGCGAACTCTGACCGTCCCCGACGGACTACATGCAGACAGATTCGCTAAACTCGCATGTGAGGACTTTCAAATGGCTAGAACAACTTTCTCTGGGCCGGTACGATCACTTAATGGTTTTGTTTCCGCTGGACCCGGTGCAGCTTCTTTAATAACTGCCAACAATACAACAACGGTTTTATCTATATTCCCTACCCCTACAGTAGATGCTAATGGCAACCCTACTGGAGCAGTAACTCCGGGTAACGCGGGTGTAGTAAACGTTTATAACTCAAATAATGCCGCAGGTGCAGGACAACTTACACTTCCTGCGATTCTATCTGTTGCACCTTCAAGCACTACTCCTGCAACTGACCCTACGTCGCCTGACCAACAGAACCAGCTTGGCGCACAGATTATGGTTATCAGTGCATTTGACTTAGCTAATAACTTAGTTATCAAGCCTTCTGGAACGGATGTATTTACTGGCTATGCAACGTCTGTAGACGCTAACGGTTTGACTAAGACTTTCTTAGCTACACCTAACGACACTACATTCACTTGGAATGGCGGTACTACTGGTGGTGACATAGATAGCATGATTACATGCACAGCCGTTTCTGCGGGAACATGGTATGTCCAAGCTGTTTGCTTCGGCGCTGCCGCGGGTGCAGGTGCTACTCCATTTAGTGCTTAATATAAACTATAAGGAGTAAATCATGGCTGATACGCTAACGACGCAAATCATACAGGATGGCGGTCGCACAGCTATTATTAGGGGTAACGTAGCGGTAGGTAATACTGACGTTGTTACTTCTGTACTAGTTGATGTGTCTAGCCTTTCAAATGACCCTGTAACGGGTCAAGCCTGTATAGCAGCTACTGTGCAAGCGGTCACTTATGCAAGTAAAGGAGTGGCTGTCACCTTAGCATTTGATGCGACTACTGATGTTCCTATTTTTACACTTCCAGCGGATTGGACAGAGCAGTATGACTTTACTGACTTTGGTATTCCTAACCCCGGAACTTTCGGAGCAGCAGGTAATACGGGTGATATTGTAGCGACTACAATAAGTCCAGCAGCGGGAGATTCATACTCTTTTATTCTTACGGTGTCTAAAGTTTATGCCAGCGCCTAAGAAAAAGGGGACTATGAAAGGCCACACCATTAAAGGTGGTCAGAAACGTCCAACTAAGTCTGGTGCAGGTATGACTAAGAAGGGTGTGGCTAAATACCGTAGGGACAACCCCGGCTCTAAACTTAAGACAGCCGTTACGGGTGAAGTGAAGAAGGGCAGCAAGGACGCAAAGCGGCGTAAGTCTTTCTGTGCACGTTCCGCTGGTCAGATGAAAAAATTTCCAAAAGCAGCTAAAGACCCTAATTCTAGGCTGCGCCAAGCAAGAAAACGGTGGAAGTGTTAGAGCTTATTGAGCTGATAAAGTTAAATGACAGGAGGTTACTATGTGGACTAAACCAACATACGAAAATGTTCGCTTGGGTTTTGAAATCACTATGTACTTTAAAAACCGCTAATGCCGAGTAAGACAAAAAAGCAAGCCAAGTTTATGGCAGCGGTAGCTAATAACCCTAAGTTTGCTAAGAAAGCTGGGGTTCCACAAAGTGTAGGTAAAGAGTTTGCTAAAGCAGATAAAGGAAGAACCTTTAAGGAGGGTGGTATGCCGGGTATGAAGCGAGATAAAAGAGTATTACGTAACTTAGATGACGAAATCTATCGGATTGCCCCTAAAGAACGTATGGGCGGCGCTGAAGGTAGAGATGCTCGTCAAGAGCGTTTGCGGATCAACAAAGAAAAGCGTTTTGAAAAAAATAAAATGAACGGCATGATGGTGGGCGGCAAGGTTAAAGGCTATAACAAAGGTGGCATGGCTGGAAAATCATGTGATGGTATAGCTCAGCAAGGTCTAACTAGAGCGCCTAGGCAATCTGGAACTAGGACATAAATTTTATTTTAGGAGGATACTATGGGAATTGGATTATTTGGACAGCCAGATGGTGAAGATGAAGTTGTTGAAGAAGCTCCTAAAAAAGCTCCTAAAAAAGCTGAAGAGCCTGTTGTAGAAGCAGAAGACGACTCAGAGGAGTAATTCTCTATGATGGCATGTAAAGGCATGGGTGCAATAAACCCAGCTAAACGCCCTACAGCACTTAAGAAGGGCGGAACAGTTAAGGATGCTTGTTATAGGAAGGTGAAGGCTCAGTACAAAGTCTTCCCTTCTGCATATGCGTCGGGTGCTATTGCTAAGTGTAGGAAGAAGAAAGCCAGTGGCCGTTCGTAAAACTGCCAAAGGCGCGGCCTTAAAGCGTTGGTTCAAGGAAGATTGGAAGGACGTAAAGACGGGTAAAGCCTGTGGGCGCAAGAAAGGAGACAAACGAGGAACGCCGTACTGTAGGCCCACAAAAAGGGTCTCTAGTAAAACACCTAAGACATCAGGTGAAATGACAGCGGCAGAAAAAAAGTCTCGTATAGCGCAGAAGAAACGCCTAGGTCAACCGGCAGGTAAACCCAAACGAGTCACTCCGTTAAAAAGGAAGAAAAAGTAATGGCTGTATCGGGCACCACTACATTTAACATGGAGTTCACAGAGATCGCTGAAGAAGCGTTTGAACGTGCTGGTAGGGAGCTACACTCTGGCTACGATCTACGCACAGCGCGTCGCTCTATGAATCTGCTGACCATTGAGTGGGCTAACCGTGGCGTTAATATGTGGACGATTGAGGAGGGTTTTGTAAACCTTGTTCAAGGCACAGCGACTTATGACCTACCCGCCAATACTATTGATTTGATAGAACAGTTTATCCGCACCAGTGAGGGTAATGCAGTTACTCAGACTGACTTGAATCTTACACGTATCAGTGTGGATAATTACTCTTCTATCCCTAATAAGCTAACTCAAGGTCGTCCTATACAAGCGTGGGTTGATCGCAAGACAGACAATCCGCAGATTACAGTGTGGCCTGTACCAAACCAAGGTACAGCGCTTGAACCTTTTTACGTGCTTAGGTTCTATAGACTTAAACGTATTGATGACGCAGGAACAGGCGTTAACACAGCCGATATGCCTTTTCGTTTCTTTCCCGCGCTTGTAGCAGGACTAGCGTATTATTTAGCTACTAAAATACCTGAAGGTATGGCACGGCTAGAAATGCTCAAAGCACAGTATGATGAGCAGTATACGTTAGCTGCGGGAGAGGATAGAGAAAAGGCTTCTGAAATGCTTATACCTCGCTTGTATGGACCTAGGTAACCATGAGCGAAAGATTTGCATCAGGTCAAAATGCGTTAGCAGAGTGCGACGTATGTGGGTTTCAGTATAGGCTACGGCAGTTAAAACCTCTGGTTATTAAGGCAGTGGTTACAGGAATTAAGGCTTGTCCAGAGTGTTGGAACCCTGACCAGCCACAGTTAAGATTGGGAACATTTGCGATAAATGACCCACAGGCAATACGAGATCCAAGACCAGACTTTACAGGTTATCCTGCAAGTCGGGCAAGATTACAGCCGGTAGACCCACTCTTTGCGTTTGGGAAAATAGGGTTAGTAACAATAGTTATAACATAGAGGTATAACACAATGGCTAAAGAAAAAGGAATGAAGATACACAAGATGGGTGGGGTTAAAGAGTACGACCCCGGCACTACTGTTAACTCACCAGAGCAGTCTTCTGGTACTGTTAAGACAAGCGGTATAAAGATACGTGGTACAGGTGCAGCAACCAAAGGTACTATGGCTCGTGGGCCAATGGCGTAGGGAGTTTTAGGTGAATTACACCGAGCTTAAAGCAAACATACAGGATGTATGCGAACAGACGTTTACGGACGATCAGTTGGCTATGTTTACTAAGCAAGCAGAGCAGATTATTTTCTCTACTGTTGATCTCCCTGCGTTACGTGCGAATCAGACGGGTAATATAACCGGCGGTAATCAGTATCTCACGATGCCTACAGGCATGTTGTATGTGTATTCTTTAGCGGTTATTGACCCTACTAGTGCGGAGTATCACTATTTAATTAACAAAGACCCTAGCTTTATACGAGAAGCTTACCCTGTTGCAGCTACACAAGGGCGACCACAGCACTATGGCATTTTTAGTCAAACTAGTTTTATCGTAGGGCCAACGCCTAATGTTACGTATGTTGCTGAGTTGCATTATGGGAAGTATCCTGAAAGCATTGTTACTGCTGGAACTACGTGGTTAGGCGATCAGTTTGACTCTGCTCTACTAAATGGGGCTTTGGTTAACGCCATACGGTTTCAAAAAGGTGAAGCTGATATGGTAGCGTTGTATGAAAAGCTCTACGCTCAAGCTATGTTACTATTAAAGAACTTAGGTGATGGCAAATTAGAAACTGACGCTTATCGTAACGGCGTTGTTCGCGTACCAGTTAAATAGGATAATTTATGTTAAGTGCAGTAGGTGGAGTAGAAGTAGGAATAGCAACAACTTCAGCAGTTTCAGGGCGCGGATTTACCCCCGAAGAATTGGCCGAACATGCGATAAACGAGGTTATTTCCATTGGGAATAACTCACACCCTGTCATACAGGCGCAAGCAGAAGCATTTAGAGATGACATCAGAGGTGTAATGCTTAATTACTTACGTCAGGCAGTGGCTTCTCACAACACCACATTAACCAACCGTTTTCGGGATGCGGGGCATCCAGAATTAGTGAAACTACTAGAGGTCTAACATGGCAATTACAATTACAACTGCAATGCCCACATCGTTCAAAGTTGAGTTGATGAAGGGTTTACACAATTTTACGGCGGGAAGCACTCGGTTTAAAATGGCGCTTTTCAAAGCTACTGCTTCAGGTAGTGGTACATTTGGCGCGGCGACTACTAACTATTCTCAAATGGGTGCTGACGAGTTACCCACTGCTACAGGGTACACACAGCAGGGCAAGTTACTTACCTCTGTTACGCCTACAGCGGACGGTACAACAGCAATCACTAATTTTAGCTCTGTAACGTGGACTTCTTCTAGCTTTACAACATCAGGTGCTTTGATTTATGACACAGGCGATTCTAACTCTGCTTGTGCGGTACTTAGCTTTGGTGGTGACCAGACAGTAAGCTCCGGTGATTTTCAGATACAATTCCCGTCAGCAGCGGCAGCTACGGCTATTATCCGTATTGCCTAAGTAGGGAAGTGCCATGAGCGGATGGGGTCAACGTCCTTGGGGGTTTAACGGATGGGGTGGAGAAGCCTCTAAAGTTTTACACCTAGGTGCAACATGGGGCGCTCGTGGATGGGGCGAGGAAGGCTGGGGTGCTAATGGCATTGCAGTAGTGGGAACTGGGCAAGTCGGTTCTGTTACCCCAGCTTACGGACTTGTAGTTGTTGCTCCCGGCGTTGCAGCCACTGGAGCAATAGGCACAGTAATACTAGAGTATACAGGCCTAGTTAGACCCACAGGGGTAGGAGCTACAGGCGCAATAGGCACAGTTAGCACTGTTGCAGCCTTTGATTTAACAGGAGTATCGGGTACAGGCTTAATAGGAGACTTCACAGTAGGGGTAGATGAGTTTAATATCCCAACAGGAGTTAGTGCTACAGGAGCAATAGGAACAGTTTCATTTAGTATAGGCAGCGTGTTTACTATACCAAGTGGAGTAGCAGGGACAGGAGCAGTAGGAACTGTAACCCCTGCGTACGATAGAAACGTAGCAGTAACCGGAATAGTCGGCACTGGAGCAATAGGAACTGTAGTACCCGCTGTACAATTTGGCTTAACGGGCGTGTTAGGGGCGGGGTCAGTAGGAAACGTAACAACTACGAGTAGTGCGAATGTCTATCCTATCGGAGTAGTTGGAACAGGGCAGATAGGAACAGTAACAAGATCGGGATGGACTGCAATAAATACTTCACAAACACCGAACTGGGTTGGAGTAGACAGTTCACAAACCCCTAACTGGGTAGACATAGACACAGCAGCATAGGACTAAATTATGGCAACTTATGTAAACAATCTACGATTAAAAGAGATTACTACAGGTGATGAGGACGGTACTTGGGGAACCAGTACTAACACTAACCTTGAGCTAATTACCGATGGCTTTAGCTACGGCACAAAACAACTGTCTAGCGATGCTAATCAAACCTTCACTATGCCTGACGGGACTGCGGACGCTACTCGTGGCTTCTATCTAAAGCTTACTTCAGCAGGTTCTCTTACAGCTACACGAACGGTAACGCTTGGGCCAAACACCGTATCTAAGATGTGGATGATTGAAAATGCTACAACAGGCGGTCAGATCATCACGATTAAACAGGGGTCTGGCGCTACAATTAATATTGCCAATGGCGCTAAATCTATGGTCATTACGGACGGTGCAGGAGCAGGAGCGGCGGTCTTTGACGCTAACTCAACCGTTTCTGCGGGTACTGTAACTTCTGTTGGCGGTACAGGATCGGTCAACGGAATTACTTTATCTGGCACGGTTACAAGTTCGGGTAACTTAACGCTTGGTGGCACGTTAGCTAATGTTAACCTTACGTCACAGGTTACAGGTACACTACCTGTTGGTAACGGCGGTACGGGTGCAGCTACTTTAAGTGCTAACAATGTTTTATTAGGTAATGGGACATCAGCATTACAAGCAGTCGCACCGGGAACATCAGGTAACGTTCTAAAGTCTAACGGAAGCACATGGACATCAGCAGCCGAAGCCGCAGGTTATCCAGCTCCAACCTTAGTAGGCACAAACACTACCGCAACGTCAGCATCGTTCTTAGTTGCTACGGCAGGGTCGATAACTATTACTTTACCTTCTAGCCCATCAGCAGGTGATTATGTAGTGGTTAAAGATGGTACAGGTGCAGCAGCGACAACTAACTTTACCGTTGCGCGTAACGGCTCTAACATAGCCAGTTCAGCTACTGACCTTACTTTCGATAAGAATTTTGCCGAAATCGTGATGACCTACATCAATGGGACGATTGGCTGGAGTGTGTAAATGTCTACTCTTTCAGAGCTTTTTCCATCTGGGGGAACCCAGAATAATATACAGTTTGTCGCTCAAGGAACGTTAGCTAATGGTCAGACTGTTGCTCTACGCAGTGATGGTAAGGTTGAGGCTGTTTCTCAGACCTCTGTTTCAGGCTCGATGGGTACTGCTGTTCAATTTGAAGCTGGAGGAACTAGGGACTTAGCCGCTGCTTATAGTGCAGAAGATAATAAATACCTTGTTATTTACACAGACCAAGGCGATAGCAACAAACTTAAAGCTGTAGTTGGGACACCTTCTGGAACTAACACTATAGCTTTTGGTACGCCTGTTGCTGTTTCAGCTAACTCTAACCAGTATCAATCTTCTAAAGGTTGTTCTTATGATGCAACCGCTAAAAAAATTGTTGTTTCTTTTAGTGATGCTGGAAATAGCAATTATTTAACTACCTTGGTAGCAACCATTAGTGGTACGTCAGTAAGTTTTGGTGCTGCTACTATATTAAATTCAGCTATGTCTAGCTATGTGCATAGCTTTTATCATGCAGGGGCGGGTAAAACGTGCGTTGTTTCGTCTCTTACCAGTTCGGGGTTATTGCGTACTTGTACTGTTGGCTCAACGGCAATTACGAGTAGCACAGCAGCCAATTTTGATTCGAGTAGAGTAGACTATAGTGCTGGTTGCTATGACTCAAAAAATGAATTGGGCGTTATTTACTTTAATAAAGCTCCTTCAACTGCCTACCCAACAGTAAGAGCGTTCACGTTAAGCGGAGAGACGGCTACTTTTGGTACAGAAGATACTCTTGTTTCGACAGCTTCTTATATTGGTAGCTTGGCCTATGATGCAAAAAATGATTATGTTTGCGTAATTATTAATTATCAGACCAATACTCAGAACAGCATTGGTGTCAGGTTTAACTCCAATGGGTCGGTTAACTCAAAAACAAGCGTAACGCAAGTAGCAGCAGCTAATTCTTACAACTCCACATCTAATGGAATTGTTTATGACGCTGGTGGAGAGGCCGTCTATGTTTGTTTTTCTTCTGCCTCTTCTGCTGTTATGAATATCATGTCTTTTGGTTCTAACGCTTATACTATTGGAAGTTCAATAACGGTGACATCTAGCAGCAGTTATACACCGGGTTTAGCGCAAAGCTCGGCTAACTTCAATATAGGTGTTTTTTATCGAGATGGTAACAATAGTAATTATGGCTATGGTTCGGATTATGTTGTAGCTCGTTTAGCCAGCAACGCCTCCTCCTTCATCGGTATAACCAACGCTGCTATATCTTCGGGAGCCACGGGTGAAGTCGCTGTTAAAGGTGGGCTTTCTACTGGGGGTAACTTGTTGCCTTTTGCCCCTACTGCGGGAAGCCCTGTTACATATGAGTCGGGCTTTGCGGTTACTAAAAGTGTCTCTTATGACACAAACGCTAACAAAGCTGTTATTGCTAATCGTAGGGGTTCTGATGATTACGGTATTGTGTATGTTGGAACAGTTAGCGGGACGAGCATATCTTTTGGGTCAGTAGTCGTATTCAATGCAGGGACTACTGAATATATAAGTTCTGCTTTCGATTCTAATGCAAACAAAGTTGTCATAGCGTACACAGATTCAAGTAATTCTGGCTACGGTACAGCTATCGTTGGGACTGTTTCGGGTACATCTATTACATTTGGCTCAGAAGCGGTTTTTGAAGCTGCTGCCGTAAATGGAAAGTCTATTGTTTTTGATTCTACAAGCAACAAAGTTGTTATTTTTTACGAAGATGATGCTAACAATGATTACGGGACGGCTGTCGTAGGTACAGTTAGCGGAACATCTATCTCGTTTGGCACACCTGTTGTCTTTGATTCAGTAAATATGCAAATTACGGAAGGTGAGGGTGCTGCATACGATTCTGCGAACAACAGAGCCGTTGTTTTTTACAGGAATTCAAACTATCAAGGTTATGCTGCGGTAGGAACAGTGTCAGGAACTAGCATTTCCTTTGGCACTCCCGTTAAGTTTAGTTCTGGAGCCAATGAACTAGATTATATAAGTGCTGCTTTTGATTCGGCTGCAAATAAAATAGTGACTTCTTACACAGACAATACTGATTCAGGTTACTCAAAAGCAATCGTTGGCACAGTATCGGGTACAAGTATTTCTTTTGGATCAGAAGCAACTTTTGAATCCGCAAGTTCGGGATTTACTTCTGCAACTTTTAATTCAACTATTAATAAAGTGGTTATTTCGTACACTGATTTTGCTAACAGTAACTATGGAACATTGGTAATATCAACGATTAGTGGTACGAGTATTTCTTTTACAACTCCTGCTGTATTCACATCGACAACAGCGGCAAGATATATTTCAACTGCATTTGATCCAGATACGGGAAGCGTAATATCGGGGTTCTCAGATCAAAACAATAGTTTTTATGCAAAAAGCGTAGTAACTTCTTTTTCAAACAACCTAACCATAGGCTCCAACTACTTCGTCCAAGATGACGGAACCCTAGCTACGACCTCTTCTTCAACTAAAGCTGGCAAAGCCATCTCAACCACAGCCCTAAACTTGGTGGACCCAACATGAGTAATTTAAGCGATTTATTACCCAGCGGTGCTGGAGGCAAGTCTTTTGATTTTGTAGCGAGTGGCACGTTAGCCAGCGGTCAAACTGTAGCACTAACCAGTGACGGCAAGGTTACAGCTATTGAATCGGCTGTTCCAACAACTGTTTTTAGCGATCAAGGTGGTAGTCAAGTAAACAATATTAACGGCTACTTTGATGTTACACAAAATAAGATATTCGTTAGCTATGCTAATGCTTCTACCAATAAGTGTGATGGAGTGGTGGGTACGGTAGGCAGCGACGGTTCTATTACCTTTGGTACGGCCGCACAAATTAGCACTAGACAAAATAACGGAGTTGAAAATGCCTCTGCTTATTCTACAACTGACCAAAAAGGCGTGATAATAATAACAGACGTAGGTTCAAGCAGTTACAGACTTTATGCCTATGTTATCACTATAAGCGGCACTTCTTTTAGTGTAGGCACAGAAGTAGAAGTAGGAGACACTAACCAAAAAGTAATTAAAGCTTCGGGTAAAACGCCTTTAGTATATTGTTCAAACAATTCTAAGTTTTTATTATTGTATAGAGATGTAGGCAATTCTAATTATGGCACTGCGATTGCTGGAAATATCAGTGGTACTAGTACTACTTGGGGTACTAAGCACACAATTTTAAGTAACCTATGCACTTTCTTTGCAGGTGCGTTTATAACAGCTAGTAGCAAAACAGGCGTTATCTTTCTTAATGGAAATTCTGGCAACATAAATTACGTAATAATGACGGTAAACAATAGTTTAGGTATTACCCAAGGCAGTATTGATACTTTTAAGGACGTAAATACTAACAATTTTTATTGTGCTTACGATTCTACTTCTCAACGTTTTATTAGCGTTGTTAAAAATGAAATTAACGCTTCTTCTCTATCTGGAACGACGTTAACCAAAGGTACTTATATAACACTTGGTTCTGTTGATAGCGTAACTGCTGCCTTAACTTACAATTCTAACTTAAACAGGTCTGTGGTTTTTATTTACGGGGTTGTATATAACGTATCAGTTAGCGGGACAACGTGTACTTTAGAGTCTACTTCAACTGCTCCGCAGTCTAATGTGCAGCTAACTCAGCCTATTTTAGGTTCGCCTAGTAATTTAAGTATTTTTCTTTATAGAGATAATGCAAGTGACTCGGATGGCACAGCTTTGGCATACGTCCCCAATGCCATAACCTCATCTTCTTTTGTCGGCATCACCGAAGCCGCTATATCTGACACAGCGACGGGTACAGTCACCTTGCAGGGTGGTATAAACACTACCGCTATCACTAATACGGCAACTACAACCTTTGCTGTTACAGTGGCTAATCCCGGCTCTGGAAACAAGTACTACATCGACGGCTCAGTACAAGCGACAGTCAGTTTGAGCGAAGGCAGAACTTATAAGTTTGACCAATCTGACGGGACTAACGGAAACCATCCTCTACGTTTCTCTACGACTTCTGACGGGTCGCATGGTGGTGGTTCAGAATACACAACGGGCGTTACAGTAGTGGGAGTGCCGGGGAACTCAGGAGCCTACACACAGATAGTCGTGGCGATAGGCGCACCAACCCTATACTACTATTGTACGAATCACAGCGGCATGGGTGGCACGGCTAACACGCCAGACGACGCTCGTTTTACTGTAGGCTCTACCTACTACGTTCAATCCGACGGCACACTGGGTACTGGCTCAACTTCTATCGTCGCTGGTGAAGCCCTCTCAGCCACAAGCATTAACTTGGTGAATACATGAGCAATCTAAGCGAGTTACTCCCCGCAGGGAGCAGTGTAAAAAGTGCAGACTTCGTGGCCCAAGGCACGTTAGCCAGTGGTGTCACGGTAGGTCTAAGATCGGACGGTAAGGTTGAGGCTGTTGCGGGTCAGTCAGGTACTGTTGGAACCAAGGTGGTATTTGAAGCGGCAACTTCAACCGCAATGGCTGGAACTTATGACTCTGCTAACAACAAAGTTGTTTTTCTTTATAACGACTATGGTAATAGTTATTACGGCACAGCTATTGTTGGAACCGTTTCAGGTACTGCAATAACTTTTGGTTCAGCGGTTGTGTTTAATTCAGGAAGCACCGCTCAGTTTGACATAACCTTTGACTCTAACGTCAATAAGGTAGTTATCGGGTTTAAAGACGCTAGTAACGGAAATGCGGGAACAGGCTTGGTCGGCACTGTATCTGGGACAAGTATATCTTTTGGCTCTGAATATGTGTTTATAAGCTCTTGCCAATATGTAGCGGCTACTTTTGATTCCAATTCTAATAAAGTTGTTTTTGGGTATAGACATCATACAACTGATTACGCTATGGGGATAGTCGGGACGGTGTCAGGAACAGCTATATCGTATGGCTCAGAAGCCACTGCTCATTCGGTTAGTTCAGGTTTTAACGCTTTAACTTTTGATTCCAGCAGTAACAAAGTAGTGCTGACTTGCCGTCAAGCTACTGACGGGGCTGGAGTAGCTGTTGTCGGAACGGTTTCTGGTACATCTATTTCTTTTGGGACAGCCGTTACTTATGTTGCTTCTCTTGGAAGCACTACCACATATCACCTGACCTTTGATTCCAATTCTAATAAAGTTGTAATTGGTTACTCGGATTCCGGTAACAGTAATTATGGCACTGCTATAGTTGGAACTGTAAGTGGAACTAGTATTAGTTTTGGCACACCTGTTGTTTTTGATGGCGCGGGTAATGCTTTGTTTGTAGCAACTGTGTTTGATTCAGTGTCAAACAAAATAGTTATATCGTATAGAGATGACAGCGTTTCAAACTCTGGTACAGTAATCACAGGTACAGTGAGCGGTACGTCAATTAGTTTTAGTGGAAAACAAGTATACGCCTCATCAAGCACTGATATAGCAGCAGTCTTTGATGTAAACGCTAACGCCACTGTTTCTGCATACTACGACGGAACAAACTCAAACTACGGCACAGCCTCTGTCACTACAACTGCTTTTAGTAACGTCTCTTCTTACGTCGGCATCACAGACCAAGCCATATCAAGCGCGGCTACAGGCAAGGTGGTATGTAAAGGTGGTGCTATAACGAATACGGGATTGTTGCCTCTTGCTGAAACCTTTGGCTCAAAAGTTGTATTTGAAGCAGCTGGATCAGATTATATGAGTTCGGCCTTCGATTCAGCCAACAACAAGATAGTCATAGCCTACCAAGATGTCGGAAACTCTAACTATGGTACAGCAATTGTTGGTACGGTAAGTGGAGACAGCATTACGTTTGGCACTCCTGCCGTATTTGCATCTCATAATATGCAGTATAGCTCGACTGTTTATGACCCTGACACACAAAAAATAATTATAAGTTATCGTAATTCTACAAGTGGATCGAGTGGTTTGGCTATCGTTGGAACGGTCAGTGGCACTAGCATTTCGTTCGGCACTGCTGTTGAGTACGCTGCAAGTAGTGTCTTTATCCAAAAAGCTGTTTACGATACAGGTAACAACAAAGTAGTCATTACTTATGATGATACTACCCAAAATGCTACAAGAAGTATTGTAGGAACGGTTTCGGGAACGTCGATCAGTTTTGGTACGGCTGTTTCTGTTAATAGCAATCGAGGATCAGATGTAAGTGCAGCGTATGATTCGGCAAGTGGAAAAATAGTTGTTGCCTACAAAGAAAGCTCAAGAGGAAAAGCCCGTGTAGGCACAGTTAGTGGTACGTCTATATCGTTTGGTGGTGAAACTAACTTTAGTTCTGGCAACTTGTTTTGGCCTACGGTTGTTTACGACGTACAAAATGAAAAGACATTGATAGCTTTTCGAGACTCAGATAACTCCAACTATGGTACGGCTGTTGTTGGAACAGTTAGTGGTACGTCTATATCGTTTGGTTCAGCTACTGTTTTCAACACAGGAACAACTCAGAATATACAGGGAACCTATGATTCAACGAATAATGTAGTCGCTCTATCTTATGCAGACAATCCGAATTCTAATCAAGGAACCGCTATCAACGGAACTATATCTGGTACAAGCGTGTCTTTTGGTTCAGCTACTGTCTTTAATACTGCCGATACAGCAGGAAATACAGGCTCTGTAATTTCGTATGACACTAATGCCAAAAAATTAGTCTACGCTTTTAAGGATTCCGGTAACAGTAATTACGGGACGGCAATAGTAGGAAATCTTAGCAACGCCCTCACACCCAACACTGCCTACTTCGTACAAGACGATGGTACAATATCAACCACAAGTAGCACCACGAAAGCGGGTACTGCTCTTTCAACAACTTCACTTTTACTGACAGGATAGGACTATGAAAACGATAGTGGATAACGCAACTAATACTAGCAAATACCTCGTGGCTGATGACTACGGCGTTAACGTCACTGCCGACAACATCGAGATGGGCGATCCGTCTGCCTTAGACTTTATCATCGGTGACCTTAACTCTAGCAATGCTACAGTGATCGAGGGTGTCACAGAGCCAGACGATTGGTACGGTTGCAAGTATACCTGTGCGGCAGATGGGACTTTTACAGCGGTAGATGGCTGGGTTGACCCGCGTGTAGAAGCTGAAGAAGAAACTGAGTAAATGCTAAATGATCGAGATAGGACTAGCACTTGCTGCGGCAAGCAAGGCTTTCGAGCTTATTCAACAGGGAGTTCAAACGGGGCAGGATGCCTCTGACCTTATTGGAAAGCTCGGTTCTTTCTACGATGCTAAAGATAAAGTACAAG
>Ga0098042_1000261_pt1 | contig 20507 bp, 24 predicted proteins | sample 9_EtaG_FD_75066 | JGI IMG/M metagenome (GOLD analysis project Ga0098042, IMG submission 75066) | Marine viral communities from the Subarctic Pacific Ocean - 9_ETSP_OMZ_AT15188 metaG | ecosystem: Environmental > Aquatic > Marine > Oceanic | place: Pacific Ocean | collected 2015-01-10
AGAGTTCAAATGCCTGACCAAATTACAACGAGTAATTTTGTCTACAATATGGCTAATTTAGATGCAGACGCACACACTGTTGCGATTGATGATGATATTGGTTTGACAGTCGTACACGGAGACCTCGCATGAGTAAAGCAGCAGAACTCGCCGCACTGATTGGTTCGCAGACGGCGCAAAGTAATCGGAACCTTGTTATCAACGGTGCGATGAACGTGGCGCAACGTGGTACGTCAGTAACAGGTATTGGTGGAGATGCAGACTATAAAACAATAGACCGATTTAGGTTAAACACGAGTAACACTGCTGGTCGGTTAACCATGTCACAATCATCTGTAACCGACTTGCCGGGGTTCGCAAACGCCTTAAAATTAGACTGCACGACAGCCGATACATCTATAGCTTCTACTGAAGTTGGCATAATACAATACAGGTTTGAGGGTCAAGACCTTCAACAACTCAAGAAGGGTACATCTAGTGCAGAACCAGTAACCGTTTCATTTTATGTGAAAGGAAACGCAAGCGCGACTTATACTTGTGAGTTTGAAGATTCTGACAATAGTTACAGGGCTAATAGTCAAGAATTTTCTGTGACTACTTCATGGAATAGGGTGTCTTTGACTTATGTGGGCGATACAACAGGAACACTAGATGACGATAATGCACAATCCATGCAATTAAATTTTTGGTTTCACGCAGGTTCAAATTTTACCAGCGGTACTTTTGCATCTAATACTTGGCAAACCGACCAAACAAAAAGAGTTGGAGACAATCAAACATCATTTTTTGACAGCACAGACAGAACATTAGAAATTACTGGCTTGCAGATGGAGATAGGCGAGGTAGCCACGCCATTTGAGCATGAGGACATAGGAACTACGTTAGCCAAGTGTCAACGGTACTTTCAAGTCCATTCTGGATTAAATATTAGAGGTTATGCTTCTGCTGGACTTACTAGAGTAGAAAACATGGTATCACTACCAGTAGAAATGAGGGCAGCACCAACAAGTGCCATAATTACAAGTGGTAATAATACTAATGTTAGAAGCTCTCATACAACATATTCTGGTTTTAGACTAGGCACCACCACTGGTAATGCTATTTTATCAGTTGAATCGGCAGCTGAGGGAATAGTGCATATTTCTGGTAGAACAGAAACATTAACGGCGGAGTTATAAATTATGGATGAAATGAATATTACATCGGCAAAATATGTAACTGAAAATAAGATAATGATATTTGCCACCGTTGATGGTCAAGAGATGACAGTACCCACAGATTCAGCAAACACACACTACGCAGAAATCATGCGCCAAGTAGATGCTGGCGAGTTAACTATAGCTGATGCCGACTAATGAAGCTGGCAATGGAACCTGTACTCAAAACACAGATGGAACTTGAGGCACACGAAAAAGAGTGCGCCATCCGGTATGCCTCTGTGCAAGAGAAACTAGAGGGTTTAGACAAACGTATGTGGCGATTAGAAGCAATGATAATGGGTAGCACCGTAATGGTGGTAGCTATGGTAGTTACAGTATTTATGGGAATGAATTAGTATGGCAGAAGCTCCAAAAACTGGAACCAAACCAGTAGACCAATATATGGGCGAACAAGCTGTTAATCCTTTGATGCCAAAACAAGGACTGTACAAGCCTAAAGACCAAGTTATCGGACAAGATGAACTTATTAAAGAAGGTTCGGGACAAGTAGACGACGAGCTACCCGACACCAGCCTGACTAAATCTATTGCACAAGGAGCGGAAAGAGTGCAAGCTCAGGCTCCTGCGCAAATGACCCCGCAGATGGCTGGTCCTGTGTCTGGGGTAGCCGACACAAGAGGCACTTTATCGGAAGAAGCGCAAGCTAAAGCTGCACAGGGTACCATAGGACAGCAAGCTACAGCCGCACAGGGCACTGTTCAAGGTGCAATAGACCCTATGACAGGGCGCACAGTATCTGCCCAAGAACAGGCTACAGCGGCTACCGCCGATGCCCAATTCCTTGACCCGTATCAAGCAGCACAATCAGGATTCGTTAGCACCGTACAAGGTGCGACTATGCAGGTAACACCTGACATGACTGTAGAAGGACAACTTGCTAGGTTGTCACAACAGTTTTCTAATGGACAAGTTCCGTCTTGGGCAGCGGGGGCAATTCGTAATGCCAACGCGCAGATGGCCGCACGCGGTCTCTCTGCTTCTTCTATGGCCGGCGCGGCACTTACGCAAGCCGCTATGGAGTCTGCCCTCCCTATAGCTACGCAGGATTCTCAGACATATTATAAAACTGCTGTGCAGATTATGTCTAATGAACAACAGGCACGCTTAGCTAACTCACAGAACAATATGAATATAGATTTGGCTAACACGTCAAATCGTCAACAAATGGCGCTTGCAAAAATGCAAGTTAACGCTTCTTTGGCAGGTCAAGAACTCAGCAACCAACAGCAGACTAACATCCTCAACGCTGAAAAATTTGCCGAAGCCGCAAACATGACGTTTACACAAGAACAACAACGCGTGTTTGCAAACTCTAAGATGGTGGAAACACTTAATCTTAGCAATCTGTCTAACTCACAAGCCACAGCACTTGCTAATGCGGCTAGTCTAGCACAGATGGATATGGCGAATCTCAACGCTCGTCAACAAGTAGCTGTACAAAATGCGCAAGCATTTATGCAAATGGATATGGCAAACATGTCTAATGCACAGCAATCCGCAGTCATTGAACAACAAGCAAAACAACAAGCAATGCTTTCCGACCAAGCGGCGGCTAATGCGGCACAGCAGTTCAATGCTACCTCGCAGAACCAAGTTAATCAGTTCTACGCTAGTCTCTCGCAAGACATTAATAAGTACAATGCTACTGCAAAAAATGCTTCTAGTCAGTTTAACGCTGGACAAGCCAACGCCATGCAACAATTTGCCGCAACAATGGCTAACCAAAGAGAGCAGTTTAACGCAGCTAACGCTTTAGCAATTGAGCAAAGTAATGTACAATGGCGTCGTGAGGTTAATACGGCAAACACTGCAACACAAAATGCCGCTAACCAAGTTAACGCTGCTAATTATCTATCAATATCAAATACAGCACTTAATAATGTGTGGCAACAGTTTCGGGATGAAGCAGATTATGCGTACTCATCTGCAGAAAATGCACATGACCGTTCGTTCAATATGGCTATGGCAATTCTTGAAGCGGATGTTAACAGAGAAAATTACGATAAATACTTAGACCAACAAACTGCAACATCTATTGGTAGTTTTTTAACTACCATCGGTGCATCCTATCTGGGTGCAGCATATGGACAAGCACCATCAGGATAACATAAGAGGACAATATGTGGCAAATATTCGCAGCAAAACTTGCTCAAAATCTGCTTGGAAGTAAGACCGCTCAAGCTCCCGCAGTAGAAAAACCCACTCCATACAGCACATCAGGTTTTCGTCGTCCTACAGGCCGTAGAGGTTCACAAGCTGTTCGCTCACGTCCCGCATCTGTAGAACTAGATAGCAGCGCTAATTTTTCTGCAAGTTTAAAGAATGCGGTACACAAACGTATGCTACGAGAAACAAAAGATACTGTTAAAGTGGCTAAAGCAACAAAGGCATAATAATGTTACAGGGTATTTCAGAAAATCTAACAATGCCATCGGGAAAAGAACGCTCTCGTTTTGATGTGCCTATTCCTGGGCAGTCGCTGACTAAGCCTCCTAAGCAATATCCTTGGGAAAGCCCCCCTATGTTTACAACACAGGATGAAGTCATTGGCTATTATATGGATAAATTTGAAGATGATGAAGTATTGTTTGGTCTTTTTGCATTGTTGGAATCTAAGATACCTATAACCACTATTGTAACTTCTATGGTTATGCACGGATTTGCAGAGGGTATGTATAGTCCTGACCTTGGCATTATTGTAGGCGAAGATTTAGGAAACATGATTATGCTTATCGCTGACGAAGCCGATATAGACTACGTGATTGGTCCTAAAACCAATGTTAGTGATGCAGTTAGAAATGCTGTACAATTAAAAGAATCTATTAAAGAACGCGAATCAACATTCATGCCACAAGTAGAAGAAAAAATTAAAGAATTAAAAGAAGACCAGCCCAAGGGCGGACTTATGGCACCTAAAGAAGCACCGATGGAGACAGAATAATGGCATTTCTTGGCGGATTAATGAGCGGTACAAAAGGCGCTTTTATTAGGGGTAGCCTTGATACTGCTACGGATATTATTCAAGCTACCGCGGAACGTGATGAAGAAAGCATCCTAGAAAAAGTAAAAGGTTTTGGTGCTAAAAAAACAGCGTATGACGCTGGTGTATCAGAATATGCTAAACAAAAGAAAATAATTACAGAAGTAGCTCAAATAGTGGGGGCACAAAATGATGATTTTCTTAAAGATTTATCTCCCTCTGATTTAGAGGGATATGCACAATCTTTAATCTCTACTTCAGGAGCAAAAAATGCAGGGGATGCTATAAAATATTTTTTTGAAAATAGGGATAAATTAGGAATAGTAGACATTCCTTCTGTAGGAAGCCCATCTGTGTCCGATACTGCAGAACAAACAGACTCTATACTAAGTGGTAGTGCACAAACAGAGAAACCAAAAACATTTATGGGTGCTTTAGGTAGAGTTTTTAGGGGACAATCTAGCGCAGAAACAGATGCTGCCGCCGCAGCAAGAATGGGTATTAGCGTAGAGCAATATAAAAGAGTTATGAAGGGAGCTGTACCGCAGTTACCTGACCCTTCTGTTGCGTTAATTTTAAATAAAGACAATCCTTTAACTAAAACAATTACAGATTCACACACATCTATTCTTAGTATTTTTCGTAAGGATGGCGATAACGCCCTTATTACCCCAGATACAGTAATTAAACTAAGTGATGGCACAGAACTCAAAGGCGATGAAATATCCGCAAAATATATGTCATCTTACAAAGCCTTCTTAAAAGACAATAATGCTAACGTAGATACTATGTATGAATTGCAGAGTGCTATCGTAACTACATCTATTCCAGATACAAAAGTACGGCAGTATATTCAGTCATTTGATGATGAATTAGAAGACTTTAGGAATACTATATTTAATCTTGATTTATCATCTGATGTTAGAAAACCCCTTAATAAGATATACACAGATGCAATTGATATGAAGCGTAAGATTGCACTAAATCCTGAGTTTGCTAACGACATGAACGTAGCTACTCAGTATGAAGACGTAATTAAACAGGGCTTAGCCTTGATGACAGGTATTGAAAAGCCTTCTGATGGCACATTAAAGATGCCGGATGTTTTCATTAATGTTAATAAACAGTTGGAAAGATACGAAGCAATATTTGCAGACCCTGCTAAAAAAGAATTTATGGATGATAATGATATAGAAGCAATGCGACAAGCACGTATACTTATAAACTCTGCAGCAACAAATGTAGAGGGAATAGACCTTATAGATGCCCTAGCTATTATCCAAGAGAAAGTAAATGAAATTAGCATATCAGAAAAAGACCCTGCAGCTAATGGCACGGAATTTGAAAGAAGTGTTGCATATAATATGAAACTTCTTAAAGATGCAGGATTTGACGGAACTACCGATGAAGCACGCAAAATTGCAGAACATCATGCAAGCGGCGATTCAAAGATTGGTAGCACATTCCAAGATAAAGGTTTTACCATGATGGTAACCTTGGATAGCCAAGGTAACGTTATTACCGTACCCGTCCGACACAAAATGACTGTAGGTGGAAAAGAAACAGCACCTCCCCCAGTTGTTGCTGATGCTAACGAATCCATTGATAACACTTTAGCTTCTTTTAGAGCAATAGGACGATTAAATGTAGCTGTAAGAAGCGTTGCTTCAGGATTAGGGATTTTAGGTTTACAAGGAGAGGCAAGAATATACGCCACAGATTTTGCAGATTTCTTTGGAATGAGGGGAGTTGCTGAAGGACTTAAGGGTGCTGAAGCAGAGCAAGCAAGACGAGATGCCATTAGTTTCCTTACAGCCGCAAAAGATGAATTGTTTAAAGACCCTCGCCTATCTGATAAAGATTTGGCTATGGTTACCGACTATGTAGGACTCCTTAACCAACCAACTATTGGTTTTACGAGAAGTGTTAGTGCTCTTAACGGCCTAACACGTATTTTTGCCACGACACAGGCTATAGCTTACGCAGATAAATTTATTGATACTCCTGCAATAGAGTTTAAAGGAGATTTTGACCCACTTAATCCAACAGAAATAATGGATATATCTAAAGAATCAATTAGCACAATGGTATTAACAAATCTTTTAGAAACCAACAGAATACCGGGCGGTTCAAATCCTGCGGCTAAAATTAAAGAACTTAAGAAGTTTGATGAAGAAAACGGTACAAATAAAACTCAACAGTATATTCAAGTAATTGCGCCGTATGTAGATATAGCGCATAACGCTGGTATGGCTGTTATGGCAAGACGGAGAAGCCCAGAAGGTTACAAACGTAACTTTAAAACTGCAGGTCTTCCATCTGCTAATTAAGGACATAAAATGGCAAACACAGCACAACAACTAGGGCAGCAGTTTGGCGTAAATATACAGCCTTCACCTGCACCTGCACCTGCACCTGCACCCGTGGAAGAAGAAAGCACGGAAATTGAAATTCGTCCTGGCGTTCTTTTTGACCCTTCTATAGAGGATACACGAACTCGTGCACCTTTGTTTGGGTTAGAATTTTTAGAAGACGTTCCTGTTCTTGGTGACTTGCCGCCCAATATCGCAGCGGCGGAACCAGACCCTCGCTACAGACTTAAATCTGAAAAAATTGAAGAGGATACTACAGAACGACTTTCTAAAATAATAGGGGAAGAGGGCGGCACATATGACCCAGATGGAACAGAAATTAAAAATATCATAGGTAATGAAGGATTAGCAGCCTTTGGATTTGTAGAAACTGTTGAAGAAGCTCGCAAACTTTATGAAAATATACATGGTAAAGGAAAAGTGCGTGTATTTGAAGACACCAATCCCCGTACAGTCTTTAGTCCTCAATTCTATATATCCCTAGAACAAGATGACGGTACATTTACCCCCTTTTCAAGTCCTGTGCAATCCACGGCGGACTATGCAAAAATGCTTAGTGGAACTGTTGGATATGATGTTGCCGCGGGTTCGGCTACGGTAGGGACTGCCTTTTCTACTGCCGCAGTTGTCACTGCTGCGGCCGCTCCCACTGGCCCTTTTGCACCTCTTTTGGGAGGGCTTACCTTTGGCTATATGTTGTACGCGGGTGGCGGAACTACAGAAAAATTTAAACAAGAAGTTTTAAAAGACCAATTGGGACTTGAAGCTAAAGAGGCAGACGAGGCTGAAACATTACTAGGTCAAATATATGACACTATAAACAGAGGATACACCCCTTCTGGTTCTGCATTTGGAATAGAGTTTACAGGAGATAAATTTACTGACCAAGAAAGATTGGCTGCACAACTTGAGTTATTACTGGGTGGCGCGGGAGGTATTGTCACCAAGTTACGCCTAACTTTGGGAAGGAGAGGGCAAGCATTTTTAGAAGATACTGCTGCTTCATTAGATATTTATCCTAGTGCTCGCAAGGCACAAGAAGCATCTGTAGCAACTGGAGCTAGACCTGGAAGTGATGCAGCTAAAGTAGATGGCGTAGACATGACGCTTGTTGATGCGACAGGTCGACAGGTAACTTTAGGAGGTATGACATTAAAAAGTGTCACCGATTCTCGTATCATAGGCCGTTTAAGTGGTTTGGCAGAACAAACTAGCGTTATCATACCTAGAAAAATTAGAGAGTCTACACAAAGTGCCGTAGATTATCTAAAAACATATAAAGATAATTTAGGAGGGGGAGACTTTGGACTCTTCCGTAGAAGCCTAAATGATATGCAAGATTTTTTTTCAAAAAATAGAGATAAAACTCCCGAATATAAAAAAATTGGTACAAGCATACAAGAGCTAGATAAATTATTTAGGGCGCTTAGATTTGATGAAGCTAAGGGATTGTATGCAAGAGTTTTTGATTCAGTTGGCACCTCTTCGTATAACATGGGGCCGGCTATTGATAAAATTATAGCTAATACGCGGACCATTGTTCCTGGACTGGATGATGCAGGAAAAAGAACTGGTTCTAATTTACAAATGCAAGCAGGAGAGCCTAATCTTTTTGATGCTATAGAAGCTGTAAAAGGTTTAGGCAATAAAGAAGCAGGAGGTGTTTTAACCTATCAAGGTATGGATGCCGCAATAGCGGCGTTTAATAAAGCAAATCCTGCTTACGCTATTTCAAGAACTTCTAAAGATTATAATATAGACTCACCAGCAAAATTATTACACATGTTTGCTACTCGCTTCGGTGAAATGGGTTCTGATTTAGCGGCCTTGCCTAATCCTTCAACTGCAGCAAAAAATGCTAGGTCCACTGCAATGGAAATGCGAGAAACTCTTTTGGACATGATTGGTAACCCAGAAGGTGTAGATGATGCAGTAAAGGCAAATATTCGTAATGACCTTAATGATGCTAACGCGTTTTACAAAGAAACGTATGATATTGTTGAAAAAGCACAAACACGTACAAAAACAAAAGTACTAAAGTACACTGAACCGGGCCAATTTTCACGAGATATTTTAGATAAAGGTAGAAATATAGCTACAGAGGAACTGCTAGAAGCACTTGGTAAACAACAAGACTATGTAATGGCTAATCTAGCAAGGGCAAATGTAGTAAATAGTCCTATGGCTCTTACCAAATTACAAGATTCTTTTAAAGAGCTTGTAGACGCAAATATAGCGCTATCTATGCCTGGAAAAGCGGGTGAAAAATCTGCACCGACTGCATTACGGGATTTTTTTACTAACTTTAGTGATGATGAATTAGCCACACTAGGATATGACAGGGCTGCAAAACAGCAAGCATTGCAAGACGCAGACCAATTAGCAGAACTAGCCTCTGGAGATTTTGTGGAAGTGGTAGGTAAAAATGCCGCTGACAATAGTCCTTTTTTATTACGATTTAAGAATGTTTTTAATGACCCATCCAAAATAAATGATAATTTAGGTAAATTAATCACAATTGCTCAACGAGAATCTGCTGGTGCTGGTATGGAAAATCTACGTAAAGGATTTTTTGATTACCTTGTTTCTACACAAAGTGGTGTTCTTAAACGTGTACAAAGTAACACCGCCTATTCTAAGGTAGGCGATTTTGAAATTGACTCTGCAAAACTTGGCGAACTTTTAGACCAAGCAATTGAAGTTGCCCCAAATCTTAGTAAAATATTAAATGAAAAAGATATGGCGGTATTAAAAATGCTACAAAGTTATACAGCAACATTAAGTCGTTCTGGTGCAGATGCTGGTTCCGCATTGTCTGGTGCACAAATTATTGGAGAGTTATTTACAATTGACCCCCTAAAACTTGGTCGGGGCCTAGCTCGCTTAGGTGCACAAAAACGCATAGCAACTTTATTTACAAATGATAATCTTGTTTCTGCTGCTGTAGGACTAGGGTCTAAAGAAGTAGGCGGAACTAAAAGCACCATACTAAATTATTTTTTCGGACCAGGTTCTATAGGAACTATAGTAGCAAATATTGCTACTGGTGAATCTCCAGAAGCTGCCGAAACTCGCAAAATGTTGCAAGATGTTGACAGACCTTTGTCTGCTACTGAAGACGCACTTTACAAGCAGTTTAGTATTAATTAGAATCCATCCCAACACAAAAGCACCTATCTGACGGATAATCAAATAAGTGCTCTGTAAGTTCCACGTGACAGGTGGATAACCACTCTGTTGTGACTATGGGCTTTGTATCAATGTTGTCCGGTGTGGCAGATAGCACACAAAACAACAACCACACTGCCTTATCCAATATCCACTACATCCATATTATTAACGCGCTGAACCAGCCCTCGGGAGGTTTGGCGCATTTGTTGTGCGGCACCCACAATAAAATTAGCGCTATCTTTGCTAATCTTGTAGTCATTGCTAGCAAGCACAGGGATAGCATGTTGGTCTATAATATCGTCAGCCAACTCATCCCATGTGTATTCACTAAAAGAAGTTTCGCTATCGCCGCCTGATATTACAACAGCTATACCGTTTTTAGTTATGCTTAGGTGTACGTCTAGTTCACTCAGCACAGATAGTGTCTTGGTCGATGCCATTGGCCTCTTCCTTAAATGCTTTAATTACATCTGATGAAAACAACTTCTGTATGTTAAGCAAGTACATTTGAGAAGCGTAGTTATCTCCACCCTTTACGGATTTCTTGTAGTCTAGGTTGTCGATAATTTTCTTAAGTGACTCCACAGGAAACACCAACGTAGCAAATACGCCATCACCGATGCACAGATTGTGGAACCAGTAGTCAGCTTCTGTAGCCGCAATGCCACTAGGCTTGCCATAAGACTGATACTCAATGGCAATGTTGCCGGTACGTGCCCACATGTCTCGCTCTGACTTCACTTCAATCTTCTTATCTTGAAGCATGTCAACGATAAGTTGCTCACGCACTTTACCGTATTGCAAATCAATATCAAACTTCTTACGGTCTTTAACTGCTGGTTCCAGATTTTCCATTCTATTCGCTCTTTTCTTCAAATTCTTTCACGGATGCAAGGAGCATCTTAGAAAACATATCCTGTGCAGCGGACAACTGGTCTAAATCAAACTTGGCGTTAGCAATTTTACTATTTACAGAACGCAACTGTTTCACTAAATACTGTTGACCATCTTCTAATTCAACAAAGTCATATTCTTTACCATCTATGGTAACCATTTGTTTTTCGTCTGACATTATATCTCCTATGTCAAGATGCACGACCTTTAAAAAAGTCTAATTGTTTAGCTACTAGGTCGTTAAGATTGGGGGGATTATAGTTCGGGCCTTTAAGGACTTTACCCTGTTCATTCTTTACAGGTTTGCCATCAACCATTTTGCTCATGTTTGATTTGTGTATTCTACTAAACGCCTCATCAATTGGCAAGCCAAAAGTTACAGCAAATCCTGATATAACGTACATAACATCGCACAATTCTTTAATAATCTTAGTGTGTAATTTCTGCGATACAAAGGAGGAGGTAGTCAGTTCTTCAATGGCATCCATAACTTCTTCACGCAGTTCTGCAACTTCTTCATCTATGAAAGACATACGTAGCATCAACTGATGTTTATTAAATTCTATGTCTATGGGCTGGTCCATAGCTGTTTGAAATTCTTCTACGCTTTTTTCCTTACTTCCCATTTTGTAACCTTTGTAAATTCTCAAAATAACAAGAATCGTAACCCCGCTGCCATTCTTTGCCGCGGAATGAATTAGTAGAATATGGATTGGATAAAATATGAAAGTATTTGTTACGCCTTTCTACTTTATAAAAAGACCTGCGGCCTTCGTAGTAAAACCGTTCTACGGCAGAGTTTTTAGCCATTTTTATTTTCCTCTTTTTCTTTCACTTTCTGCCATTCGTCCCATTGTTCAGATTTGCGGGGCGGATTACAGATTACATAATCCTTGCCTCGCTTCCATACTACCTTATTAGACACTATTTCAACTCCATAGATTCAAAGATAAAATAACGATTAAGCACATCTAGTCTGTCCTGGTGGGCGGCCAGTTTGTCCAGTTCGTCTTGGACTGCCTCCATAATGTCAGAGTGCTCTCCGATGCCGGCAGGGTTATTTAGGTACACCTCTATGTTCGCTTGGTGTAGCGCAATACCTCCTTCAGCATTTTTCTTCAGTGCATTCAGCATCATATCTTTCATTTTAATCTTCCTTAAGCGGCTGTCAAGTCTACAATTTCACATACACCGGCAGTACAGGCCAACTCCCTGCCCCCTGATGTATTGTCTTCTTTTTCATATTCGGGCAACTCGCCCCAGTCAATTTTAGTGGGCATGCGTGTTACCATTTCATCGTATTCATCTTTTGTGCAATCTTGATACGGGGCTTGCTTGTACGTATGGTCGCTGAATGGCAGGAAGCTAATGCCCGACACTTCATCGAAGTGTTCGTACACCCACGCACCTACATCCATCCATTCATTTTCCTTCACTGAAATTGTTACGCTAGGCTTATGTTCGCACCAATGGCGCTGATACAAAAGCCACAGTTCTAGCTGTTCGATGGCAGTCATAGCAGTCCGTGTAACAGCCAACGAAGGCGACTTCATTGGGAAACTGAACACAGTTGTGCTGTCTGGCTTCATTACATCAGGCTCGTTGGGAATGCCGGCATCACGCATAAACTGTGTGAGCGGGTCTTTGTTATCACCTCGCACTGTACGGATGTAGTGGGGGTTATGCCTAGCGTGAATACCGCTGGCACTATCGACAAGCTGTGAAACAGTGCCACTAGGTTTTACACACGTAATAGCTGCAGATTGTGCAATTTTTAACTGTTGTGCATACTCAGCGTTAGTGTCTATAGCCTCGTTACGCAGTAGCTCAAGAGTGCTAGAAATGTTCATACCGAGGTCGGGACTGGTGCCGCTGAGAAGCGTACTGTCCATGATGCCAGTCAATGACACCCCTAGTAGCCGCTCTTCCTCAGTATTTGTTTTCCATATTTTACGCAGATATTTAAAATCTGTGAGTGTGGATTGAAAAGTGCCCAGTATGGTGGCCAGACGCACTTTGCGCTTCAATGTATCGGCAGTATCCGTAGCACGTGCCACCACTTCTGACAAATTACAGAACTGGTAGGGACGTAGCAGAATTTCGGAACAGGGATTACATCCAAAATCCTGTTCTGCATCACGCCGACCATTTTTAGCGGCTTGCTTTCTAGCAGACTCACGATTGAATATGCCACGCTCACCTGACTTAGATTCATACAGCGATACCCACTCACGCATAAATGTGCCCATCTCGGGCTTACCTTTGTAGGCTACGCTGTTGTTAGCCAGCGCACGTTGTCCTTCATTTTCCCACCACTGCCCAGACTTGGCATGTGCCATTTGGTCATCGTTAAGATTAGATAATGAAATCAATGCACTGCGGCGCACACCGCCAACAACTACAACTTCACCAATCTTGCACATGATGTCATGGCACTCAATCGGATATAGCCTACGTCCTGCCGCGCCCTTGAACTTATCAATTACAAACTGAAAAAGTTCTTCCAAGGGTGCGGGGCCACTAGCGCGACCACCAAATGTTTTAAGGCGTTCACCAGCTGCACGAACATCTGATGTATCCCACTTAGGAATCTGGCCGGCATACAGCAAAGATATCAATTCACGCAGAGATTTTGACCAACCAGGACGGCTGTCACCTACTTTGATTACGGTATCGGTTTCGTGCATAGCCTCATTGACTATGGGCATCTTTTCTATGTTGTGGCGCTCCACGGAGAAGCCTACGCCTGTACCGCACATAAGGATGTACATAGTCTCATCAGAGGCTCTGGGACTGTCTACGGGCACGTAGGAGCAGTTGTATCCGCCCACATGACAGCGGTCTAAGGCAGGACCAGAGGTCATCAGAGCACGCATACTAGGCATAATTTCTTGATTCAATACGGCTTCTTCTAGGTCGCCCCGTAACTCACTACCAAGGTTGTAGTCGTAATTATCACGCAGATGCCTATCCATATAATCAAAATAGCGTGAAACGGTTTCTACCCATGTCTCACGCCTTTGTTCATCTTCTTTCCATCTTGCGTACCGCGACAACGCGATAAAATTTTGGTAGTCTGTTGGTAGTGCGTTATTCATATTGTGTCCTCACTTGTATCCTTCTAGGCACTATTCCCTCAACATCATAAAATAAATCGTCAAGGTACTCCTTCACGGTATCAGAAACTTCATCAATGTCTACATTGAATTCTTCTAAATTAATATCTGCATTAACTACAATATTAGCCCGAATTTTCCTTGCTGCCATTTTCCATTACACCAATCAATCGGTCTAGGTACCACCTAGCCTTCTGCAAATCCTCCACAGATTTGCCCTTGTAGCGTTCTCGCCACGTGTATTTGAGGGCATTGCCTTTGCAATACCCCCTGTATTCATCTGGAGTTAGGGCAGCTTCAATAGCTTCAATACATTCAAGCCCCTCAGTTTTATAATGCGCTGGGTGGTTAACATTATCTTCTGACATTCTTTGCCTCATATAATCTTCGTGTCGCATTTTAAACCTTAGTCACACGACGACAACCGTGATACGATTGCCGTGTGCTTTCCGTCTTCTTCTGTTTTACTGACCACGCGTGTGTCATACGCGATTGTTGGGTAGGTGTTCTTGTAGTTGTCTATATATTCCTGCAACTCTGCAGGGCTATCGGCTTCTATTCTATACCTAACATCTCTTGGCATTTTCTACAACCTTTATTGATTCAGCAATTTGTTGTGCAATCTGCGGGACTATGGCGTTGCCTAGTCCTTTAAGTCTGTCCATCCTTTTGGATACCCCATTAGCCACTCTACCCACGTCGGGTTCAACTGCCCACCAGTTTTGCTCTGATTGTCTGTGTGTTGCACTGCTACGTCCAGCGTGTCCATTGACACTTTGCCGTTCCGTATCCTGCCCCCCTGATAGCCGCCCTTGTAATCTCTGGTTGTCGGTGTTGGCCACATCCGTACTTGGTCCGCTAAGTTCGCCCCAAATTTCAAGTTGGGATTCGTCTTGCTGACTCTCCGCCCCTTCTCGTCCAGTTGCCGCGGTCCTCCCGTCACATCCGTTGTCCTCGGTGTAGCCCACAATCCAGACTCTATCTCTTCTGTGCGATGCACCGACGCCGCTAGCTGGAACAATAAACGTCCTTGTGGCGTAGCCTTCGGTTTCCAAGTCAAGGAGCACTTGGTCGAGGCCCAAGCTGACGTGACCATAAACGTTTTCGAAAACAACCCAAGTGGGTCTTTTGGATGCAACAATTTTGCGGATGTACGGCCAGATGTGGCGGTCATCCTCTTCGCCTTCGCGGCGTCCTGCTTGACTGAAGGGCTGGCAGGGGTATCCAGCTGTGAGGATGTCACAGTCTGGAACAAGTCGTTTTGGGTCATTTGCTAGTTCCTTTACATCTGACTTAATTGGTACATTATTCCAATGCTTCTTTAATATGTCCCGACACCACTCCTCTATGTCGCAGAACATTACAGGTGTTGAAAGTCCAGCCCACTCAAATCCTAGAGCAAAGCCACCGATACCACTACATAAGTCTACGTGTCTCACATACGACTCCTTAATGTTGAGTTAATACAATATCCTCTTCGTCTCCATAACTTTCTTCGCCCATCTCCAATAGGCTCTGTACATCTTGGGTGGCGCTGTAGGCCATACCCCTAGTTAATAGGGCATAGAATACCACATCTTCCTCGCTTAACCTATCGTCAGGGTGATGATATATCTCAATACCAAAGCCATCCTTTTCTTCCTGCTCATGCCTAATGATAAGTGCAGAATCTCCTGGATTTAATTTCAGTTCTTGTGTTTCTGACATGTAGCTACCTTTATAAAATGCTCTGCGTCTACAACGACCAGAGGCTTCTTGTGGTTCATCTTAACTACCAATAATGGTTCTCCACCGGAGTCGTGACTGATAGCCTGTTCGTAGTAATTATACAGCGTTGTCATACGCTCTGTATTCTTGCATTCTATATCATATGGAAATTGATTGTAAGCTGCGGTAGACATCTGTACATCTACCCCATTAACGCCCATAGGGGTTGACCGCACATCAAGTGAAGTCAGCCCCTTTAGGATACCGAGTAACTGTTCAGCTACCCAATTCTGTAATTTACGTCCCTTGGCTTTCGCTGACCTCGGAGACATCCGTTTTTTCGATACGGACTTCGTGGATTGTTTCTGCTGAGAAGGCACAGACTTGCCCTTCGCAGTAGAGCGTGGGGAACGGGACGCCTTCTTTGAGTTCCGTAATGAAGTCATAGGCTTCCGCTTCACTTGTTTTGAAGATTTTGGCCGTAGCGTTGCCATCAGGTGTCCTATACTGTAGCGTCAGTGTCACGCCATTCATCGGTGATGTGGGTGTACCAGACGTACTTTGGGTTCTTTCCCTTGCTTGGGAGTTGTCGTCTGAATTCAAGGTTCTTCCAGCAATGTTTTTTGTAGTCGCACCATGAGCATTCAATCCCCAATACCCGATTTCCGGTCTCTTTCTTGTAGAAAGATTCTGGAACATCAGAAAACTGTCGTTTAAACGGCTTAGTGGTGTCGATTGCAGAAATGGATTCCTGTATCTTATCATTTACTTCTTCCTTCTCAGGCTCATTATCAGGTGCTTCAGTGAAAGCAATTTCTCCAGTGGATTTGTTCAATGCAATCCAACCTTTAAAAGGCTTTCCAGCACCCATTCCGTATCCGATGCCCTGCGCTACATAACCAAACGAATCATTAACTTTGATTTTATTGTAGCCATCAGACGAGTTAAATTTATGCTCAAAAGCAAAGGGTGAGGCTGTCTTTATATCCCAAATACCATCGTCAAGTTCTACATCGTACTCGCCATTAATGGGTGTGCCATCAGCGTCATACGATACTTTAGTATGCTTTGATTTAATATCAATACCCGCCGCTTCCATCAATGTGAACATGGCGGCTTCCATAAGGTCGCCCATAATCATACGCATCTTAAAATCATACGTAGGTGTTTCGGGCTTTAGTCCTTTAGCTTGCAGATGCAACTGGCAAGATGGTCTACCGATGTTGCTCATACGCAATGTAAAGTCATCGTCACGCTTGGTGAATTGCTTCTCCATTGCGTCACGTGCGTATTGTGCAAACCTGTCAAGGGTGCGGGGAGACATCTCTGCCTCCCCACGAGCCGCCTTTGAAAGGAACGAAAGAAGGCGGCTTTGATTGGAATTCATGATGCCATTGACTCCGGCAGGTCATCGTTAAGGACATCATCCATAGTAACATCTGCTGAGTCTACGTCAACAATATTACCTTGTGAACGTAACGCTTTATCGTGGTCTTTCATTACGTCCTTGTTTTCAGATTCAACATAATTATTGAAATCCTGCAACAATTGTTGGTCATCCTCTGTAAAGTCCAGCGGACCATCACCCACTGAGAAAGTGCCAACATAGTACGTTACGGAACCATTTTTCTCTTTTTTCAAGAGAACATCCAAGTCATAATACAAGAATGGCTTACGTTGCGCAGTTAGCGCTTCCAATGGTACCGAAATGGGCATAAAGTTAGCCCCTCGTGCCTTCCACAGAACCGGAACGCCAACCACTTCGCGCTTTTCTCCGTTAGCTGTGACAGCATCATTGAACGTAACCTTACCAAACAGCATACGGAAACATTTAATATCCTTCTGTTTAGTGGCTTGTTCTGCAGTCAGACTGTCCCGCTTTGCGGCAGGAACAGAACCACAGCGCATAGTGCCAATGGTATCTGGCACCTCAGTCTGTGGATAAAGATTGTGAGCCATAATTGATTTGGCTACAAACTCACCTTCTGCTTGGTCATAGTGAATGTACTGGTAACGCTGCATAAACAACTGAAACTTAATTGTTTTTGCATATACATTCTCCCCCTCATGGTTAATCGTGAAATGACCTGCAGGAAGGGGTTTGCCATCGTCATCTTCATAGTCACGATTAATCTTCAGTAGTGTAAGTGAAGAGCCATTTTTAGGTGGCTGTTCCTGCCCAATAAGTTGAGCAATTTGTTCAAACGATAAGTTGTTTGCAACGGTAGGTAATGAAGTCATAACCTCTCCTTTTTGAGTTAAGTGCAATTTATATCACATTGCATGTCGGTAGTCAAATGAAAAGTCGTCCATATCAAGCCAGTTTTTTCCTATCTCGATATCAACCTCAAGAGGCACCAGCCACTTGGTATTATATGTTTCTTCGAAGGTTTTAGTAACCTTAGTCATAGCCTCATACGTGATGCTAGCAACTACATCATCCTCCCCAGGAAATACATCCAGCACTATTGAGTCGTGAACTGTATTGATAACAAGAGATTTACAGCCCGAATCCTTAAGTGCATTGTGTAACGAAAGCAACGCGAGCGGCACCACGCAACCACCAGCCATACCCTGCACAGGGTAGTTCTTGATGGAGGGCGCGTTGGATGCATTGCCAGAAGCAAGGCGTTTAGTATCAGGAAAAGCAAATTGCTGGCCTGTGAGCAGAGTAACATTGTTATGTATAATAGCTTCAGTCTGTAAGTCCTCATGCCATTTAGCCAGTTTTGGATACTTATCAGTAAAGGCTTTGTAATATGCCATCTCGTTTGGCGTACCCGAGGTGCCGCCGTAGAGGGGCTTAAAGGTGTGGGCCTTTGCTGCCGTTCTCTCATCTTTTGTAACATCTTTTTCTGGCTTTTCAAATATGACTGATGCTGTGTATCTGTGGACATCTACCCCATCCATAATATCTTTTATCATCTGTTCATCACCACTCATCTGTGCGGCAATACGAAACTCTAGCTGGCTGTAGTCGGCCTGTAGTATAGAACCGCCGTTAAATCGTGAGATAACGACACGGCGCACAGGAAAAGTGTTCCCGCGTGGCTGGTTCTGAAAGTTGGGGTCAGACGACGACAGCCGTGTGGTACGTGTTATGCACTGATTAAACTTAGGATGCAAGATACCATTAGGCTTTACGTTACGTGCTATACCGCCAACAAAGCTGGACAAGTAGACATCTACGGCATTTAGCCGCACCGACGACGTAAGAAACTTCTCAGCATTAACGTTGCCCTTATTTCTAGCGGCCTTCATCAAGCGCAATAATGTCACTTTGTCTGTGGAAAAGCCACTGGCAGATATGTCCAAGACACCCTGTGGATTCATTGTGAGTCCGCCAATTTTAGGTAGGGGTATCTGCATGAACCCTGCACCGTCACAAACTTTACACTTGGTAGGCTTCTTCCACAGGTTACCATCAACCTTGGTCTTGTAGTATTCACCCCGCCCCTTGCAATACGTGCATTGCTCAGCACGTGTCTTGTGAACACGCGTTGTGAGATTGCGTACTGTCTCTGCAAACTTTGTGACGCTCATGTGAGGCCGTGGCAGCGGCTTGCCCTTTTCATTCAACCCAATGTTAAATGCCTCCGCCCACTTCTTCTTATCAGTAATACGGCGTGAGTAAATCAACTCGCTAAGCTGTGCCGGTGACGCAAAGTTAATTATGCGGTCACCCATAACCTCATGGCACACGTCTTCCAACTGCATACGTAACTGTTGCCTTTCGACTTGATAATCAGAACGCACCTTGTGAAGTTCTTTAAAATCAATCTTGATACCGTTTTGTTCTAATGTTGCTAAAACGGGCAAGAATTTGTTCATAAGTTTCAAATGCCTTTTGAGTGGTGCATTTCTGTCAGCACTATACAGGGCTTGTTGTGCAAAATATAGCTCACGTGTGGATATCACGTCCGCAATGCCGTACTCCTTAACAGTATCCATAGGCATCTTGTCAAAGCCAATACCAGACTTGATGTACTCCTCAATCAAGTCGCCCTTCTTCTGTGCAACCTTACGGCGCTCACAGCTGTCAGCAAGGCTCACGCCCCAGTTCTGGCAGCGCAGTAGCAAGTATTCGGCAATCATGGTATCATACACATCGCCATCGTAAGTAAAACCCGACTCCCACAGCCAGACCAGGTCAAACTTAATGTTGTGACCAACTAAGAGTGTGGTGTTGTCAAGAATATTCTGTACATCGGCGTGTTGTATGTGTGTGTCTATCTGCTTTGTGTCGTGGTGAAACCAGTGGAACACCGGCTTATCATCACCAAAAGCATATTGCACGGACACAAGTTTGTTGTCCTTGTGAAACGGTGAGGGGTCAGTGCGCTTTGTCTCAGGATTAGTTTGAAACATTGTTTCAACGTCGAGTGTAGTAATCATGCTGTGTACCTACTCGTTGTTGCCTCAAGGTTAACCGGTATGTTGCCGTGGAAACCTGTGAGTTTGTTTTTTGATATGGTAAGGTAGCGGCGTGTGTCACTGCTATCGGCTACATCGGACTTACCGATACCGATAATCAAGTCAGCCTCCGCGGCCTTACCCGTCTTACTGTTCTCCATCATAGCATAAGTTACGTGCGTTTTGCCCTCAGCATCAGCAGATGCCTGACTTATACCAATACCGAATACATCATGCCGCTTACAGACTTCACGAAACTTCAAGTAAATCTGTCGTAGCTTTTCATCGGTACGTGCAAATGTACCACTAACGTTCACCTTATCCAACTGGTCTATGATAAGTATGTCAGGCTTGTGCCGCTCACAATACTTGTTAAGCCACTCAACACTGGCATCCACATTATCAAGCATACGCAGGTTCGGTGCTATCTCTGTGAATTTACCTTTGGCTTGTGAACGGTGAGTATACAGCTGGTCCTCTGTGTAGCCGGTATAAGAAGACATAGCACGCATCATTGTGCGCACCGCTGGCTCCTCATTGGTAATGATGTGAACATCGGCGCCTTGTGCACAGAAGCCGTTGGGGGCTGTAGCCAGAGATACGTAGAAGCCCGTCTTGCCTGTTTCGGGACGAG
>Ga0098042_1000265_pt1 | contig 20431 bp, 20 predicted proteins | sample 9_EtaG_FD_75066 | JGI IMG/M metagenome (GOLD analysis project Ga0098042, IMG submission 75066) | Marine viral communities from the Subarctic Pacific Ocean - 9_ETSP_OMZ_AT15188 metaG | ecosystem: Environmental > Aquatic > Marine > Oceanic | place: Pacific Ocean | collected 2015-01-10
GGTCGTTCGTGCGCGCGTTTTTTATCTAGGCACGTCGTTGAGACTTTATTGAGAATAGGGCTAAGGGTGTACTACTGGCACACGGCCCCTATCCCGCCCTACTTTGGGGGCGTTAAATCAACTTAGGCTCAATTAAAACTGAATGTTGATAACTAAGGCAGAAGCTGCGCGGATAGTTGGAGTTAGCGGGCAAGCTGTGGCGCAGGCGATTAAGCACGGCCGCATCACTGTTGTTGCGCAGGACGGCAGGGAGTGGATTGAGCGTGACGGCTTGGAAAAGACGTGGGCAGAGAACAGCAGGAAGCGAATGCCGAATATCAGACAACATCGGCCGGGGCCAACTGTTGAGCGGCGCACAGAAGAGCTACCTGATTACAACGAAAGCCGCGCACGTACTGAATGGCTGCGCGCTGAGCTGATGGAGCTTGAGCGGGCAGAGAAAGAAAGCGAGCTTGTGCGTGCTGATGAGGTGGCTAAGGCTTGGGGTGATTTAGTTGCGATAACGCGTACCAAAATGATGGCGGTTCCATCAAAAGCTAAACAGCGGATACCGGAGATTCCGGCGGATGCGTTCATTGCCCTTGAAGAGATTGTGCGTGAGGCCCTGGAGGATCTGGCTAATGGCTGACATTGCTGAGCTGATGCGTGGGGCTTTGGAAACGTTCCGCCCTCCTGAGAAGCTGACGCTGAGTGAGTGGGCTGATCGTTATGCGTTCTTATCTGCTGAATCGAGTGCGGAAGCTGGCCGGTGGCACACGCTGCCGTATCAAAAGGGAATGATGGACGCGGTGACTGATCCGGCTGTGGAGCAGATCACGGTGATGAAGTCAGCGCGTGTTGGTTACACCAAGATGATCAACCACGCGATTGGTTATCACGTCCATCAGGACGCTTGTCCGATCATGGTTGTGCAGCCGACTGTGGAAGACGCGCAGGGCTACTCGAAGGAAGAGATCGCCCCAATGTTGAGAGACACACCTTGCCTGACTGGCTTGGTGAGTGAGTCGAAAGCGAAGGACGGGAACAACACGATTTTGCAGAAGAATTTTCCAGGCGGAACGTTGTCACTGGTAGGAGCTAATTCACCGCGTGGCTTTAGACGTGTTAGCCGAAGGGTTGTTTTGTTCGATGAGGTAGACGGTTATCCGGCGTCAGCAGGATCTGAGGGTGATCAGATCAAGCTAGGTATCAAGCGAACTGAGTATTACTGGAACCGCAAAATCATTGCCGGCAGCACGCCAACAGTTAAGGACTTCAGCCGTATCGAGCGGATGTTTGAAGAGTCAGATAAAAGACGCTACTTCGTGCCATGCCCAGATTGTGGCTATATGCAGGTTTTGGAGTGGGAAAACATCAAGTGGATCAACAATGATCCAGAGACTGCTGCCTATGCTTGCAAAGGTTGCGGTGTTTTAATACCGCACAGCAAGAAGCGCTGGATGGTTGAGCGCGGTGAGTGGCGGGCTACTGCGCAGGGCAACGGTAAGCATGCAGGGTTTCACATTTGGGCGGCATACAGCTACAGCCCCAACGCAACGTGGGCTGATCTTGTCGCTGAGTTTTTAGAAGCCAAGTCAAATCCAGAGCAGTTGCGCGTCTGGATCAATACCACCCTTGGCCAAACGTGGTCTGACGATTACAGCAGCGCGATGAGTGCTGAGGCGCTGGTTGAACGCTGCGAGGATTACGAGGAGGGTGTGTTGCCTGCTGGTGTCTTGGCCGTCACGATTGGTGTTGACGTGCAGGGTGGCGGCGGAACGCTTGGAGAGAGATTGGCCATCAGCGTGTGGGGCTGGGGCCGCAAGGAAGAGGGCTGGCTGATTCAATATGTCGAGATCGCGGGGGACCCGACGCGCTCTGAGGTTTGGAAGCGTCTAGACGAATTCGTAATGCGTAAGTGGCCGCATGAACTTGGCTTTAAGTTAAAAGCTGATTTTATTGCTGTTGACTCTGGCGGCTTAGCAACGTCTGAGGTCTATCAGTATGCGCGAGAACGCAGAACCCACGGCGTGATTGCGATCAAGGGTTCAAGCCAGCGGGATAAGCCTGCTATAGGCAAGGCTACGAGAGTGGACATTAATGCGAAGGGCAAGAACATCAAAAACGGGGCGCAACTGTTCCCTGTCGGCGTTCATTCAATTAAGAACACCATGGCCGGCCGCTTGAAGTACACCGAGCAGGGTGAGGGTTACTTGCACTTTCACGCGACGACAGGGGAGGACTATTTCAAAATGCTCACGGCTGAAAAACAGGCGATCAAATTCCGCAACGGCTTCCCTGAGCGCATTTGGGTCAAGAAAGGCGGCGCAAGGAACGAGAGCTGGGACACATTGATTTATGCCTATGCCTGTCTGCAGTTGCTTTACCGCAAATATGATCGGCGAACGATTTGGGATCAGTTGGAAAAGCGCCTTGAGGAGCCGCTAAGATCGAAGGAAGCAACGCCTAAAGGAGTTGCGGCGCCGTCGTTCGTTAACAACTGGTGATTAAACACCCGGCTGAAATCAGGATTGGCGACACCGTAATTTTTGATGTCCCGTCTTTTGCCAACAGCATTGGTACGACTATCGACAACAGTTACACGCTGACTTGGTACGGGCGGACAAATCAGGGCAACAAAGGCGCAGCAGTAACGGGCACAGATCAGGGCGACGGATGGCGCATCACAATTCCGTCGTCAACGACTGATGACTGGGTTGCTGGAACTTGGTTCTTTCAACTTGTAGCAGTCAGCGGCTCGACGCAGTTCCTCGCAGGCGAGGGTCAATTTAAAGCGATTGAAAGCCTTGCCTACACCGGAACGCCTGCGGCGTTTGATGGTCGCAGCCGTGCGCAAGTTGATCTTGATCAGGTTGAGGCTGCAATTCGCACGATTCTTGACGGTGGCGCCGTTAAGAGTTATTCAATCGCTGGCCGTAATTTGCAGAAATATGAGCTAACAGATTTATTGGCGTTGAAAACTAGACTGCTAGCTGAGGTTAAGCGTGAGCAGACAGCTGATCTGATTCGCAATGGCCAGGGCAATCCCCACAACTTGTTCGTGAGATTCTGATGGGCGTTCGATCTGCATTCCGCGAACTGTTCAGGCGTGAGCGGCCTCAGCGCCGCCGTAGTTATGCAGGCGCAAGAGTTAGCCGGCTGACTGCTGATTGGGTGACGAGTGGCACCAGTGCTGACAGTGAAATTAAATCCAGCATCAAGATGCTGCGCAACCGTGCGCGGCAGCTTTGCAGAGATAACGATTACGCAAAACAGGCGCTTAGGAGCATTACTAATAACGTGATCGGTCATGGCATTCATCACCAGTCACAGGTACGGATGCAACGCGGTGGAAGGATGGATGAGGATGTTAATGCCCGCATCCATCAAGCCTGGATGCGTTGGAGCCATAAGACCCGCTGCGATGTCAGCGGCCTACTGAGTTTTTATGACATGGAGCGGCTTTTGTGCCGCAGCTTGGCTGAGTCAGGTGAGGTGTTTATCAGGATTATCCGCCGACCTTTTGGTGAAAGCGGGATTCCGTTTGCGTTGCAAGTGCTGGAGTCAGACTATTTGATTGATGACGATGTTCAGGCCACTAAGGACGGTAAGACCGTTCGCATGGGCATTGAGCGGGACAAGTATCTACGGCCCATTGCTTACAACTTCTATGCCAACCATCCTGGCGATGTTTACGCCGGCAATCTGCGCACGTCACGCCGCATCCGTGTTGATGCTGTTGATGTCATCCATCTGTTTATACCTGAGCGCCCAAGTCAGACACGCGGTGTGACTTGGTTTGCATCTGCGTTGCAGCGTCTGCACATGCTCGACGGCTACGAGAATGCAGAACTTGTGCGTGCGCGGGCCAGCAGCGCGTTGATGGGATTCATCACCAGCCCTGAGGGTGAGCTGATCGGTGATGACGTGGTGGATGGTGAGCGCGTGACAGACTTTCAGCCTGGCGTGTTCAAGTACCTGGACCCCGGGCAAAGCGTTGAGGTGCCGCAGCTGGATGCACCTGATGGCCAGCTTGAGGCGTTCACTCGGTCAATGTTGCGTGCTGCAGCTGCTGGAATCGGCGTGAGCTTTGAAAGCATCAGCAAAAACTATTCCATGAGCAACTACAGCAGCAGCCGGCTGAGCTTGCTTGAGGAGCGGGACACATATAAGTGTTTGCAGCGTTATTTCATCGAAAACTTCCATCACATCGTTTTCGAGAAGTGGCTTGATATGGCAGTGCTCAGCGGAACACTGAACCTACCGGGTTACGAAACTGACCCTGAGCGTTATCGAGCCAGTAAGTGGGTGCCGCGCACTTGGGAATGGGTCGATCCCCAGAAAGAAGTTGCGGCCTACAAGGCAGCAGTCCGCAGCGGTTTTAAGACACTTGGCCAAGTCATCAGTGAGCAAGGGGGCGACATTGAAGAGGTTCTCACCATGCGTCAGGCAGAGCTGGCGATGCTGGATGAGAAGAACATCATCACGGACACTGATCCCAGCGAGGTCAACGGTGGCGGTGGTGTTCAGCCTGGATTAGGCATGGGTGCCGTCCCGGCCTTTGATGACACTGACCCACCGGTATCTGATGAGGAGGAGGCCCAGGAAGATGGCGACGATTGAAGGCGTTGAGATTGACCTGATGCCGACTGAAGGCATGAGGGAAGAGGCGCAGCGTTATCGCGATTGGAAAGCTGATGGCGAAGCTGGCGGCACTGAAGTCGCAGCACGCAGAGCCACGCAGATTCTGAGCGGTGACGAGCTGAGCCCTGATGTTGTGATTGAGATGAATGCTTGGTTTGCTCGCCATGAGGTGGACAAACAAGGAGAAGGTTTTACGCCTGATGAGGATGGTTATCCATCAGCCGGCAGAGTCGCCTGGGCGGCATGGGGAGGAGACGCAGGAATGAGGTGGAGTAGCGGCAAAGCAGATAGAATTAAAGAAATTCGTGATAGGAGCATGGACACGAATAGGGCAGAGCCTGATGAGCTTTCTGTTGGCGATTTTGTCCAATGGCGCTCATCTGGAGGGCAGGCCAAAGGCAAGATCGATCGCATCGAACGCGACGGCTCGATCAACGTGCCCGATTCCGAGTTCACCATCAACGGTGATGAGGATGACCCTGCTGCCTTGATCACTGTTTATCGCGAGGGCGACGAAGGCTGGGAAGAGACTGATGTGCAGGTTGGCCATCGTTTCTCTGCACTGACAAAGATTGCTGCTCTGCGTTGGCTTGAGGGCAAAACTTATCAGCGCAGCGAGACAACTTCTATTGATGAGGTTGAGGATCGCACTTTTGAGTTTCCTTTCTCGTCTGAATATCCCGTCGCTCGTTACTTCGGAAACGAGATCTTGAGCCATGACAAGGGCGCGGCTGATCTTGACCGTTTGAATGACAGCGCACCTCTGCTGTTCAACCATGACGCCAACCGAGTGATTGGCGTTGTCGAGCGTGCATATATGAACGATGAAAAGCGCAAGGGCTATGCACGCGTGCGGTTTAGCCGCAATGAGTTTGCTCAGCAAGTGTTGAGTGATGTGAAGGATGGCATTCTTCGAAATGTCTCCTTCGGCTACTCCATTGACAAAATGGAGGAGCGAGAAGATGGCAACTTTGTTGCCACTTCATGGCGACCTTACGAATTGTCGGTCGTTTCGATCCCAGCTGACCCCCATCAGGTGGGTTTCGGACGCTCGATTATTGAGGACGCCGAACCCGAACCCGCTGCCTCGGCAGCAATAACCACACCACCTGTTCCTGAAATGGAAAACACCACGCCTGATATGGAAGTGGTGCGGGCCGAGGCCGTTGAGGCTGAGCGTTCCCGCATCGCTGAAGTGACAAGCCTGTGCAATAAGCACGGCATGGAGGATCTGGGCCGTCAGCTCGTCGAGTCTGGCCGTTCGATCAACGAAGCACGGGCTGCCGTGCTGGAAAAACTCAACATCAAAGAGGAGCCCGTGAACATGAAGGCCGCTGAAATTGGCCTCAGTGAAAAGGAAAGCCGCAGCTTTTCTTTCATGCGTGCCATTAACTACTTGGCCAACCCAACCGATCGCGCTGCCCGTGAGGCTGCTGCGTTTGAGATTGAATCATCTGAAGCAGCTGCTGACAAGCTTGGCCGCGCTTCCCGTGGCATCACCATCCCGGTAGATGTGATGCGTCGCGATCTCAACGTGGGCACCGCCACCGCTGGTGGCAACTTGGTTGAGACCGAGCTGGATTCTGCAAACTTCATTGATCTGCTTCGGAATGCTTCTGCTCTGGATCAAGCTGGCGCAACCGTGCTGACTGGCCTTTCTGGCAACGTCAACATTCCCCGCCAGTCCGGTGCTGCTACGGCTTACTGGGTTGCTGAGTCTGGTTCACCCACCGAGTCACAGCAGACCATTGATCAGGTCGCATTGACGCCCAAGACCTGCGGTGCTTTCACCGACTTCAGCCGCAAGCTGATGATTCAGTCCTCAATTGACGTTGAGAACATGGTTCGTGGTGACTTGGCCAAGGTGCTGGCTCTTGAGATCGACCGCGTCGGTCTGTATGGCTCCGGCTCCTCCAACCAGCCGCTGGGCCTGAAGGACACTACCGGCGTTCTGACTGAGGACTTCTCTGCGAACACTCCGACCTTTGCTGAGGTTGTGGCTCTAGAAAGCGACGTTTCAGGCGCTAACGCCCTGCTCGGTTCTCCTGTCTATGTGATGAACGCCGCAATGGCTGGCAGCCTTAAAACTGCTACCAAGGATTCTGGATCTGGTCAGTTCATCCTTCAGGGCGGTGAGGTTAACGGCTATCGCGCTGTGATCTCCAACCAAGTTGCAAGCAACGATCTGTGGTTCGGCAATTTTTCCGACCTGATCATTGCCTACTTCTCTGGTCTTGATCTGATGGTTGATCCCTTCACTGGCAGCACTTCCGGCACCGTTCGCGTGGTTGCTCTGCAGGATGTGGACATTGCAGCCCGCCATGGCGCGAGCTTCTCACGCGGCAACAACAGCCTCTGATTATGAAGATCGAGATCCGTAAACAGGTCACGCTGTCGGGTCAAGTCGTCCGCATTGGGGAAGTCGTCGAGGCTTCCCTAACGGATGCAACGATCCTTCTGGCTCAAGCTGCAGCCGTTCCCTATGTGGAGCCCGTGCAGTCTGAGGAAACGCCAACGCCTAAGGCAGAGGCAAAACCGAAAACCACTACACGCCGGAGGGCTAAACAATCATGACCGTCCAAAATCTGGGCACCAAAACAACTCTCTTGTCGCTTTCGGCAAGTGATGTGGTCACTGCCAGTGCCAACCGCACTGGCGTTGATCTAGTTGACTACGAGGGCGACATTATGGCCGTTCTTGATGCTGAAGCCGGTGGTTCTGGCATCACCTACGCCGTGAAGATCCAGGACTCTGCGGACAACAGCACTTTTGCTGATGTCTCTGGTCTTGCCTTCACGACCACGACTGCCAACACCGCACTGACCGAGACCCTTCGCATCAACAGCGATGAGGTCAAGCGTTACATCCGTGCCGTTGTAACCGTTGCTGGTGGTACTGGTGCTGGTGCTCTGAGCGTTGTCGCTCTGGGTTCTAAGAAGTACGGTTGACCATGGCAATCACTGAGGATCTCGACGTTTTCATGGCTGACTTTGGCCTCAGCTGCACAGCTGGCGCCACAACTGCCAAGGGAATTCTCGACATGCCCGGTGAGGTGGTGGCTGGGGGAATGGTCCTGTCAACCGACTATTCCCTCACTACTCGTTTTTCAAATTTCGGAACTCTTATCAATGGTGACTCGATCACCGTTGATGGGACTGCTTACACGGTGAGAGACAACCGGCCGATTGGTGACGGCAAGTTCGTTGAGATCTCATTGCAGAAAACCTGATGGCCATTTCTAGTCCCTACGCGCGTCCTGCCCGGCCTAGCGTGGTTTGCAACATCTTTCAAATTGCCGGGGCTTAGTCATGACGACAAAGCGCGAATCAATCCTGGCTGATATTGCCTCAAGCCTTGCAGGCACGGTGCAGGTTGGAACGCGCATCTATCGCAGCCGTGTTGTGCCGTTGAGTCGCGGAGAGTCCCCGGCCATTGTTGTTGAGCCTGTCTCTGACACTGCAGAACAAAACACCTCGCTGCCAACTCTTGACTGGAGTTTGACTGTCCGCGTTTCAGTCATTTGCCGTGGTGCAGTGCCAGACCAACAAGCAGATCCAATCGTTGAAGACATGCACAGTAAAATCGTTGCCGATCTGACTTTGGGGGGCTACGCCATCGACGTTCAACCTGAGTCAGTCAGCTTTGAAATCCTTGATTCCGATCAACCTGCAGGCGTTATTTCTTGCACTTACGTTGTCCGATATAGGACGTCAGTGGCAGACTTAACCAGTTGACTTACGGCTACGATGGAAAGCGTAACCCCAGGCGAAGGCGGCTCGTATCTGCTGGACCCTAAAACAGGCAAGGTTCAAGTCCTGCACAAGACCGAGCCAGCACCCACCACTTCTCAATCTGAGGATCTGAACGATGCCCCTGAAGTCTCGGAAACGTCTCCTGAGGAGCAAGATTGAAAGCAGCTATGGCACGGATCCAACCCCTGCCGGAACAGATGCTGTTCTTGTCCGAAGCCTCGAAATCACTCCCCTCAACGCTGACGTTGTTGAGCGTGAGTTGGTTCGGCCTTACCTAGGGAACTATGAACAGCTGCTTGCCAATCAGCACGTTGAGGTCACTTTTGAGGTTGAACTTGCGGGTTCAGGCACAGCTGGAACGGCGCCTGCTTGGGGGCCAATCTTCCGGGCTTGCGGGCTAAGCGAAACCATTGCAGCAAACACCTCTGTTACTTACGCACCAGTAAGCAGCAGCTTTGAGAGTTGCACCATTTACTTTGACAACGACGGTGTCCTCCACAAGATTCTCGGTTGTCGGGGGACTTTCTCGATAACTTGTGAGCTGAATGCCATTCCGGTGATCTCTTTCACCATGACTGGGCTCTACACAGAGCCGACGGATGTTGCTATTCCTACCGCTACCTACAACGATCAGGCCACGCCAGTGTTGTTCCGTCAGGGCAACACCAGCAGCTTCGAGATCATGAGCTATGCGGGTGCACTGCAGTCATTTAGTCTCGATATGGCGAATGAAGTCCTTTATCGTGAACTGGTAGGCGGCACAAAATCCGTAGAGATCACTGATCGACGTCCCGCTGGTGAGGTTGTCATTGAGGCCCCAACAATTTCCGCCAAAAACTTCTTTAGTGCGGCAACTGGTACAGCTACTGGCAGCCTGAACTTCACTCACGGTACAGTTGCGGGGAACATTGTTGACTTCAGTTCTCCTCAGACTGACGTTGGGGCTCCGGCTTATTCCGACCAAGATGGCATCCAAATGATGACTCTTCCCTACATGTCAACTCCGACGACAGCTGGCAACAATGAACTATCACTCATCCTGACTTGATTTATGGCCTTCGTTCTCAAGCAATCGGATACCTACACTTGGCCGATCACGCTTGTGATTCCTGTTGATGGCGGCAGGCGCGAAAAACACACCTTCGATGGTGAGTTCAAGCGTCTGCCTCAAACGCGCATCAATGAGATTGTTCGCATTGCGCGGGCAACGGAACGTAACCGTTTCGATGCTGAAGAGGAAGTCCTAGAGGATCAAGCAGCTTGTGCTGAGATCTTGGTGGGTTGGTCGAACGTTGTAGACGATGACGGCAACGAAATCCCGTTTAGTGTCTCTGCGCTTGACCAGCTTTTAGAGCTTCCAACCATCGCCGGACAAATCGTCCGCGCATGGTTTGAAAGCCTTGAGGTGGCCAAGAGAAAAAACTGACTGAGGCTGTCGATCACTGGTTTAGTGATAACGGCAGCCAAAACGATGAATTGAAACGCGATGCAGAGCGGCTGAATATTGAGCTGCCTGCTGAGATGTTTGAGCCTGAGACCTTCGCGATATGGCCTGAGCATCTCGACGTTCTTGAGATGTTCTTGCGTTGTCAGACGCAGTGGCGGTCCGGCCCTAATGGCGTAATAGGGCTTGATTACAGCGTGGTGCTAGAGCTTTGCCGGCTTTATGATGTGCAAGACAGGAAACAGCTGCTCAACGATTTGCAAGTGATGGAAGGTCATGCCCTTCAACTGATCGCTGAGGCTGCTGAAAAGCAGCAAAAGGCTGCCCGCCGTAAATCCAGGAAATCATGAACCTAGACACCGTTCTGCGGATTACGGCAAGGGTCACGGGCGTTCGTGAATTCACAAAGCTCGATCGAGCAATCAAGAAGAGTGAAAAGGTTGCAAGGGAGGCTGAGAAGGGCTTCAAGAAAATGCTTGATTCCCGTCTGTTTAGGACTGCTGCAGTTGCGGCCGCAGGTTTAACTGCAGCGATTGCTCTGTCAACCAAGGCTGCTATTGACTTTGAATCGTCAATGGCTGGTGTGCGCAAAGTTGTTGACGGATTAGATAGCCCGAAAGCTTTAGCTGAAATCAAGCAAGAGCTTTTAGAGATTTCAAACAATTCACCTTTAACGGCCAAAGGGTTTGCTGATATTTATGCAGCTGCAGGACAAGCCGGCATAGCAAGAGAGAATCTCAAAGAATTTGCTCTGCTGACCGAACAGGTTGCTGTCGCTTTTGACATGACTGCGGAAGAAGCAGGAACGGCGATGGCAAAGCTTCAAACGTCGCTTGGCTTGACTTTGCCTGAAGTTGATAGCTTGACTGACGCGATGAACCATTTAAGCAATAACAGTGCAAGCACTGCTGCTGAATTGGTTGATTTCACTTTGCGTGCAGGGCAAGCGGGTCAATCGGCTGGGCTTACTGCTGAGCAAACTGCTGCCTTTGGTTCAGCGATGATTGCATCTGGAGCCGAGGCAAACGTTGCGGCTACAAGCTTCAGAAACATGGTAAAAGCTTTGTCGCGTGGTCCAAGCATGACTGATCGGCAAATTGGGGCATTAGATCGTCTCGGCTTTGCGCAAAGTGATGCTGTTACCAATGAGGCTATTTACACAGATCAAGTTAGAACGCAAAGTGAATCACGGATAAGCATTGCACGGCATGAAACTGATCAGTTGGCAAAAGAACTGAACCGTCGTTTCCGTGATCAGATGACAATCATCCGGGACGGCTTGGATGATGAAACTGAAGAATTTACAGAAAGGTTGCAAGATCAAGCTGACGCTCGGATTACAGCTTTGCAACGTCAGCAAAGAGAAGAAATAGAGGCTGCACGAAAGCGTGTGGAAATTAATGGCACTTCTGCACAGAAAGAGATTCATGCAATCCAGGACGCATTTGATCAGCGGATTGATGCTGTAAGAGACAAGCTCGGCGATGAGCTGAAAGAACGTCGCCGTGCAGATCGAGACAGGCTGACGGCGATTCAGGATGACATGAATGATCGGAAGGAGGCTGAGCTGGCGGGCCTTGAATCAAATTTCAATGAACTGAAAAACAAAGAGCAGGCTTTAATGAAGGAAAGGATTGCAGAGATAGAAGCAGCAGCAAAAGAAGGTGCAACTATGGCTGCCGAAGCTTTAGCAAAAGGTTTGCAGGAGGATGCCATTGGGACAATCACCGACGTTTTTAATCGCATTCGCGAACTGCCCAAAGAGGCTCAGCTGTCTGTTGTGTCTGATCTGTTTGGCGATGAAGCCAGGGCCATTTTGCCTCTGATCAATAACACTCAATTGCTTGAAGACGCGATGCGTTTGGTGGGAGAGAAAACTGCCTTTGCAGGCTCTAGGTTGGATGAATACCTTGTCCAATCTGCAACTACTGCCAACGAAATTAAAGAGGCGCAAGGCCAAGTGGAGAATTTAGCCATTGTTTTTGGGCAAACATTCGCACCGGCTTTGGCAGGTTTGCTTGAAGCTTTTGCCCCTGTGATTCAGGCTTTCACTTGGCTGATTCAAAACGTTCCTGGACTTGGCCCAGTCCTTGGCATCTTGAGTGTTGCTTTTATTGGCTTGATTGCGATTCTGCCAGCTATAGGTGGCTTAGTGACACTAATGGCTGCTATTGGGAGCAAGGCCGCTCTATTTGCAGGGTTAGCTACAGCAATTGGCTTGATTAAAGGAGCGTTCTTGGCTGTTGCAGCAGTGCTGACTGGGCCTTTAGGGCTCGCTGCATTGCTTGTCATTGCGATTGGATCTGTCTATGCCTTCCGCGATGAGATTGGTCAGATCTTTGCCAACATTGCAGAAGGTATTAGCATTACTCTTCAAACTCTTGGTGAAACGTTTACTATAGGGTTCCAGGCAATTTACGATTTTGTTTCTGGCATTTTTCAGCAAATCTTCGACTTTTACAACAACACTTTTATCCAACCAGTAGTCACTACCGCGCAACAACTTCATGAAACTTTTATTGGAATCTTTCACGCAATTGGTGAGGCAATACGGTCGCCATTTGTGGCTGCATTTGCATCAGTCAAGGCTGTGATGAACAGCATTGTTCAGCGAATTGCTTCAGGCGTCAACGCTGCAATCCAAATTATCAATAGAGTTATTGCAGGTGCAAACAGGCTTCCAGCCGTGAACATTCCATTTGTTCCTTTTGTTCAAGTTCCTGCGTTTGCAGAAGGTGGAATGGTTACAGGTCCAACACTCGGCTTGGTTGGTGAAGCCGGGCCGGAATATATAATTCCGGCTGGCAAAGCACAGGCATTTGCTGAAAACATTCTCGCCGGTGTGCGTGGCCCTGCAGCCATTCCACGTTTTGCTGAGGGTGGCTTTGTTGCTCCATCAACTGCAAACGTAAACATCCAAACAGGAGCTGTGACGCGCATGGGCGGTCAAGATTTTGTGACCAAATCGGATATGTCGCGAGCTGTGCAATCTGGAGTCAAGCAAACGTTAGATCTTTTGCGCCGTGATGGCACTTTGCGTTCGAGGTTGGCTCTTTAATGTCTACCACCTACGACATAATTTGCTTTCTTGAGTATTACGCAAGCCGCTCAAGTGTCGTCAGTGGCGGATATCGCACGCCAAGCAATCAATGGCAAAATTTTTACCCAGAGGGGCAGCAATTAGGATCGGTTGATTCTGCTTCTAATTCTACGTTTTACTATCTTGCTTTTGATGTTGACGGGTTTGGCTCAACAGAAGCTTCAAGAATCAATGATTTGTCGATTGAGCTTGCAGCCACTGCTGAGTTAATCGACGTTACAGATGCTGCAATGGCTGCAGACAACTTGGTTATTGCGTCGCTGTATGTGCAGGACGCAGGCAGTGAAACTTTCGATACATCTTCAGCGCAGCTTGTAAGCCGTTATATAGGCAGCCTTGAAGAGGCTACGATTACAGACACCACGATTTCATGGACTATTAACCCGTCAATCAATAAACTTAATCCTCAGGTGCCGACAAGAAAAGTTACGGTGAACATGTTGAACAAAACTAACCCAGGCATGCCATGAATGAAAACATTTTTGGGGATAATTTTTCCGTGATTTGTGCTGATGGCATTACGCGCGAAGGTTGCAGCCTAACTGTTTTTAATGAATCCTATGCTTATTTAGACAGTGAAGGCAAGTTGTTGGAAGGCGAACGAGCTGTTGTCACGACCTTATCGGGCAGTTTTGCTGTGACGCCCTATGAGTTGGCTATCATTACTAAAGAGTACGGACCTTTGAATATCTAATGGCCGAAGGCACCGTTAAAATTGTTGGCCTCAAAGGTTCTTTAGCTAGCGCGGGCTCTGAGAAGGCCCCTAAGGCCACGCAAGGTAAATCAAAGCTTGTCAGTTCAAGCCAAAGAGCTGATGATGCCATTCAAAACACTAATAAACCACGCAATAACCCAGTTGTCGGCAAGGAACAAAAAACAGCGGCTGCGGGGGACACAGTCCCTATAATTTTTGGAAAACGTGTTAACAACCAAGGTGGCGTCTGGATCCAGCCGACTTTAGCCAAGCAAGCTTCTTATAATTTTGTTGGCATCTTTTTATATCCACTGAGTCAGGGTGAACTTGTAAGCACTCCAGAAGTTTTCCAAACGTATGTTGGCCCGCAGCAAATACGCGCCAGAAGCGGGGCACTGCCAGTAATCACTAAATATTATTCGTCAGCTTCGGCAATGTCTGGGTCTCCTAGTTCCTGCCCAATCACAAGCGGGAAAATTTTTTGCGACATAAACTCTAACTACTATATTGGGGGAGTTGCAAAGGCAGGCGGATTTGTCACGCTGGGAAGGGATTTTGACAACTTTCACACAGATAATGCAGGGCTAACTATCGGCGTTGGAGATACAAGTAACAGCGTAATACAGGTGACTGGTGACAATTATTCTGCATGGGATGCAATCACGGGCGCAGACGTTACGGCCGCTTTTTTTACAAATATTGGTGTCAGCAACCCTGCTAGTTATAAATTTACATTTAATAGGAATCCAAGAACTGGGACTTTGATAGGCGGTCGCACTGTTGGCACTATTGACAGAGGAATTGTCCTAAATGGAGGCACATTAGGGCAGTTGTTTCCGCCTATAACTAACGGCAACGCAGCTGCTTACGTGCATTTTGGCACGGGAAACCCTGTAAACGAACGCTTTGAAAATGCAACTGTAAATAATCAATTTGTCACCACGAACAGTGCTAGCACTGGCACTTTAGGTGGGGTGGTATCTGAGTTTGCAGCATCTCCAGTGGCTACACCAAGCAACCCAGGAAGTGGGTTCAATTTTACTGATTATGCAGATATAACTTGGCTTGAAATTCAAGGCAATCTTTATGATGAAAGCAACCCGGCGACCGGCGAATACAAGATTTCTACGCGGCAGCTGGCTACGTTTATTGCGCAAGGCGTAAAAGTTCCGTTGTATAGCGCAGGAAGCCCAAGCAGCACCGGGGCTAGCAATCAATTTGTTGATCTTGCAATGTACCTTTTTTCACTTATTGGGCGTGTTGACGGCGCTAACACTGCAGACATTGCGACGCCGATTAGCGTAAGTAACCTGCAGGCGATTGCAGCCTTCAATTCTAATTCTGGAATGTTTTTCAATGGCATTATCGAGCAATCAGTTAATGTCGTTGAATTCATTTCAACCTTAGCCCCATTTTATCTATTGCATTTTATTAGCAGTAATGGCCAATATGCTTTTAAAACGTTGCTCCCCGTCACCTCAGGCAATCAAATAAACGGAGGCGCTTTAACGCCTAGCGCGACATTTAATGAAAACAATATTATATCCGGCAGCTTTAACAAGCAATATGACCCGTCAGAGTCTCGCAGAGATATTCAATTGTCAGTCACTCTGCGTGATGCGAAGACAGCGCGGGTTGGCTTGCAAAAAAATAGAATTGTTCGTTTCGCAACTACATCCAACTCTGCCCCGGTTGAGCAGTTTGACATGACAGATGGCTGCACTAGCGAAGCTCACGCCGATCTGTTTGCAAAGTATGAGTTAGCAAAGCGGAAACACTCGACCCATTCGATTACATTTGACACGCCCTTAATTACAAGCGGCCTTGAAATCATGGACCTTATTAAAGTTCAAAGACAGCGTAAAAACAGCGTTTACGATGACAGGACGGAAATAGATTTTTATCAAATTACGTCTATTGCTCACTCGTCGGATGGCGTGTCAAGCGTAGCGGCAATGCACTTCCCTTTGAATGGGTCCAATGTCAGCGTTATTGCCAATGAAGTTTTAACCGGATCCTTCACGACAATCTGATGGCAACTTTCCCTTCTTTAGAGCCAGCAACGCGAGCATTGACCTTAGGTGATGTTCCGCAATTAACGCATGTAGCGACCTCAAGTATTGATGTGAGATTTGTGCAGGGCTCAGATCGTGTTTTGCAAAACTTGTCTCTTGGTTATGAGAATTTGTCAGAAACGGAGGCACAGCAAATTATTGATCATTTCAACGGGCAGGAAGGCAGCCTAATTTCATTTGATTTGCCAAACATCATTTGGAGTGGCTATTCGGCGCCCCCGGTTAGTGCGTCAGATTATAAATTTATTTATGCTGCCGGTTTAGATATAAGCAACGTATCGCCTTTGAGGTACAACGTTGCCGTTGAATTGACAACCATCCCGGTTTAATTATGACATTCCCAGCATTGGTGCCGTCTGCGAGAACGTTCACAACAGGGGACACGCCGCAATCTGCTCAATCAGCTTTGTCAGGCGTAAGAACGAGTTTCCGTCGTGGGAGTCGCAGGATTGGTCAAACTCTATCTTTGAGTTTTGGGAACTTGTCAGAAACTCAGTTAAACCTTGTAAAAACGCATTACATAGATCGGCAAGGTACATTCGGGTTTTTCTTCCTAGAGGCTGATGTTTGGAGCGGATACGCAACACCGCCAATCCCTTTGGTTAGCAACTATGCCTGGCGATACTCTGAGCCGCCCACTATTTCAGACGGTATTGTTGGCAAATGGGCTGTTGATGTTGAGTTAATCACCCACCCGATAGGCCCAGGCGATTTAATCATTGATGGCAAGACCGCAAGCGATAGCGTAAGCAGGGCCTACAATGTTGATGGTGGCAGTGCGTCCGGCACGCCGGCACGAGATTATTTGATCAATTCAGGGTTGGCAGCATGACCATCACACTCTCAGCTTTCCAACAGCAACGGCGTGATACCGCAGCTAACTGGACGAGTCAAAACCCAACTTTAAAAGTTGGTGAGATTGGTTTTGAAACAGATACTAAATATCTAAAAATTGGTGATGGATCTACAGCCTGGACTTCGCTGGCTTACATACATGGCAGCAAAGTCAGCGCGTATCCGTTGGCAACTGCTGATTTAGCCGATGGGGCAGTTACGTCAGCCAAGCTAGAAAACAATATTACTATCGCCGGGAATCTTACCGTCAATGGCACGACCACCACAATTGACACAACAACATTAGTTGTTGAAGACAAAAACATTGAGATCGGCAAGGTCAGCACGCCAAGTGACACGACTGCAGACGGCGGCGGAATCACGCTGAAGGGTGCAAGCGATAAGACGATTAACTGGGTGCAGAGCACTGGTTGCTGGACATTTAACCAGCCTATGGACTTCAACAATCACGTCCGAATTGATAGCGCTGGAAAACTTGGAGTTGGGACGACGGCGCCGAAACGCGACCTTCACTTAAACGGTGGTTCAGGCGCTGTAAAACTACAAATCACCAATACAGGTACTGGATCTAGCACTGATGGAGATGGTTTTCAGATTGGTATTGGGACCGATGGGACGGCTGGTATTGAACAGCGTGAGAATAAAGATCTTACTTTTTCAACTAACAATACCGAGCGCACGCGAATCACTTCAGATGGCAAGCTTCTCGCAGGACTGAGCAGCAGTGTTGATAGCTCACAGGTTCAAATAAACTTTTCTACATCCCTGAATAGAGGTTCCAACGCAACTGGGCTTGGCGCCAACATCGGTGTTCTTAAGTTTGCAGATGCTAGAGCTAACAGCATTTATGGTGAAATTCGATGCCAAGCTGATGGGACTCCTGGCACAGATGATTACCCAGGCCGTTTGACATTTTCGACTACAGCTGATGGTGACAGCACCACGACGGAGCGCCTACGAATTACATCGGCTGGCCTCGTTGGGATTGGAACTTCGTCGCCTGTAAGACAGTTGTCTGTCAATGATTTTTCAGGAAATGGAACAGTAAGTATTAACGCCGGAACTAATAACGCGAGCACTCTGTATTTTGCAGATGCTGCTAGCGGAAATGGCGTTTTTACAGGTTTTATTCAATACAACCACAGCAGTAATGCTATGCAGTTTGCCGTCAATGACGGCGTCGAGCGCATGCGTCTCACGAGTACGGGCCAGTTTTTGGTAGGTACGACAAGTGGATACGCAACGACAGCCTCTATTCATGGGAATGCTGCAGCTACTAGTACAGGAACTGGTTCGTACGTTGTAATGACTGTAGGTGACACCAATACAGGTGCCCAAGGAGTTGGAGGTGGAATTGGATTCTTGGGTAACGATGGTATTAATGGACAAGTTACTTTTTCACAAATTCAAGGATTTAAAGAAAACGGTAATGTTGGTGACTTTTCAGGTGGATTAAGATTCCATACACGAGTAAGCGGTAATGCTCTTGCGGAGCGCGTCCGAATCGATAGCTCGGGCCGCGTGGGCATCGGCACCAACTCTCCAACTCAGCCATTAACTTTGCATGGCAATTTTAGGATTAACACTTCTAATGCTGATGGAAATGAGCAACGTGCTCTGTTTAATGCTGGAGGGAGCGGTGATCCGTTTAGCATCACAATGTATGACGCAGACGCAACGACTGCTGGCATTACGCTCTCAGGAAACGGCGACGTCACTGCGGCGGGCAAGATTACTTCACAAGGCAATGCAGGAGCTGGAGCTGCAGACGGATCAATTATTGATGGACAAAGCGGATTCTCAGCTTCTATTGGTAATGCTAGTTCGTTTCTGTATAGAGCCTATACAACCGGCAATTCAACTCCGACATTCTCGGTAACAGCGGACGGCACCGTCACAGCGGCGGGCGCAGCTAACGCTGCTCAGTTTTTTGCAACTGTTACTGGAGATTATGCTTTTAGATCAAATAGTCGAGGTGGGTACTTTATCCACTCTAACGGTGACGAAGCACTCTATATAAGAAACGCTTCTGATTCCAACCCAGTCATCACTTTAGATAGTGCGGACGCCTCCATCTCAGCGGCGGGCACTATTTCGACTCGGATCAGTGATTCTATTGATGTTGGGTTTTACGTTTCAAACTCAGATGTGGCGTTCAACAAAATTCAAGGACGTGTATTTGAAGTAGACAACGGAGGAACAGTTTGCATTGGTGGATCAGCCGGCAGCAGTCTTGCTTCATACACCAGCCCAAACATCAAGCTCGATACCAACGGCTCCATCACAGCGGCGGGCACTCTCACCTTAAACAAAAACTATGGTAGCAATCCTTCGGGCAACGTAAAAACATTAGTGATAAATAGCGGAGGCACTAATAGCTCAGGCGCAATGTCCGAAAAGATCGCTATGTTCGCTGACGGCTCCATAGCAACAGTTGGTGATGTTGTTTTTAAAGAATCTACCACAAATGCCTTTTCTTTAAAAATTACAGGGGCCAATGGCCAATTAAGGATTAGAGACGAATATAACTCCAGTGATCGTGTAGCTCTTGAAAACACGGGCGCTCTTTTCCTACATCACCTTGATAGTGAAATATCAGTTGCCAGCTCTAACACTAGTGACACAGGTGTAAGTCTTAATGGGGGTAATGCTTCACATTATAATATCTTTGCTAGTGATAATGCTACTACCATGTATATTGGTAGACAAACTACCGATGGTACTTTAATAGATTTTAGGCAAGGCGGAACTCAAGAAGGATCTATTTCTGTCAGTGGCTCGAGCGTTACTTTAAACGGTGGTCACTTATCTCGTTGGTCTCAACTTCCAGGGCTATCTAATACTGACACCTCTGCTCGCCCAACAATTTACAGAGGGACTGTAATGAGTAACCTTGATGAGATGTGTGAATGGTCTTGGGACGCTCAAGATGCAGTGCTTTACACCGAAAAAGACGAACTTCCTAAAGGTGTCAGCGTTGGGGATATAAAAACACCTGCTGTTGCCGCTGGAAAGGAAGACAACCAACAGCTTAACCGCACGAAGGTCAGCGATGTTGAGGGTGATCCAGACGTTGCTGGTGTGTTCTTTGAATGGGATGATACTGTGCCACCACAGGGAGAATCTCATGATTATAAGAATGACTTTTATGTATCAATGACTGGTGATATGGTTATACGGATTGCAAAAGAAACAACAGTTGCACGCGGTGATTTGTTGATGTCTGCTGGTGATGGGACGGCTAAGCCGCAGGACGATGACATCGTGCGCTCGAAGACCATTGCCAAGGTGACTAGCACTACAGTTTCAGAAACTTATTCCGATGGCAGTTATTGCGTGCCTTGCGTATTGATGGCTTGCTAACAGCAATCTGCCCCATTTTCAAGCGGGGCTTTCACGTTTACACTGTCCACAACACTGTTTGACTCATGGCCACTACCACCACCTGGGATATTGCACAGCTCGAAAGAGAAACTGTGGACGGATTTGTGTATACGGCCCACTACACCATCAACTCAACAGACGGCACTTACAACGCTGGTGCATATGGCAGCATCGGTTTTGAGCGTCCTGAAAAACTAATCGCTTTTGCTGATTTAACAAAAGACACCGTCATCGGCTGGGTCAAGGAAGCTATCGGTGGTGCTGACAAGGTTGCAGAAATCGAAGCAGCTTTGCAAGTACAGCTTGACGAGCAAAAGGCTCCAACCAAAGCCAACGGAGTGCCCTGGTCCTGATGACTCGTCCCGACCCAATGATCCCCTGCAAGCCTGGGGCGGAGGATGTTATCGCGATGCGGAATCGTGTGCGATGGATTGACGCTTTATACGAGCACGATGGCCGGGACAATCCAGGCCACGCAATGCACGGCCTATACACCGGCTTGCA
>Ga0098042_1000266_pt1 | contig 20415 bp, 21 predicted proteins | sample 9_EtaG_FD_75066 | JGI IMG/M metagenome (GOLD analysis project Ga0098042, IMG submission 75066) | Marine viral communities from the Subarctic Pacific Ocean - 9_ETSP_OMZ_AT15188 metaG | ecosystem: Environmental > Aquatic > Marine > Oceanic | place: Pacific Ocean | collected 2015-01-10
ATATGGAAAACTTTGATGATTACCTAAAGCAGAATCCTGACAAAGAACGTGAGATGATTGTATTTAGAGCTAAAGCACAAGAGATGGCTCGTGGTGGTGTTGTTAAACTGCAAACAGGTGGTGTTACACCTATAACTCAACCTGACCCACGTGGATTGCCACAACAAAATATACCACAACTGACCGTGCCAACGGATTCTACAATAGGAGATGTATCATCTCAACAGGCTATTAACCCTGCATTACCTACAGGTGGAACAACTGTTCCTGTAGGAACTCAACTAACTCAAGAACAAATGCTTGAACCCACAAGTGGTCAAGTTTCAGGAACTGTTTCTGTGCCAACAGCAATGGCTCAAACTACTATGGCTCAACAACCTATTGCTACTACAGCAAATGTTATGGATGCTCAAGGTGTGGCAGAGCAAGTAAATACATCATTAGATACATTACAAGCTGCTCAAACAAATGAAGCAGACCCTCGTACCCAAGTATTAGCAGCTCAACAAACTGCATCAAGTGTAGGCAATTTAAATTCTGCTCAAGGTAATGCAATACTATTACAGAATCCTGTACAAAGACAGGTACAATCAGGTGAATTAATATCAGGTGCAGCTAACGCAGAAACAGCATCTACATATGCAGAACAAATACAAGCTGCCACAGCTACTCCTACAAGTCAAGCTACGGTACAAGGACAACTTGCTACATTAACTGCTAACTTCGATGCTTCTAATCCACCTTCATGGGCAGCAGGAACATTACGTTCTATACAGGCACAAATGGCACAAAGAGGTTTAGGTGCATCATCAATGGCAGGACAAGCCATGATACAAGGTGCATTAGAATCTGCACTACCTATTGCACAAGCAGATGCTCAAGTACAGGCTTCTTTTGAACAAGCTAACTTATCGAATAGACAACAAAGAGCTATGTTAGCTGCACAACAACGTGCAACATTTATAGGACAAGAATTTGACCAAGCATTTCAAGCAAGAGTACAAAACTCTGCTAGAATTGCTGATATAGCCAATAAAAACTTTACTGCTGAACAATCTATTGCTTTAGAGAATAGTAGAGCAGCTAATACAATGAATCTAAATAACTTGTCAAATAGACAAGCTTTAACTATGGCTGAAGCATCTGCACTAGCTAACTTAGATATGTCTAACTTAAATAATAGACAACAATCTGCTGTGCAAAATGCTCAAAACTTTTTACAATTAGATATGGCTAATTTATCCAATCAACAACAAACGGATTTATTTAAAGCACAACAAAGAACACAAAGCTTGTTTACAGACCAAGCAGCTACAAATGCTGCTAGACAATTTAATGCTTCTAGTCAAAATCAAGTAGACCAATTTTTTGCTAACTTAGCTACGCAGACAGCACAATTTAATGCTACTCAAGCTAATGCTCAAGGGCAGTTTAACGCAGGTCAAGCTAATACTGTAGAAAGATTTAATGCTGAGTTAAACAACCAACGTGACCAATTTAATGCACAGAATCAAATGGTAATAGCTCAGAGTAATGCTCAATGGAGAAGGCAAATTGCTACAGCAGATACTGCTTCTATTAATCGTGCTAACGAATTAAATGCTAACGCATTACTTGATATATCTAAAAATGCTTATGACAACTTATGGCAGTATTATGCTGATAGCATGGAATGGGCATGGACATCAGCAGAGAATGAACTTGACAGAGTAACCACTCTAGCTGAAGCACAAATAGATGCAGGAACTAGAAAAGAAGTAGCTGCTGAACAAAGCTCATCGAGTGCAGGTAGTGCTATTGGAAGTTTAATTGGTACACTTGGTACTGCTTATTTAAGGTTTGGATTATAAAATGATAACTAATTATTCAAAAAATCTATATAAAATGATGGAACAAATAAAAATGAAGCCTACGGAAACAAAGAAAAAAAGTAGTGGTTTATTAGCACCTGTAAAAAACTTTATGAAGAACACTGAAGGAAATGACATGGTTAATCAACCAGCATACAGGGTAGCTAGATATACCAACACAATAAGAAACAAAAGAATGGAAATGAAAAACAATGATGGAAACGAAACAGCCTAGACTAGATGCTCCGATTCCGGGAATGTCTTTAACACATGAACTTGGTGCCAGACCTTGGCAACAACCTGCACAGTTTCCGACTGTAGAGGATGCTGTAGAACATTACACATCAAGAATGATGAGTGATGAGTTTTCTGACCAACTTATAGATATTATGGATATGGGTATACCCTTAACAACTATTGCTAATACTATACAATTAGCAGGAGTTATGGAAGGTAAACATACTGTAGATGTAGGTTTGTTATTATTGCCTGTGCTAATAGAGACCATGATGTTGATAGGAGATTCAGCAGGAATTAAATATAAGACAGGTTTAGATGATGCACCTCGTAGTGACAGAGATAGTTTAGCTAAAAGAACTGTAGAAAAATTAAAGAATGAAATGGAAAATAAAGACGATGATGTAGAAGACATTGATATAACAGAAGATACACCTATTGAAGAAGTGGAAAAAGAAGAAAAACCAACAGGTTTAATGGCGAGGAGAAGTTAAATGTTAAATAAAAACTTTGCTAGAGGTTTAATAGAAGGATTTGCAAAATCTAGTGCCAAAGGCATAAATGATGCTATGGATGATTTAGATGGAAAAATAAGTAGGCTTTCTGAAAAAAGAATGAATAAGGTAACTACAGAACAAGCAAGATGGAAAAAAGATTTTGCCGCCAATGAAGAACAAATAAAATATTTAGCTAATCAATTAAATATTAATGGTGGAAAAGATGGTATGAGATTATTACACTCTTTAATTAATACAGAAACATTTGAGGGAGCAAAGAATATAATACCTTCTATTGTGAAAAAATTAAGTTTAAATGGTATGGATGCAACTAACTATTTAACACAAGGTAAAGGTCTAACTACTTTAGATGGTAAAAAATTACCTACTGCTAAATCCTTAACTAACCTAGTTACATTACCTATGAATATTCCTGATATGGATATGGGAACTGCTTTAGAAGGAAGTGGTGCAAATATATTAAATATATTCACACGAGCAAATGATAATGTTGCAAAGTATGCTCAAAGAACTATAAAATCAGATATGGCTTTAGCTGGAGTAACAGGAGAAACTCCTACTTTCCGTGAGCTTCCTGCTGCAGAAAGTCTTACCATAGATAAGTTTGATTTACTATTAGGCGAAAGTTATGCTAACGATTTGAAAATTATTACTGCTAGAATAGATAACTTAACTAATGCAGACCCTATTCGTAATAAAGACGAGATAGACAAATTAAAGACTATGCAAGACTCAACAAGAGCTTTAATTATGCACACAGGTGATAAACCAGTAACTGATGCAGGAGTAAAATCGGCATCTTCGCAATATTCCAATCAAGCAGGTATAACTCTAGGTATTAAACAGTCTATGATAAATGGTGAGTGGAATACACTAGAAGCAAAAAGTGTTAATTCTAAACTAGCTGCTGATATAGGAACTGTTAATTCAGGACATTTAAAATGGGCGAAGTCCACAGGTAGAGCAAGTTTAAATGACCGAAAAAATCCTAATGCTACAGCTAGAGGATTTATACCAACAAGTTTCCATGAAAAAATAAGAAATAGTGAAGGATATGATTTAGAAAATGCATTAGAACCTAATCAGTTTTTAATGATTGCATCTAAAAATCTTCTTAATGTTAAACGAATAACAAAAGAAATGATTGCTAAAGACCCCACTTTAGATTTAAATAATGGTAATCCTTACCTCACAGTATCTCATGTAAGAAAAAAACCACCTGTTAAGCCATCGACAGAAATGAAAAATAACATTAGTATTGATAAGAACATTAATGATATTAATGGTGGAGATTCCGATATACAATTAAATAGTATAGTAAAAGCTTTTCAAAATAGTCAAACTTCTACACAGGCTAGAAAATTTGTAACTTGGGCAAATATATTTGAGCCAAACACCACTGTTTTACAACGAAAAGAAAAGTTTAAAAGGGAATTTGGTTTTGACTGGGATAGTATTCAAGGTGCAGGACAAATTAAATAATGTCATATCAGTATTTAGACCAAAAAGATTTAAATGAAGAAACTTTAAAAAACGAAAAAGAGTTTATTGAAGATGCAGCTATTTTTCTTGAGAATAGAGAAGGTTATGAGTTTGACTATAATAAAAAGGATGTTAACCAAGATATATATGATGCTTATATGGAACACTTTCGTGTTCAAAACGTAAATGAAGTTACTGCCACTAGAGATTTGTTTTATGCTCAAACAGCTAATGCTGAAGAAAAACAAAGAATGGGCAGATTAATGAATGTATTTGATAAAATGGATGGTGAATTAGGTTGGGGTGCTGCCTTAGATTATGCAGAGGGTGTATTTACTGCTCCTTCTACCTATGCTGGTATATTTTCTTTCGGTGCGGCTAAAGCAGGTTCATTAGCAGCTCAACAAGGTATTAAATATGGTATACGTGAAATACTTAAAAGGAGTGCAAAAGAATCTTTAAAGAAACAAGGTATAAAAGCTACAGCTACCAATGTCTCAAAAGAAGTTGCAAAAGCTGGTATTACAAAGAAAACAGGTGCTAAATTAAAATCTCTAGGTCAGGGTTTTATTGGTGGTGGTTATAAGACTGCTCTAGGTTCTGTGGGAGTAGATGCAGGTGCTAGTGCTTTTAATATATATCAACAAGGCAGAACTAGAGAAGAATTAAATATAGGTGATGTTAGTTTTAAGGACATGGCTTTAGGTGCTACTTTTAGTGCATTAGGGAGTGGTTTTATTGGTGCTTTTACAGGAAGCAGTAGAACTGTTAGTGCTAATGTAGCTGAACAAGTAAGAATTTCTGCAATTAAAAAAGAGTCTAACGTTATTGAAGCTGTCCATAAAAACTTAACCACTAAAACAGCAAAAGGAAAAAATACCAAAGCTACCTTTAAACAAATTAAAAGAAAACTTTCTTTGCTAGATACTGTTCCTGAAAAATTAGCAGAAGGTAAAAAGTTAAAATCTCCAGAAGGTTTGTCAGGCGATATAGATTTTAAATCAGGTAACTTTGTACCTACAATAGAAGAAAAATTTCACGAAAATATAGCATCTGCCGCATCTCAAATAATTGCTAAAGTGAAACCTATTGTCAAAGAGGTAAAAACTAAAAAAGGGGGGAAAGCATTTGCTGAAGAAAGGATAACATCTCGACTAGCACGTGGTTTAACTAGTGGTGACGTAAAAATGCCTGAACTTTTAGAAATATTAGATAATCATGGTTTATCTATGACACATTTATCTTCTTTAATTGTAGAAGAATATAGCCAAGCTGGTAGACTTTTGCAAAAAGCAGGAGCAATGAAAAAAGCAGATAGAGCACAATTATTAGAAGAACTTGCTGGAGTAGACCAAAAACTTCTAAATCTAGCAGAAATTGAAAATCCTGCCAAATTAGCATTAAAACAAGGAGAAAATGAAGGTAGTAAAATAAAAAATCTTTTTACTAATTGGTTTAATTTAAGTGCTGTCAATAAAGCTCGTGTTGGTTTTATGACTATACAAACATCTACTACTGCACGTAATACAACAAATGGGTATATGAGAAATCATTTATATGCTTTAGATAATCTTGGGTCAGGTCTATTTAATTTAACTAAGGGTGGTGGATTAAAAGTTGCAGGTTTAACAAATAAAGCATTATCAGATGAAGGCTCTAGGGCAGTAGCTAAAGGTATGGCTCAAATGAGAACTGGTGGACAATCTCTAGCCATGAAAGATTTGTGGCTAGGTATGAGGTCATGGGAAACTGAAGCATTAGAATTATTATTTAGAGATAGCAGATTTACTAAATCCATAGATTCTAAATTATTATTTAGAGAGATGGGAGACATAGGAAACTTAACAGGTCAAGAAGCTGGTATAGTAGGTATAGCAAGAAAAGCTAACTTTCTTAATACCATGAGTGATAATCTATTTAAAAGGGCAATATTCTCAAGAGAAGTTGACCAATTTATGAGAAGTAAAGGTGGATTTAAGGGTGGATTAAAAGAATTTTTTGAAGACTATTATTTAGACCCCATAACAGCAAATCAAAAAAAGACTCAAGCCTTTAAAGCTCTTTCAGAATCAGAGGGTGGTAAAGAAGCTCTAGGCAATGCTATGAATAAAGCTTTAGAGTTTTCTTATCAAACAGGAGGTTTTTCTAATAGAGAAGGTGGATTTAACAAACTAGCAGATTGGTTTATTAAAACAGCTACTGAATTTATACCTTTTTCTGCTGTAGCACCCTTCCCTAAATACTTGGTTAATCAACTTATATTTCAATATGAACATATACCACTGTTGGGATTAGCTAATTTAGGTGGTATTTTAAATAAAGCAGGTGGCAAAAAAGGTGTCAGGGGTTATGACTTAATGGGTCTTGGCAAAAGTTTTGGTACAAGAGTCGTGTTTGATGATGAAGCCTTTGGTAAACAATTAGGTGGTTTAGCAACCATCGCTACTTTTTATGGTATTCGTGCTAACTTTGGAGATGAAAGTTCGGGTCCTTACGAATTTAAAGTCATGGGAGACACTTATAATTTAGAAGCTGCTTTAGGTCCTTTTATGGGTGCGGCATGGGCGGCAGATTGGTTGTATAGGCACACAGGACCTAATGAAAGAAGTAGAAAAGTAGGAGGTGTTACATTACCTCAAATACATGATAATGATAAAGTAGCTGTTGGTATATCAGGAAAATCGAGAGATGGTATTAATGCATTATTAGGTGGTTCAGCTAAAGGTGGTTCAGGTCTATGGATTGTGGATTCTTTAGTTGATGGTTTTGTAAATGCTGACCAAGCAGGAAGTCCTGCCACAGAAAAAGCACAAGAAATAGTTGCAGAATTTGCCGCAAACTTTTTTAATTCTGCTCTTGTTCCATTAGGTTTACTGAAAGATATAGCAGGTATAACATTAGAACCTGAGTATAGAATAATTAAAGATACTAGTGATGTAGATATGATGGAATACATGTTGAAAAAAGCCTTTAGGTCTGCTCCACATGAATTTAAATCAGAAGAAGGTGATATTCCTGTAAGGCAACCCACTAAAAACAAACCGTTATATAATGTAAATCCATTTATAAAAATGTTAGTAGGTTGGAATCAAGAAGATAAAAAGAATATTGTGGAAAAAGAATTAGATAGATTAAGATTTGATTATCGTGAAATTTCTCCAACTAGAATAAAAGGTGACAAAGGATTATCTAATGAAGCAAAGGGATATATGGGTATAGCAGCAGAAGAAGTTTTGATTCCTTATATTTTAAGTGACGAATATAGAAGTTATAAAACGGATAAACAAAAAAGGTATAAATTAAAAGAAAAATTAAATTTTGAAAGAGCTCAAGCTAGAAAAAGAACTTTATTACCAAATGCAACTTTAGAAACACCTAAAGAAATGCACAGAAAATATAAAGCTATATTTAGAAACCTACCAACTGCCCAAAGAGATATGGTAGCTGAAGAATATTATCTTAGAACAGATGGTGGTAATATTTATGATGCCGACACAGATGCAGGTAAAGGCGATTATGAACAGGGTTTAACTATTTATATGGAGTTATTTTCTGATAATTTAGACAAAAACTTTGTTCCACTAAAAGAAGATTTATCCACAACAATACAATAAACTAACGTGTATCTCCTGAACCTGACAAAGTTCCACGTACTTTTCTACCATGTAACTTCTTCAAGTTCTCTTGCATAATTGTATTTAAACTCACACCCAACTCACTAGCTAATACAGCACAATACCAAAGAACATCTCCTACTTCATAGGCTATGGATTCCCTGTCACCCTTGCCATCACGTATTAGTTTCTTCACTTTACCTGCCACTTCACCTGCTTCACTCGTCAAGCCTAGAGCTAAATACTCTAAGGCTTTTTCTTTTGGGAAGATAGCAGTTTGCCCTGCTCGTGCTTCGTAGAAATCAGCAGTCATTACTTCTGCTATAACTAAATTATCCTGCATGAACTTTCTCGCTTCTTCTTCTAGCTTCATCTCGTTTGACCCTTTCTAATCGTTGAAAGTAGGATATATTAAAACCTCTTTCCCACTCTCGTGCTTGCATAGTATTGAGGTTATACGGATTAGTTAATCTTCCTCTTTTAAAATCTCCTACACCTTTAGCAAATTGTATCTTTAAAGGTGCATCATATTTACTTAGATTTGGATTCCTCTTTCTGCTCTTCTGTCTTTGTTGCATCATCTTGTCTCCTTTCAAAATATTTAATTATCATGTTAAGTTTATCGTCATTCATAGCTACTTTATCTAGTTCTGCATCTATTGATTGCTGTATATCTTGATGTTCTCCTATACCCACAGACCTAGTTAATAGTATCTCTACATTTGCTATGTGTTTATTTATTAAGCCTACATAGTAAGACTTGGATGCGTTTAATAACATATCTCTCATATTATACTCCTTTAAATGATTTTATTACATCAGATGAGAATAGTTTTTGTAGATTCAACAGATACATCTTTGATGCATTGTGGTCTCCACCTGAAACTGTTCTCTTATAATCTAGGTTGGCAATTATCTTTTTTAAAGATTCTACTTTAAATACTAATGTACAAAAAGTATCTTCACCAACACAAAGATTATGAAACCAATAGTCAGCTTCCGTAGCATTAATACCACTAGGTTTACCATAGCTTTCATATTCTATAGCTATGTTGCCTGTATTTTGCCACATACCTCTTTCACTTTTGACTTCTATTTTTTTATCTTGCAACATGTCTGCTACAACTTGCTCTCTTACTTTGCCATATTCTAAATCTATGTCAAACTTTTTTCTGTCTTCTATACATGGTTCTAATACATTCATTCTAATTCTCCTTTCGTGGAGTTAAGGGTTTAGTTCTTTTAGGTTTCAGATGTAACATCTCTCTGATGTGCAACTTTCTACCTTTGAAGAACACTATTAAGTTGATTGTTGTATTGATGGAAATGGCTATTAATAACCACCATTGCCACCAAAGTAATTGACTACCTTCTAACACTAACTAGCCTGTATGTCAACCATCTCACACGCATCTGCTGTGCAAGCTAGTTCCCTTCCACCACTAGTTGTATCTTCTTTTTCGTAGTCAGCTAACTTCGACCAATCAATCGAAGAAGGCATCTTTTTGTAAGCTTTTTCATATTCTTCACCTGTTATATCTTGATAAGGTGCTTGGGCATATGTATGGTCACTAAATGGAAGAAAGGATATACCTGACACTTCATCAAAGTTATCATATACCCATGCTCCTACTCTCATCCACTCATCTTCTTTAACAGATACAGTAACAGAAGGTTTATGCTCACACCAATGTCTTTGGAACATAAGCCAATACTCTAGCTGTTGAATAGCAGACATTTGTGTCCTAGTAACAGCACCTGAAGGTGACTTCATAGGAAAGCTGAATACAGTTGTGCTGTCAGGTTTCATAACGCATGGCTCACTTGGTATGCCACTATCTTTCATAAACTGTGTCAATGGGTCTTTATTATCACCACGTACAGTTCTTATGTAATAATCATTATGTCTAGCATGTATACCTGAAGCACTGTCAACTAATTGACTAACTGTACCACTAGGTTTAACACACGTGATTGCAGTTGACTGTGGAATACCTAAGTCTTTAGCCATCTTCTTATTAGTTTCCACTGCTACATCTCTTAATATTGTTAAGATTTCTTCTGTCCATATATCGGTATCTAATATACCTGTTAGGGAAACTCCTAATAATCTTTCTTCTTCTGTATTATCTCTCCATACCTTACGTAAATACTTAAAGTTAGTAAGAGTAGATTGAAATGTACCAAGTATAGTAGCCATACGTACCTTTTCTGTTAAAGAGTTAAGGTCATCTGTGGCTCTACACACTACCTCTGTAAGATTACAGAACTGATATGGTCTAAGTATAATCTCACTACATGGATTACAACCAAAGTAGTGGTCGGATTCCCTTCTGCCATTTTCCGAAGCCTTCACTCTAGCTGCCTGTCTATTAAAGATACCACGTTCTCCTGACTTAGATTCATATAAAGATGTCCACTCTCGCATGAATGTACCCATTTCAGGCTTACCTTTAAATGCTACAGAGTTATTAGCTAGTGCTCGTTGCCCTTCATTCTCCCACCATTGACCTGACTTAGCATGTCTCATTTGGTCATCGCCTAAGTTAGACAAAGATATAAGAGCAGACCTACGGACACCACCAACAACTACAACCTCTCCTATCTTACACATTAAGTCGTGACACTCAATAGGAAATAATCTTCTGCCTTTAGCACCCTTGAACTTCTGTATGCAGAACTGAAACAACTCAACTAATGGTGCAGGTCCTGATGCCCTACCACCAAATGTTTTTAGTCTTGCACCTGCTGGTCTGACCTGTGACACATCCCAAGTAGGTACTTGCCCTACATATAGCATAGCAATAAGTTCTCTCAATGATTTTGCCCAACCGGGTCTGCTGTCACCTACAGTGATGATAGTAGTGCTATCCTCAAAGTGTTCATTGACTATAGGTAGCTTGTCTACGTTCTCACGTTCTACAGAGAAGCCTACACCTGTGCCACACATAAGTATATACATACACTCATCAAATGAACGTGGACTATCTACAGGTATATAGCTACAGTTATAACCCCCTACATGGCATCTATCTAATGCAGGTCCTGATGTCATCAAAGCTCTCATGCTTGGCATGACTCCTAAACTCATTATTTGATTAGTTAGCTTTTCTTTAAGTGCTTTAGTCACAGTATAGTTATGATTATTTTTTAAATGATTGCTCATATAATCAAAGTATCTATCTACTGTTTCAGACCAATTCTCTCTTCTCTGTTCATTATCTTTCCATCTTGCATAGCGAGAGAGTGCTATAAAGTTTTGATAATCTGTAGGTAAGTAATTATTAATCATATTTTTTATTCTCCATTATTGTTCTCATATTAGTTATATTAATTCCGTCTATCTCATGTACTAAATCTTTTATGTACTCTTGTATTTCTTCGTCTAATCTGCCATCTGAAGGTATAGGATATTCTTCAGGGTCTACCTTCAATGTAAGCATCATATTAACTTTTACCATCGTATACCTCAATAAGTTTATTGAGATACCATTGTGCTTTCTTTAAATCTTCAACACCATTCTTATACCTGTATCTCCATAGGTACTTAACTATATTACCTTGCAAGTAATAATCAAATCCATTTGTTAACATAGCTTCTAAGGCATCGATAGTTTCAATACCTGCTTTATTGTAATGTTCAGGACTGTTTACCATATCTTTCTTTTCCATCTGTTTCTCCTTCTCTGCCATCATTCTCATATATTCCATGTGTCTCATATCTTTTATATATTCTCCGTTTGCTAATGTCAATGATTATTTTCTTTATCAAATTTAATTGATATAACATTTCCTGATACATCATGCACTGTTGCTTTTTGGGGTAAATTATTATTTGCAGGTTCTGTAGGGGTGCTCATGTAATCCAATACTATATCTTCAAACTTCTTATTATCTTGAATTAGTGACAAAGCCGCACAACCCATTTGGCATATTTGTTCTAATTCATAAAAACTATCGTCATCTAAATTAGTCTTCCTAGCATTAATAACTAATTGAAAAACTCCTGTATATTTACCATCATCGGTAACGTCAGGAACTATTTCTATAAAAAATTGATTGCCTTTGTTATCACATTTCATTGTCATTTCTTTCTCCTTATTTTAGCTCCCACAAATTTTATAAATTTAGGATGTTTGTTTTTACCTTTTTCCTTTAACCAATCTTCAGGTATGATTCTATCGTAATATCTGAACCCATACTTGATACACCATTCTGCGTAACTTGATTTTGCTCCTTTACTTAACTTGGCTTTACTATTAGTAAATACAAATCTTATATCTAATTTAGGATGTTGTTTCTTTATAGCTAAGTGTTTTCTTCTGTCAACTGCTAAGAATCTACCTTTAGTTTCAATAATAATTCCATTTTTAAGTATAAAATCAGGAGTATAGGTGCGATAGGCTAAATCTTCCCATTCTATTTTGATAGATTCGTACTCATACTTGTACTTTATCGTATCAAGAGCCATAGAAATCTTATGCTCTAGTCCACTCCTATACCCATACTTTATTGCTTCTCGTCTTACCTTATGAGGTGACACTTAGAAGTTTCGCCATGTTATACCTGAGAAAGGATTGTAAGCAGGGGTATATCCCAAGTTCTTTAACTCTTCCTTAACTGCTTCTTCAGCTAATCTTTTAGCTTCCATAGCATCACGTAAGCCTGATGTACGCATTTCACGATACTCTTTTTTAGCTTCAGATAATTGCTTTTCCATTTCTTCGATATTAGATTTTAATTCGTCAAGTGATTTACTCATTTATATACTCCTTTCTCAACTCAACATACGACACAATCTTAGGGAATTGTGCCTTAGACATTACGGATGGTAACTCTTGCAAGTTTTCCCAACACGAATTTTTATAGTCACAGAAACTACAATTAATTCCTAAGACTTTGTTGCCTGTAGGCTTTCCCCTAAAAAATTCTTCTACAGGCTCAAAGCAACGTTCAAAGATATTGTCTTTAACCTTTTGAACAGTAGCTTTAATTTTGTTCATCTCCTTTGTTTCATCTACAGAGTTAGCAGACACGTACTTGAATTTACCATTAGCTTTGTTGACTACCCACCAACCACCAACTTTTTTCTTGGCAGCTTTTGCATAGCCAACTAACTGTGCTATATATCCAAATGCATCTCCCTGACTCAAGGTATCAAAGGATTCAAACTTATTATCGTAAGACCAACTTGAAGCAGACTTAACATCGTCAACTGCACCATCAATAACTAAGTCATAAGTACCATTTATATGTGTGTCATTAACTTCCAATGATACATTTTCAGGTTCTTCATACTTAACTCCTGATGCTTTGAGCAAACCTTTAAATACAGCTTCAACTATATCCCCTAACATCATGTTCATCATAAAGTTATTAGGTTTACCTGTGGCTAATTCAGGTTTGTTTTTATCAAACCATAGCTGACATGTAGGTCTACCCAAGTTAGACATACGTAATTTGAAGTCTTTACGACTCTCTCCACTCCCAAACTGCTTACGTAGTGCATCCATTACGTCTTTACCTACCTGCTCTATCACTTCGTCAGGCATAGTAGTTTTACCATTTACTGCATCAGACATATACTGATGCACTAGCAGTTCGGCAGGGTGAGAAGGATTAGGCATTTGCTGATTCCATCTCAACATCAATGAAATCATCCACAGTCTTCATATCATCGTGAGATAAAACATCTTGCCTTTCAGCAACTGCTGTATCCCATTTAGCTATGATACCATCATTATGAACCTTTATCCAATCCATAAAGTCTCCAAAAGTTTTGTGGTCTTCCTCAGTTATATCTAATTTATTTGTTAAATCTAACTTAACATTAGATGTATAAAAAGTATTTCCACTATTACCTTTATGCCCTGTAGTGCCATCTAAGTCTATGATATGCTGTAGTGGTAGTCTTTCCATCTTAGCAAACTTAGAGAACACACCACCTAAAGCTTTGTAGTCTTCCCTATTATTAACTTCCCATAGTGCAGGAAAGCTAGAAAGTTCTTCATCCACTTCTTTGCCATCTATGGCTTTTACAGGTTGTAACATTTCAACCATGCCAAATACAACTCTGTATCTCTTTACAGCTTTTATAGATGCCTTAACAGTTTCAGATAAAGAATGATAATCTTCTACAAAACCTGCTGGTTTTCCACAGTTAAAAGTTCCTGCATCATCCTTTAAATCTATGTTTAGATTATCTGCTAATATAGATGAAGTATAAAATCCCTTCTTCTCTCCTTCTTTCATAGAAGTATTTTGAGTCCATCTCTTGTACATAAAACGTTGTAGAAATGGTCTAAACCTAACCTTCTTCGCAAAGAAAAATTTAGATGGGTCTCCAACTTCTTCTAATCTATATGAACCACCATCTACTACTTCTGTGGTTATTTCTTTACCCTGACTATTTATATCTTTTCCCATAGTAGGATTATGCCAAAGCCTAAATCTATTTAGTATATTGGTCTTTTTATCTGTAGACATTGTAGGCACTCCCATAGCTTTCGCCATAGTTGCATAATTATCTGTATTTATAGTTACTACTTCATTCATTTTATTTTTCTCCTTTCAAAAGAATCCTAGTTATATCACGACACATCTTTAGTGTCAAGCCAATTATCTCCTATTTTCGCTTCTAATAGTAAAGGTACATTAAATTCTATTCTAAAGGTTTTATTTATCAAAGTATTTAAAGTTTTATTTACATTACGAATAATATTCAATACGTCTTCCTCTTCCTGTGGGTGAATATCTATTACTATAGAGTCGTGTACAGTATTTACCACACATGAATTATACTTGTCAAGTGCTTTATCTATTTCTATTAAAACTAATGGCACTACATCAGCAGTAGCAAAAGATTGCACAGGATAGTTTTTTATTTGAGTAAAGTAGGACACACTACCATTACTCCTTCTCTCTACATCAGGAAAAGAAAACTGCCTACCTGAAGGTGTCGTAATCATATTAGTTTCTAAAGCTTCTTTAGCCAATCTGGAGTGCCATGATGCAACTCCTTTGTACTTTTGTGTGAACTGTTCATAATATTTTGCTTCAGCAGACGTTCTCCCAAATCCTGTTGCTCCATAGAGGGGTGCAAAGGTATGAGCTTTTGCTTCTTGCCTAGAAGTCTTCTGACCTGATTTCGTAATGACCGAAGCAGTGTATGCATGTACATCAAATCCATCTCTTATCTCCTTTATAGCTGTTTCATCTTGTGATAAATAGGCAGCGGTTCTAAACTCTAACTGTGCAAAGTCAGCTTCCAATATCTTGCCACCTGCCCAACGTGATACAAATACTTTTTTAACAGGGAACGTACCACCTCTAGGCATGTTCTGCATGTTTGGGTCTGCACCACTAAACCTGCCTGTGGCAGTTCTGTGTTGTAATAATCTAACATGAAGCCTACCATCTGATTTAACATGAGTACTAATACCCTCAACAAAAGATGATAAATAAGTATCTAAGGCAGACAATCTTTGTAAATCAGTTAAAAATTGCACTGCATCTGTTAAATTATTTTTCTTAGCTACATTACGTAATATATCTAAGTATCCTTTATTTGTTGTAAACCCATTAGCACTTATCCATTTAGCATTAGGTGCAGAGAATTTTAATCCTGCTACTATTCTCGTATCATTAAATAAGTAGCCAAGAGTATTACAAGTATTACACCTGTTTGGTTTAGAGTATAGAGTACCATTTTTTTTTACCTTTCTTATGTATCCTTCCCCCTTACACTCCAAACATTTAACTGCCTGAGTTTTATATACAATATTAGAATATTCTTTTACTTTATCTTTGTATTCCGTAATATCCATATAAGGATGGAAGTTGTTTGCCCACATAGTTTTGTCTACAGGTTTCTTGCTATAGATAACCCAAGACATCTGTTCAGGACTATTTAAATTAATAGGTGTATCTCCCATTAAATTACGCACTTGTTGAGTGAGCCTGTTCTCAATGCCTTTCTTTTCTTTTTCAAACTCTACCCTAACCTCATCTAGCTTAGAAACATCTACTTTAAAACCCCTTCTATATATTTTAGCCAATGTAACTGCAACTTGATTAGTTAATATAACAGTATCCATGAGAGATGCATATTCCACACTATTTAACTTTTTGTATATCTCATCAGATAGTTGTTGTGTTGCATGTAAGTCAGCAGATAAATAACTAGAGAGTTCATCAGCAGGTATCTCATCTACACCTACCCCCTTTTTAAAATATTCCTTTAGTGTATCCTGCTTCTGCGTATCTAACTCATATCTTTCTGCACATGCTTCAAGTGACAATGGTTGTTTGTTACCACGTTGTAATACATATTCTCCCAACATAGTATCAAAGACAGAGCCTTCGTATTTAAAGCCACACTCCCATAACCACATTAAATCGTGAACAATGTTATGTCCTATGAGTATAGTAGCATTATCTATTAAATCTTGTACCCCTGTAAAATCATCACGAAACAAATATTCTTTTCCTGTATCTGTCAGACAACCTACCATGACAAGTTTGTTTGTAGATTCAAATGGGTCAAGATGCATCTTACCACCACGATGAGTAACGGTATTTTCTACATCTATTGTTAATTTCATACTTCATACCTTCCTACTTGATAATTCAAATTACAATGAACAACACCATGCCATCCTGTAAGTTTATTCTTTACCACATTTAAATGCCTTTGTAAATCTTCTTCTGTCTCATCTTGTCTCGGTGGATTCTTAGCAATTAAAATCATTAAGTCTGCTTCTGCAGCTTTACCTGTACGACTACCTTCCATCATACTTTGATTGAGTAACACCTTACCTTCTGCATCAGCAGATAACTGTGACATATAAAACATAGCACATTGATGTTCTTTAGCAATCATACGAGCATGGATTGCATTAGCTTTCAATGCTTCATCTGCTCTAGCAAAACCTGCTGTACGTGCAAACTTGTCTCCCATATCCAATATAACTATATCAGGTTTATATGCTTTACACACACTCTCAACCCAAGCCATGTCACGACCTGTGGCATCCTTAATCTTGATATTCTTCTTGATTGGTTCATACAAGTCACGTGCCTTAGTAGGGTTTGCCTTTATCTCTCGCATGGTCATACCTGTTGATGCAGTCAAATATCTTGCACCTACTCTATGACTACCTTCTTCATTACACAAGATAATACAACTCGCACCTTGCCTTGCTAAACCATCAGGTCCTGCTAACAAACTCGCATGGAAAGAAGTCTTGCCTGTATTAGGTCTTGCTCCTATCTCAATTAAATGTCCTGCATTAATACCCTCAACTTGTCTTGTTAAAGATGGCACGTTAAATGTCCATCGTGCTTCTAAATCATTCTTAGCTAATAAAGTTTCTATATCCATATCATCCCACTCCACATTAAGGTTAGGTGTAAAATCATCTCCGTACATCTCAAGTATATGTCTTATAGGTTCTAAGCTTGAATGAGAACCATTCACATAATCAAATCCTATGTTGGCTATATCTTCACCAACGATTTGTTGAAATAACTTTGATAACACTTCTTGTGCTACGTCTGCACCTAGAGGTTGCTCATTCTTAATCTGTCTAAACAATGAACTATATGCTTGTTTCTGTGCAGTAGTCATTGATGGATTGTTAGACATAAACAATGCTTCAATCTCATCAGGGGTAACACTACGTTCATATCTACTCATGGCAGTATCAATAGCCTGTTTTATTTTCCTAGTATCCTTACTAAATAATCTATCAGGACATCTAGCTCCTCTATGGTCATCATAAAATGATTTATCCATGAGACTTCTTACTAATGCTAATTCCATTTCTGTGTCTCCTTTGGGGTTAATAGTTTCAAATTATCTTCGTCTTCCTTCACTCTGTATTTTATATCATCTTTTAATTTAAGTATCTTAACGTCACTTACGTATGTTCTCAACTCTTTTGCAAAAGATAGGGTCTTTGGCAATGCATCAGGGTCAAGTGCTATTATAGCAGTAGAGAATTGTGAAAGGAATCTTTTATGAGAATCTGCTAATGACGTTCCCAACACAGCTACCCCTACGTAAACATCACTACCCACAACGACTGCACTAATACAATCCTCTACTACAACTGCGACACTACCACAACCAAATGAATAAGGCAAGTCCGAATTACCATAACGTTTCCATTTTGGTAACTTATTATAGAATGACCTTCCTGTAGCATCAACAATTACACCATCTTTTTTAATAGGAAATACTATTCTGCTTTCCTTCACATCATATAACAAATCTACTTCGTCTATTTCTAATTCCCACAATTCGCAGAAATCCATAACCTCTCTTCTGTACCCATGTGGTACTATATATTCAGGCATTTCATATTTATTATTATCATGTTCCTCTTGTTTCTTTTGTATTGAACGTATCTCATCAACAGTAAGATGAACACGAGAACTACCTTTTGTGCTACAACTAGCCTTGTAACAATTCCAAAGAAGCGAACCCATATTATTTGTAACAGAGAATGTTTTGTAAGAATTACATATAGGACAGTTTAATCTTTTAGTCTCCCCATTCCCTACATTTAATTGTTCTACATATTTATATATATTAATCATATTATATATTACTCCTTTTTGTCGGCATTTAACATGCTTGTACCATGCATATTATTTTCTGTCAACCCCCTACGAGTTTTTAATGCTAAATTAGCACTTGTGAATGTATTTTTCATGTAGGGTTTAACAGATTGTGGGTTAGCATGACCTGTAACAGACATAATATTACCCATAGATACACCTGCATCTACCATTTCAACTGTACCTGTTCTACGTAAGTCACTCAATCGTAGCTCCTTAGAGAGTCCAGCAGAGTCCATAACCTTTCTAGCCATTATGGGTAGCTTAGTAAGTGAATAAGGCACGTAAGACCCTCTGTAGGCTCGTGGTCGAGGTACTACATATTTTTGAAACCCATAATCATCTTTCTGTTGGTGTAACATCTCTGCCAACTCATCTGATATAGGTAAAAATACTTCTGCCCTACGTTTTGATTGTAATAAATACATTTTATTCTCATCTAAATCTATAGAATCCCACTCAAGCAATCGCATATCGCCAATTCTTTGACACCATTCGTATGCCATATGTGCAATTAAGCCAATACTTCGTGTTTTAAAGTCGGAGTAAGCAGTATCAAGAAACCTGATAACGTCTTTCTTAGACCAAACAACTTTACGATTATTGGAAACACGTTTCTTTATATTACTAAAAGGATTTGTGCCACAATGTTCCATATTTATGCCATAATTTAATAATACTCTAGCTACGGACATGATGTGATTAGCCATAGATACACCTCTATCACACCATACATTGTATGCTAACTTAGCCATCTTAGTAGTCAAACTAGACAGTACGAGACTGCCTAGCTTCTGATTTTTTTGAACAGAAGTGTTGGAAAACACATCTAAGAAATACTTATATTGTGCTTTAGTTTCTGCTCGTAAGTTATTGTATTCAAAGGATAAATAGTAATCCTGTATCAAAGTTTTTATCTTCATTTTAGGCAGCCATCAATGATTTAAACTCAGGTGAGGAAACCCATTGTGATACTTTTTGCTCTCTTGCCCACATGGATTGTGCAACAGTATCCTTGCCTGTATTTCGTAGGGCAAAGCCATTTCTCTCATCTGCATAAGTCGCATAGTTTGTGAAAGCAGAGTATAATGCGAACACATTCTTACCTCTCTTAGAAATTTCTACACAAGCTAACTCATACATTTTCTTAGCTAACTTCTCTGACTTAATTATCTTCTCAAGTAATGTCTTACCATCTACGTTAAGAGGTGTATCAGCCATTGATTGCAGATATTTTTGTCTAGCATCAAAGGTATTCTTAGAGTTTTTAAGTTCCCATATAAAGTTATCTATGTTGAAACCTTTAGTGTTCTTCATCATCACAGATTTAAAATCACCTGTAATTTGTCCATTAGAACAGTATGTATCTATAGCACCAACGTGTGCTTGATTAGAACATGAACCATCTATGGCATGTAAGCCTATGATTCTCTCATTTATAACTGTCTGATGTTTAGCTGTCGTTATAGTATGTGACACGTTAGGTAATGTAATATCTACCTGTGACCATGCATTGTTTCTCGCACTTCTTAGTGTAACTTTTGCATCATACAAATCCATGAAGTCACGATTGTCTTGTATAACTTGTTCCATAGCATTAAAAAATGCAGGATGAGATGCACACTTGAAGCCACTACCAACGATACCTAAGTACTCGCCTGTATCTTCTCTGACTACATACTTATGGTCTCTCATTTTAGTTGGCTCATAAGCTACCTTAAAATTTAAGTTATCATCTAATGTAATTAATTTGTCTTGTACTATATCTAATGGCATAGTTTTTCTCCTTTTCTAAAGTTATGTGCCACAACTTGTGGCATTTGGTTGTTAATAATTGTGTTGTATAAGATATTTGGACAGAAGTCAAGCCTTAAACTCATAAGACCCACTCCATCTTGTATAGTGTCCATGTTCACACTCAACTTTAGCACCAACAATATTAGCAAGTTGATGCTCCATTCCATCTAGCTTACATATCTGTTCATAGTCTAATGGACACTTGTCATCCGTAACTCCATTAATAGTTCTTAATGTTTCTAGTATATCTAATATTTCTCTTGACTGTTTAGTTGTCAAGTTTAATATTTTATG
>Ga0098042_1000269_pt1 | contig 20227 bp, 25 predicted proteins | sample 9_EtaG_FD_75066 | JGI IMG/M metagenome (GOLD analysis project Ga0098042, IMG submission 75066) | Marine viral communities from the Subarctic Pacific Ocean - 9_ETSP_OMZ_AT15188 metaG | ecosystem: Environmental > Aquatic > Marine > Oceanic | place: Pacific Ocean | collected 2015-01-10
GTTACCTTGTGCGTCATACTGCGGTACAGGAAGCAACGAATTAACTCCTGACCCTGCAGTTGCAGCATTTTTAGCTTGTGCAGCTTGAATACCTGTAGCACCTGTCGGGGTAGTATTTAGTGCGGTAGGTTTTGCTTCATACGCAGGGTTAGCAACATTTTGTTCTTCCAAAACTTTTGCTTGTTGGTCTGCAATTTGACGTACCACATCTAAAGCCGCAAGCCCCTCTGTACTAGGAGTCGCGTCGTCAGTGCCTGCATCTGTTGCTGCCTGATCTATCTCAGAGGTAGTAGGTGCATATGGCTCAACGTATTGCATATCAGAAAAATAACGTAGCCCACCGCTACCGGGGCGTCTATTAGGATCGTAGGTGTTTGCTACACGACTACGCACGGCAGTGTAATCAGGAACATCTCCTTGGTATCCGCCACCTGCGTCTGGCCCACCGCTATCAAACGCACGATTTAGGAAGTAACTACCTGCAATATTAGCAACTCCACCCCAATTCACACTCTTAATTACATCACTAAAATTAACGCCCTGCCCTGCTGGACCTCGTTCTTTACCTGTGATCCAATCTACTGTGGTGTTCCAAAAACTCATTGGTTATCTCCGATAATAAGTAATATTTTATCAGTTAAGTCCCCTACTTGTCCACCCTTTGCGAACGGACTAGGGTATTTCTTTGCTTGTTCAGGTGTAGCAAAGATAGTGTCAAAGTCATAAAAGTATTCAATTTCTCCCGGTTCGGGCGTTTTAACGTCTACTTGTTGCCCATATAAATCCTGTTGGCGCATTAACAAATCACGGTATGATGCCTTCTTTTGGTTCTCAATTTGCGTTTGAAGTTGTGACTGCACATTGATCTGATTGTTCACAATGGTGTCGAGTACAGTATCTATCGTAGTGTCTACACTTGTGGCTGTATTAACACCTGTATTTGTATTTGTGGTTGTATTAACACCTGTATTTGTATTAACACCTGTATTTGTATTTGTATTAACACCTGTATTTGTATTTGTATTAACACCTGTATTTGTATTTGTATTAACACCTGTATTTGTATTTGTATTAACACCTGTATTTGTATTTGTATTTGTACCTGTGCTCGTATCTGAAGATGTATCCGTGCCCGAAGATGTATCTGAAGATGTATCAGTACCCCCTGCGTAAGTAAGCGGATTTCCGTCTGGTAGAACGTATATACCGTTTTCTATAGTAACTCCTGCTAATGCGGGGTTGCCTTCTGCAATAGCCTTATCAATCTCCGAATTACTACCTACTGCAATACTGCCTCCCAGTGGGTTAGCTTCTCCTGTATCAGGATTTATTCCTGCGCCTTTATCAACGGTTGTAGTTTCTGCACCTGTTGCATCATCTGAACTCACAACTTCCATAAGAGGAGTACCGTCTTCCAAGACATAAATACCATCTTTTACAGTAACCCCTGCAAGAGCTGGGTCATTTGCATCAAAAGCCGCGTCAATACCTGCATTGTCTCCTACTGCAACAATTTTTTCTTCTGTAGTCGTAGTTGTCGTAGTTGTCGTAGTTGCCGTAGCTGCTGCCGCTTCTGCTTGAAGTGTTGCTAACATGGACTCAAGCCCTGTTATCTCTTCTTTTTGTCCAATAAATGCTTCTAAAGAACCTTCACTATAATCAGTAAAATTATTTGCGTTTAAATATTCTTCCGCTTCTTCTAGGCTAATTACGTTAGCATCTGCAAAAGCCTGCGCTGCAGCAACTTGTTCGACTTGGTCAAACTGTCCTACAAATTGTGCAAAATCTTCGTCCGACCCAGTATACCCTTCTAGCCCAAAAGCAGCTTGCACTTCTTCAAGTGTTACTAAATTGTTGTCAACGTAAGATAAAACGTCTTGGTTTACAGTATTTTCGGTATCAAGCCCTACTTGCCCTGTAAACTGCGCGATTTCATCTGTGTTAGCGATATACCCTAATGAGTTAAAGAGTGCCTCTATTTCAGCATCGGTGTTTAAATACGGATTAGTATAGGTAGTAAGATCTTCTACGAGAGTTGTCTCATCACGGCGTCCGGTAAATTGCTCTACCTCATAGTCGGTAGGGTTATAATCAAGACCACTAAAAACTGATTTAACTTCATCGCCCGTTACGTTCATGTTGTCAAACTGCAACACCATATACTCAGCGGCGGCGGTTTTATCTTCAACGCGCCCCACTTGTTCCATAAGTTCTTCGTCAGTGAGAGTTAACCCTTCAGCTTCTGCATACGCTTTAACTTCGGTGGGGCTTATATAACGAGAGCCTACATAAGTATTAACATATGTTACAACGTCTTCTCCCGCGCTGTTAAGCGTAAGGTTAAGAAGCTCCTCATCTGTCGTAGCAAAACCGGGGTGCGTAGCAAGGGCGTTTAGCACAGCACCAGTGCTGTTGTAGTTAGTGTCTACAGTGCTTAATAAGTTGTTTACAGATATTTCTGAATCTATACCCATACCCGCTAACTGTGTAGCTGCCACATCAGAAGTTATAGTGCCATTCTTTACGTTATCTAAAATTGTATTCGCTTCGGGGCTAGTACGAATAACAAGGTCAGCAAGCGTATCACCAGTATAAATACCCCCTGCAGTACCTGAGCCTGCAATAGACCCAAGCGCAGCCGCCATCGCAACATTACCTGACACATCACGGTCAGGGTCTACTATTGCAAGAACCATTTCTACATAGTATGTAGGTAGCCCCTCTTCTATTGCTTCCTGTACACCCTCTGCAACCGTTACAGTGGCACCTGTGGAAATCTTATCCGCCAACCAATCAAAAGCTGTTGCTGTTATACCTGTGTCGTCTTTAGCTAGTATTGATTTTTCAAATGCGTTACCACCTATACCGAAACTAGCCAATGTTGTTACAGCACTAATTAATCCTGCATCTTGGGCTACCTGCATAGCGGCAACCTTGGCTTCTTCTTCCGACATACCAACTTTTAAATACGTTGCTAGCGCCTCATCATACGCCGAACTAGCTGCCCCACCGAAAGATTCGGCTACGTCTAACGATGCTGCAGTGCCTATAGCAATCTTATTTTGCGTTGATTTTGCTAATTCTTTACCCATAGCTTCAAATGCTTTTTTAGCACCGCCACTGGTAGTTTTTGCTATAAGTAACCAAGGTAATTCTTGTATGATTTCTGAACCAATTAGTTCAGCAATAAACACCTCGGGGCTAATACCTAAAGCACCGAATTCTCCTTTGCTCCAGTCACTAGGGGTACCAAATATGTTACCTATTCGTTCCCAACCTTCGCCTTCTGCAAGTTTGTTGTTTATTTCTTCGTAGGTTTCTTTCCATTCGTTAGTCTGCAGCCCCTCACCAAAACTAACAATATTGTCAGCAAATTTTCCTACGGGGTTACTTGCAGGATCAAAGCCGAGGGTAACATCTACGAACATAGACATAGTGCCGAGTAGTTCACCACCTGCTTTGGCTATTAATCCACCATAATCTCGTGCATCATCAAACTTACCTGCTTCGTCCCATTTATTAATAAAAGCAACGGCATCCTGCCCGATATCAGTAGCAAGAATCGCTTGCCCTGCTTCGTCTAACCCTGCACCGATTTTTGCCCATAGCCCCGGATCAGTAGCTTTGAGGCTAGCATAATTTTCAGAATTAGGGGAGAAATAGCCATGTATGACGATTCGAATTGGTTCGCCTGGACGAGCGCTTAAATTCTCTCCAGTAAGCGCGTCGAATACTTCAACAACGTAACTAGATTTACCATTAATGGTGGTAACGCCACCATATTTTTCTTTAACAAGCCTCCCATACCTAGGATCCCAATAGGGAATACTTACTGTAAGTTTATCCCATTCTCGTAAACCGTCGTCTTTCCATTTTAGGTGTGCTCTGCCACTAGCAATGTCTTCGTCTGTAACTCCTTCCGCTTTAGTAGGATTTTCTTTTATTTCAGAAATAGAGGTTCTAACTACATCTAAATCTTCAGCACTTATGGATTCTCCGTTAAGCCTTTTATTTACAAGAACAGTTTCGCTAACGCCGTATTTAAGTAGGAAATCATAAGTATTCTCATCAACTGGTACCGCTATTCCGTTCTTTACATCTTCTTTTAGTCTAAGATATGTATCAATATCTAGTGCTTCTCCCCCTGCACCTGTACGTACAAACTCTTCTGCAAGAGATACAGAATCTTCACTAAGAGCACGTAAAGCAGTGATATCTGTTCCTTTTGACGCTATAAGCGCCTTCAATTCTTTTATAACTTCCGCACTAAAAGCATTACCCATATCCCCCGGTGCAATATAGTCTATCACGTCGTTAATTATTGATGTGGTAAGCGTGTCATACACTTGCTTATATGTTGTCATGTTTGTTGGAAGACTTTGTGCTTTACCCTCCGTTAACCAATGGTAGTATGCGTCTTCTCCGTCTTCTAACCCCGCAATATCTGCATATTGATCCTCATTAAAATTTGGGTCCATAAACTTTACAAAAGTTTTATCTAACTCTTCGTACAAAGGTTTTAAGTCGTCATCAGCTAGTTCAATAGCAGTCGTTAAATCACTAACTAATATGTCATATTCGGTAACAAGTAGGTCAAACTCAGATTCTAACGAAGGTAAGTCATCAGCAATTTTATCCATTTCTGCTTTAAGTTCAGGATATTTAGTATCAAATGTGCCTAAAAAGTCATTGTACGCGGCTAGCGAGTTATTAAGTTCGGCAGAACTAATAAGCCCCGCATCAAAATCAGCAATAGCTTGTTGATGTGTAGCTGCCAACGCGTTGAGTGTTTCTCCATCTTCGCCAAGACCAGCCACAATCTCTACATATTTTGCTTCTAACGCCATATATTCTGCGCTTTTAGCGTTCATTTCGTCTGATTTAGCTTGCACACGTTGGTAGTCACCCGTTAACTTGTCCATAGTTTGAGTGACTTGTACCCCTGCTGCGGTAGTGTTGAACCAATCTTTAAATTCTTTGTCCGCGTACGTGTTCAACTCATTAGCGAGTGTGGCTTCAATGTCACCTCCACCGAAAGCGGCGCTAGTTGTACGCTGCACTGCAGAAGTAATTGCAGCAATTTGAGCCTCTGAATAGCCCGTATTATCACCAAGGAACCCACTAACCGTATTTGTGACAGCTTCAGCAGATAGAACAGCGTTCATTATAGCTTCTGGACCGATATCTTGACCTGATAGCGCTTTACTTAAAGTGGTAGATAATACATTTTGAGCTACTTCAGGTAGCGCAGCATACAGTCCATTAGTTTGTTCGTCTATAAATCCATTTATCGCAGGTAACGCTGTAGATATACCGCCTGTTAAAAATGCTTGTACAGGGTCTTGCCCATAAACAATAGCCCGAGCAGCCGCGCCGCCACCTGCACCAAGAAAAGCTGCTACTGTAGCGTTGCTTGTAGCGTTTGCAACAGCATCCCCTGCGATTTCTCCAACAACTTCACTCGCTGATGCTGCAACATATGATATAGCCGCAGCCTTTAAGGCGTCTCCAAAATCACCTCCTTCGGCTAACGCTCCTGCACCGCTGATTAAGGGTACAACCCATGGAGGTGCGCCTACCGACAGTGCCGCTACTTTTAATACTGCTTGTCCTAAATTTGACTTTAATACATCTCCAGCCGCATCAGCTATGGGTTTTAGTATGTTATCGTCTATCCAATCATCTGCTCCCGTAGCAGCAAGCGCAACTGCTGTACCTCCCCCAATTAAAATAGCTGTGGTGAGGCTTGCCCCTGCCGTTGCCGCCACTCCCCCTGCTAATAAAGGCCCAATTATTATTGCCACTATAGTCTCCGAAACTCAGCTAATGAATCTTCACCAATTTTTATGTACGCACGGTAACCACCGGAGTCTAACTGCACCACGTCTATATCAGTGTCAGTGTCTTTAGTTTTGTTATACCACACTTTGAACGCAGATAAATATTCTTTTGCATCAAAATCTGCTCGGTACAATTCAATATTCTTTTTTTGTAAATACGCTAGGTATTTTAAACCGTTACGCACAAAATTCTGCGCAGTATCTAGGTTCATTGCTCGCCCTAACATAGTATTTTTGTATTTGCCCGTACCACGATGCCCTATAAATACTGTGTTGCCAATTTGTATCTGGTCTGTATTAGGACGTGCTAACTCTTCTGCAAGAGCTGCAATAACATTACCCACAGGTTTTCCTGTATTGTTTAACTCAGACGCAGCGGTCATTATAATTTCAGGAGCCTGAAGAGGCTGTTGTTTACTATCTACAACTGTAACCATTAAATACACTCCAATAGGTGTTTAGTTAGAAAGTTCATTAAGAGTTACTCACATATTGTATTTCTACCGAAGCTGAAGGTAGCCCGGGATGAGGCGAGCTAGCAGCCTCTGTGTGTAAGTTAAGCTGTGTGCTTCCAGTAGACCAATATATCTCAATATAATCCCCACCAGCAAGATCTGCCGAAAAACCCCAATGAATTACGTCGTCATCACTACCTTTCACATCAAACCTATGTCCAGAATAAGCTATAGCAGCGCCATTTTTCTGTTCCCAAACAGTCACAGGGGTGTCACTAGAGTTATTATTTTCTAATTGTAATGTAACACCAAAATGATATGTGCCAGGATGTGTTACATTTAAACGACTATTGTTAGAAAGAGTTATTCCACTATTGTAGGTTGTTTGATTAAAGGTAACCGCATAACCTGTATTTGTAGATGTTGCTGTTTGATCTGCTCTACTATGAAAGGCGGCTCGTGGAGTATAAATAAATCTACCACCATTATCGGTTGTAAGCACTGCGGATAAAACAGAAACAAGCCTGTTAAAAAACAAACGCAATACATTATCTTTTTGATCTAAATACGGACGACTGTATTCTACCGGAGCAAGGGGTAGTGCTGGAGGTTCGGGACGGTCTAACTCATTAGACATTAACGTCTCCCATCAGGGCGAATATCTATTCTTGGAACACCAAGCTGCCATTGCACACCAAGAGCATCAGATTCTATTTTAAATGACATCTGCCGTCCACGTACTCGAGTGTTTATTTGCCCTGTAAACGCTTCAACAGGAGCAGTAGCTGAACGTGTAACCGCAGCAGCGTTAACTCCTCCTTCAGATGTAGGACTATTGTAACCAGAGCCTGAAGAGGCAAGAGGTAAAAGTGTCATAGTTGCAGCGGGAGCAGTTACTGTGGACCCATTGAACGTAACGTCAGGCAGTACACGCCAAACAAAAGCAAATCTATCTCCATTCTCTATATCAAATTGCGTAGAAGTTATGTATGCGGATATAGCAGCAGGTGTACCTGTTTCGTTGTCGTCTACCCCACTTTCATGGTATACTAAGTTGTTAGTGTATGTAGCAGCAATTGGTGTTGCGATTAAATCAGAGTCTAACCATGCAGTTCTTCCCATCGTTCCGTAATACCATATGTTTTGCACATAATTATATACAACATAACGATCAATTTGTTCTGAACTAGCAGAACAATAAAACCACCAGATTTCATTAAACTGTTCGTTAGTCCCTGCGTGCACCTGTTGGTATTGTTCTGCATTAAAATCGTTAAACACATGGCGTCTAACCGTGCAGGGTAGTGGTTGCACTCTACCATCATACATATAAAACTTATCAAGACCCATCCAAAAAGATATTCCCGACGAGTATGCTGTAGCATTTTGAGACGCGATAGATATGTTGGCCCCAAGAAGCTGTGTGCTCCATATACCACTACCAAAACCCACATACTGCATTGAATATAACGCTGTGTCAGTCCACACCAAGATTTCCTGACGAGACTGCCTAGCTGTTATTATTTCGCTTCCTTCAGATAGCCGAATATCTCCCGCTTGGTTTGTATCTGAAGGAGTCCAATTAGTAACATCTTCTTGGTCAGACCAACGTATAAGTAAAGGATCTTGTGTAGAAGTACCTAAAGTGTTTGCACCAAAACAAAAAACAAACCGACTAGTATCTGAGATAAGGATATAATTTTGCACTGTCGGTACATTCGACGCGCCCCCCAGTGAAGATACTAAAACTCCACGTGTATTTGTTCCGTTAGTAGCATCCCAATAATAAAGTGCTCCCCCACGAGGACCAAAAACTAAGTCTTCTCCAAAATTAGATTGGCTCCAAACACGTATGCTATCTAGAGCAGTCGCTACATATCCACCAATACCCCACGCACCATCGCTCCATGTGCTAGCTCCCCACCCAACAACGGGCACAACAACAGAGGGTCCAGTATTTATTTGGTATGTGCCAACAGTTGACGATCCTCCATTGCCAGTATCAGACGAATTAGCTGTGGCTGTGGCTGTTATAGTGTAAGAGTTTGCATTTGGTACTGTTTTAACTTGATACTCTTGGTTTAGCACTCCTGCAGTAATATTACCTCCAAGGCTAACTGCACCGCTAAAGGTAACAAAATCATTTACTATAGCCCCGTGAGAAGTATCAGTTATTGTTATAGTTGCAGAGCCATTGGTGGCTGCAAAGGTTACATCTCCTGCCGCAGTAGTTGCACGTATAGGGGTTACGTCGTTATACGCACCGCCTTTCTTTAGATAATATTTTAAACTAGTACCTACGCTAGTAAGTGTATCTCCATCTAAGACCACCCAGTTAAACAAAGAACGACATGTTCCCTGAAATGTTGCTTCTGTAACGCGCTCCCAACCACCAATTTTTTCTGGATAACCCGCTCGAAAACGTACCTTATCCATTTCATACCAGCCACCTTCATTGCTATACACAGTAGACTCTTTGTCTATTCCCGGTTTAAATTTTAATTGTTGTAGTGGCATTGTATAATCCTACATAGAAGCGCCAGATAAAGGCACAGAAGTTACAGAGATCTTAATGTTTTGTTTTAATTTCAACGCTGCGCCACAGTCAGAACAAGTATCCGCAGTTAACTCCGCTTCGTCCAAATCGTACCCACAATGCTGACACACTATCTCTACTTCATGCGCGGTATGAATAACACCGTCATCGAGAGCTTCTGCTTCATAACTTGTTTTCATGAGAATCCTCCTTTAGGATAACCATTTATAAATTTTTTTAGTTTCTTCTCTACGGTGTTTTAAACCATTATACCCACCATTAACTCTTTTAGTGATTGTTTTGATGGTATCGTCACTAACACCCTCATCACATATACCCCAGAGTTTGTTTCTGTGAAAGAACCAGATAGCCGATTCCATAGGATACTTAGTGGCAACTAAATCAGGGTCTTCCATTACTTCGGGCAAATCCATGTCCGCCGCGAATTGAGAATAGTTATTTTTTCCAGTGCACTGTAAAAATCCGCGTCCCCGCCACAGGTAGCCCTGTCCAGAATTACCCATCCTGTCACCGTACACACGATCTGCTAGAGCTTGTGGGTTTCGAGCACAGCTTTCGGCATCGCTTTCTGTCTTAAAGTATTTACCAAACACTGCCAGTATAGATTCTTTGCTGTAGTTTAGGTTTTCTTGTGTATAACGAAACGTACCACTCTCGTGCACAAGCTGCCCAAGGAAATGTGCTCCACGCTCTGGATTCAAAGCATAATGGTGACAAATCTTTGTTGCAGTGTTAGGGCCAAACGCACCATCAGGTGTGGCTCCAATCTTTTCCTGTAATGTTTTTAATGCTTCACTCATTTACAACCTCTTTTGATCCACAAACACGCTCATACACCATATCGTCTATGTAAGCCTCTGCCCATTTGTTTTCGGTAAAGGTACAGAATGCCCAGAGGTCATTTACATCCGCATTCAACAAATCAATAATATCTTGTTGCGCAGACACTTGGCCTTGTAGATGTTCTATATCGTGAACGATGTTGCTGATGTACCACACCAAACCAACTAATTGCACCGCCATGGCAAAAACTAAAGCAACTGGTATCTTTAAATCACTCATGTTTACCTCTTAAAAAACTTTTGTATTCCACGCACACCAAATGACGCTGATATGGCGATACCTAAACTGTAAAAATACCAGTCTGGTGCTTTGGAGAGTTGTTCAAAACCGCGGTCAACCCAACCCTCTGCACCCGGAATCCAACATAAAATCAACGGAATACTTAAAATAATTACAAAATATTCGTCTTTCCAACTCGATTGAGAACCCTGTGCCATGATGCGCTCCCAGTCTGCAACTGAGGTCTCTTTGCTCATCATTATTTTGGCTTTCGCTTCCGCCTCTGTTAGCTTTAGCTTTGCACTTGCAGCTTGTGCCTGTGACTTCGCATCGAACCAACTTCCTGCTAGATTAGCTATTGGCCCTATCAATGACTGTAGCATTATTCTTCCTCCATCTTAATGCTAGTCTTCTTACTTTCGGCCTTTGCGCTATACGCATTGAAACCCATAAAAGCTGCGACCACACCGGAAGCTGCAATTACATACACACTAGCAATATCTGTAATTAAACTTGCTGCTTTATCAAACCCAAGCACCGAAGCAAGCAATATTATAAATGGATAAATCAACATACCCATCAAAGCAAAACCTGTAAAACGTCGTTCTGCGTTACGTTTGAGGTCACGGTCAATCATCTCAAGTCGTCTATCCTCCAGAGCAATTTTATTCCACTCTGCTTTCTCTATAACGCCATTGTTATTGGTATCTGCTTTTTCAAACTCTGTCATTTTTTGACCTCGTATACGCAATCGCTACTTTCTTATCACGAGTGATTATAACAACTTTTCCTCGTTTGTCATATATTATGTATTTCCCACGCCATTCCTTGAGTATCACCGTTCTATTTTAATACACACCACTTTAGAATTATTGTTTGTTACTAACACTTTAGCTTTTGAAAGTGCGGTTTTACATGCTTCTTCACTTGAATGACTGCCAACATGATAATGGTCAAATGTGCCACTAACTAACTGTAACCAAAGCAAAACCCACATTCACCACCTACCTTGCCATTTCCCCAGAAAATAAAACGCAATAAACAATATTCCACCACTTATCACAAAGATAAAAGCACCAATGGCAAAATTAATAGCGGCATCAATTTGTTCTTGTTTGCGATAAAGTTCATCTTTTCTCTGCTTGCGCATTCTTGCTTCTATTGCCAAGACTTCTTTCCAAGCACTCGGTCCATAATTCCAAGAGATATGATCTTTAATCTCTGCCCTCATCTGTTCCATTTTCTTTTTGTTTGCAAAGATTTCTAAAGCAGTTTCTTCATCCGATCCCTTAAATGTTTTCTTCCAAAACGGAGGGTTCTTTTCTCGCTCTTCAATGTTCGTAAAATCAGAGAAAGCCTTGCCCCACTGGGACAAAGTTCCCGTCATGTCTTGTAAATCCTTGCCCGTGCTTATAGCGGCTTTGAGCGTTTTGTACGCCCCTGTCGCTAAAGCTACGCAACTAACGGGGTCCATTACTGTCTTTTAGCCTCAACCAGTCTATCTATTTTTTCTTCAATTCTATCAAACCGTGCCACAATTTGATTTAACACCGCAGTGCTATCAATTTTTGTAATGTATTCTTTAGCCATTTCTTCTCGAGTGCGGTTAAGTAGCACTTGTAATCTTTGTAGCTCTGCATGTATGACCTTTATAATCCACCCACAGGCGGCTATGGCTATAGTCAAAACTGCACTCCAAAGTAAATCTGGGCTTATATCAATCATGGCGTTTCCATTTTTTACATACTAGCTACATAACACGTTATATAACATAACAGTACACTACTCGTATAGCTCTAAATCTTCGGAATAATGTTTACATATATCTACTATGGTACTTTCTAATAAAGCTTCTTTAGTATAATAAGGTATGCTTTTATTGTCATGGCGTGCAGGTAAACCTAAATAGCTAAATACATTTTGTATGTGCTCGAACCGAAATAGTTTAATTGGTAAAGAACCTTTTAGATAATGTACTTGCGGTAGAAACGGGAACATCTCATCTTCTTCTACAGAATCATCCATTAATAAATAACTTAACTCGTTTACGTCTTCTATTGCAGCGTACTTATGATTAGAAAAATCGTTCGTTTTAAAGTAGTTCAAACAACTTATAATTCTATCTATAGGATTTCTAATTACTGCTACAGCGCTCTTTGGTTGAGGTATAGAGAACGATTTTGCTAATTGTTCAACTTCGTGAAGGGGTTTGTGCCCTTGAAATAGTGCGTCATCTTTTTCAAGAAAAGGCATCACCACGCTTTTTGAACCAGTTTTTGGTATTTCTAAAAAAATTATTTGCTTTTCCACGAAGTACATTAGTGGTTCTCGTTTCAGCTTCTATCCATTTTTTCTTTGCTTTAGTTACCATTTGTTGTCTACGTGGTTTCGCTAGTCCACGCGAAGTAATATACAAAAGCGAACTAGCCATTTGATGGTCATTTTCTACTGCGTCTCTTATTTCTATTTCTATTTTTTTATCTGTAAAAGGAATTACGTGCATTAAGGGGGTTCCTGCTCTTAACACATAATTTTTAAAATTACCTCTAATGTATCCTTGCACGTTAAGAAAATTTATATCTTTACTAAGATCTAGCATACCCCCAGAAGCAGTAAATATATCTTGATCTGGAGTCATTACAGGCAGAATCAATAGCTTTAAGTTGGGATTTGTAGACCCTACTATCCAAGAAGTGTTTATTTTAAGAACTCCATTTGCTATTATTGTATGACTTTCGGATACACTATGACGACTATGCCATTCGATAGGGATTATATCTGCAACAGTTCCACCAGTGCCTTTTGCATCTGCGTCTACTACATTGATTGACCCCGGAGTATGCCAATTTAAGTTATTATCTTCGTCAACACTTAAATGAATATCATATGGTAAGATTACAGCTACGCCCATAGAATTTAAAAGCGGGAAAGAAGGACATTTACCATAATGAGTTGTTGTTGTACTGCCTCCTTCACTTATTTCCTTCATTTCTTGCTTTGCTCTTGTTTGCCAATTAAACTTGCAAGAACTCATTTTCTGAACGGGGAAATAGTCAACATCCCCTTTAATGGTGCTAAAAAATACTACTTTGTCCATAGTTTATACCTTTAATCTGTTTAGATTCTCTAAACAACCAAGCTCACCCCTATAGAAAGTATTGAAAGACAAACTTATTCTAGTAGAATTTCTCTGTTGCAGCATAGGCACTGCATGTTCGATAAAAGAAGGAAACAAATATAACATACCAGTCTTAACAGGAACACTCTCTCCTCCACTATTAAAGGGAGTGTCTTCAGTTGTTATAACTTTTATCATGGGTTCTATAGGATTGAAAAAATGAATACAGTCCAGCTCTTCTGTTGCTTGTGGGTAGTAAACCCCTGATAATATAGAGTTTGGGTGTTTATGCTTGTGGTGCCACTCGTTAGGTTCAGAATAATTACACCAACTTTGGGTAATGTTTAAAGTAACGCTATCCTGTGCTTTTTGTATCTCTCTTAAATAAAATAATACTTGCGCCTCAATCTTACGCGCTATGTTTGAAAGCTGTGGTCTGTTTAAGATATAATTATCTTTAGAAGTTTTATTTCCTTGGTTGGGTACTTTCTCAAGCTTTTTTATATAGGTTAATTCGTCTTCATCAGGTGGACCTAAATCAACCTGCTGAATAGCCGTAGGAAAAAGAGGTATTAAGTTGTTCATCTATGTTGAAATGCCGGGATAAGGCCATCTGTATATGTCTCCGGGCCACATAATAAAACAACAGCCACCACCACCAAGCCCAGCGCCAGTACCTCCATTCTCATTGCCGCCTCCACCCCAGCCTAGAACGTATGTATTTCTAAAAGTATATTTTGGCCCTGTAGTGGGATCTGCCGCATTGCCATTAGTGTTTATTCGTTGGTACGTACCCGCAGGGACAGAGGCACCAGTAAATATATCATAACCACTACCTTGCATATTTGTTCGCGCACCTTGATTTGTATTCCAATTTGTTCCAGCAACCCCAGACCCATTTGACCGACCTGCTCCACCACCTTGACCGCCTCTTGCGTTGTTTAATGAGCTTCCAGTTGAGCCTTTGCCGCCAGCACCACCAGCATAGCCAGTACCACCAGACCCACCTCCACCAGAAGCGTTTCCACCACCTACTAGTCCACCAGTCCCACCGTTAGCTTGCAATACAACAGAACCGCCTGTGTTTTTGAAAAAAGAGTCTCCCCCATCTTGCCCTGCTTGAGTGCCATAATAACTAGGATCAGATTGAATACCGCCACCACCGCCAGCTTGTACGGCATGTTGCTCTCCGGGGGTAACAGCGTAATTATTAAGCCATCTGACGCCTCCGCCTCCGCCTCCGCCTCCGCATTGAGTGTACCCGCTACCAACTCTATATATACCGCCTGATCCACCAGCTCCAACGCAGAGTATAGATACACTCGTAACTCCAGTGGGAACTGTCCATGTGGATGTCGTATTGCTGCCCGCACCCGGGGTACTACTATAATATAAATTATACCCCCTACCTGCTTTACCAGCAGTGGGCCAAACACCTGATCCGTTGGACTGTACTTGATTTTTCATATCAAATAAACCATTCAACGAAGTGTTGTAAGCAAAATTAGCTGGAACTACCCCTGTAGTGTTCATTACACCACCTAAAAATCTTGGCATTATTAGTCTCCCGGTTTTACAACTCTTGGGTCGTATATCTCGTTTCCATCATCATCTGTTATCTTGGATGATTCTTCCCAAGCGGTTGCATCTTCATTCCACCACCACTTTCCTGTATCTAAATCTTCTGGATAAGGCACTGGTGGGTGAAACGCGCACAATGTTTCATTAAAAGTCCAACTATCAGGAGTACCCTCAATTTTAGCAGCTTTAGCCTCTGCTATTTTAGCTGCTTTTTCTTCGGCTGTCATATCTCTTATATTGCGTCTATTTCTAACTACCCCATCGCTCTCTTTTACAAAAAACTCATCTGGGCTGACTAGCACTTGGTATACCCCAATAGGTTCTGCAGATAACTGTTCAAAAGGAGCTAAGTTAGAAGGTAAATTATTGAAGTCTAGATTTGGCATTACTTGAGATAAATTTTCTTTTAATAAAGGAAAATTAATAGGATTGCCGTTTTGATCTAAGTAAATATAGTAATTATAGTGCATTACACATCTCCTGTATTCGTAGCAGGGTACGCTCTCGTTGTGCCACTCGACCCTGACCATATTATTCTTGCGCAACCCGCTATTCCAGTAACACCTCCATAACTTCGCCAGTTAAATGTAGCTAATCCTTGGCCTCTACCACCAGAACCCGCGCCGCCACCCCCAGATAACCCGTCGCTATCAGCAGATCCTCCAGTACCATTAGCTCCTGCACCGCTCGGCATTGTTGGGGTAGTTCCTCTTCCACCAGTTTTAGTGCTGCCTCCATAACCACCTTGACTAGCGCTTGAATAACTTGAGCTGTTACCATTTCCACCAGTAGAACCACCACTATTAGGCATAGGAACTTGAGAAGCTCCACTACCAAGATCTTGAAGGCTCGTGCCGGGTGCGGGTGAGGATATACTACCACCAACACCGCCGCCGCCAATGGCTTCTGAGTAAACTGTTGTAACACTTCCATAAGCACCGTCTACATAACCGCCAGCACCGCCGCCGCCAGCATTAACAGTATTGTATCCTGATCTAACAGCAGGTGCTCCATCTCCACCACCATCACCTATTCGTAAAGGAAGCGTTGTTCTATGCTTATATTTAGCAGCATTTGTCCAATTATAATTTTCGTTATTGGGGTCATTGTACACAGTAAAATTACCACCGCCGCCATAACCTCTATATTGTTTGTTAACATCATAGCTTGTTATTGCGATTTGGTGTAGAGATCCGCCTTCATTAGTTCCAGTGCTACCTCCACCTCCACAGGCAAGGGCTACTGTCCCTTGCGCCCACGCTGTATGACCACCCTCTGGTGATGGATAGGCGGAGTTAACATAGTTACTCGTGTTAGAAAGTGGCTGCTGTCCATACCCAGCCGCTCCTGTCGATATAAAATAGGTTCTGTGCGGCGTTACAGATATGGTATTTTTATAAGTTAGGTAACCACCACCTCCAGCGTTGATAGTTCCGGGCCAGTTAGCATAAACTATACTACTCCCGCCCCCACCGCCAATACCGCAAAAGCTTATTTCTGTTACACCTTTGGGACATGTCCACGTTGAAACTCCCGCCCCTGATAAATCAGTTTGACCTGCAGGCACTCCAGCATTCACACTTTGGTACACTTCATCTGTCGTAAAAACCCCAGAAGTTGAAGTTGCTTCAGTTGTTTTAATTATACCACCCGGATATCTACCCATGTTACCACCTATGAGATTTCTTCGTAACTTACTACAACTTCTAAATCGTCAGCGGCACTTGCTGTAGCCACTATAGATTTGTCTTCTTCAAGGTACATTGCGGAGTTTTTATCCAATGCAAGAAACGAACTGTCAGCAGGTACACTAATCGTAGATGCTAACGCATATGCTGTACCTCCACCGTCGTCTTCAGAATTAACGGTTAATGTAATGTTAGCTGCGTTTGAGCCATCAACATTTGCTATTTGTATAAAATTTACTTTAAATACTTTGCTGCTTGAAGCAGCGTTACTCAAGATAGTAGTGGCACTTGTAGAGGAAAGTTTTACGTAAGCCGTTTTCCCCGTGATGGTTGCCACATTGACGATATTAGGTGCTGACATTGTTTATCTCCTTTAGCCAAACACAATTGAAGCGGCAATAGCCTTGCCCATAGAGATACCAGCACTACCGAAAGAGATAGTACCACTACCATTTGTAACCAACGCCTGCCCATTTGACCCATCGGATGTAGGTAGGGTAAGAGCCGTTACAAAAGCCTGTAGGTTTGCGTCATAAGCCAACACGTTTGTGCCTATTGCAAGCCCTAAGTTCGATCTAGATGTTCCTGCATTCGCAACATCTGATAAATTGTTTGCAGCTAGTAAGCCGCCTGTGACAGGTACAGAAGCGAATGTAGAGGTAAGATCTACCACCGCTGCGCCAGCTCCTGCGCCATCAGCGTATACAATCGCAGACTTTCCGTTTGCTATTGTCACATTCGCGCCAGAGCCTTGTGAAATTATGGCAGATTGCCCAGAGTTGTTCTTTATAAGATACAATCTTTTTGAGTCATTAGGAGCTATCGTAATAGTATTTGTACCAGAAGGTGAGCCGCCTAACACAAGAACATGGTACTGACCGTCCGATGCAGTACCATCAGATGTAGTCAGTGTATGCGTTGTTCCTGAAAGTGTAATATCTCCAACGCCTACCGCTAGGCGGTCAATAATATCAAAGTTTGTATTTGTTGACGTACCCCATGTTCCGGATTCATCCCCTGTGGTAATTTTCTTAATACCACCGTTTGTTGTATAGGTTGCCATTTGTTTTTACCCTTACGCTGCTATAATTTCTGTCCAAACAGTGCCATCATCTGGAATAATTTCACCCCAAACTAACACACCTTTTACTAAAACGCTAGCCTCTAGTCCAGTTACGGATACTACTGCGTTACCTGTGACAGTAGTGCCGCTAGAGACTGCTGTTTGTGCGGCATTCGGCCCATTAACAGGCACCGCCTGACCAGTCCGCTGAGTCACTGTACCAACAGCCGTAGTTGCAACAAAGCCAGTAACAGAGGCGTCTGCACTACCTGTAGCTACTACTGATCCAACACTAGCGGTTGTGCCGAACCCAACAAGGTTTACAGTGACTCCTGTACCCGCAGTAGCCGTAACAGTTCCAACAGAGGAGGTAATCTCAAACCCAGTTGTAAATATGGCGGTACTACCGTCAACAGATACTGTACCAACACTAGCTGTTAGGGCAGGAAGAGTAACATTTTGCCCCCAAGAACTTTCGCCCCACGAGCCTCTACCCCACCCAGTAAACGATACTAACGCATCAAACCGAATATGGTTTACTTCACCTGTGGCCTGCACACCTGTGACATGCACAAGAGATACCCCTTGCGCAGCAACTTGTGCAACCTGGCCTGTAGCTGACAACCCTGTAACGGGAACAGTTGCAGCGCCAGAAGTAGTTACAGAACCAACACTAGCTGTTATTGCTGACGGAAGTGCTGGAATATCATCTTGACCAAAAGCGGTTACGCCCCAGCCATCAGACCCCCAGCCTCCAGAAAGAAGAACAACAACGTCAGCCACTTATAGCTCCTACGCGATACGGATAATTGCGTTAGATGCGTCGGCTGTTGGGAATACGATTTGGAAATCACCTGCTGTAGAAGCTTTATTAGATCCAAAATCTAATACAACAACGGTATCTGTAGTACCTGATCCACCGCCTGTAGTTGTGTTATAGATTAACGCACCTCGAGCAGTAATTGTTGCAGATGTAAATGTAAGATCCGCAAAGTCAGTCAAAGCTGTAGTGCCTGAAGTTGTTGGTGTTACGTTTGTAAGAGCACCACCACCCGCAGCGTACGTTCCAGAGTTTGATACCTCGTTAGATGATGTGTATGCTGTAGTTGCTGCATTAAATGAAGCACTGTTGTCGTATAGAGCTAGTTTAAAAGTGTCTCCTGACGAGTTTGTAAAGTTATGACTTCCCGTAAGCAGCTCTTGCTTAAAAGAAGTACACATATAGTTTCCAGAAAAGGCCATGTTAAAGTCTCCTTATAAGTTCAGCCAGTTGGGGATGACCCGCATCAATAAGCGCGTTACACACTGTTGTACGGTCACTGCGAATAGCCTGCCTCATATAATATGCAACAAGCTTCTCAACGTGCTTTGAGAAAGCACGAGCTTGGTCTCTTATCCCGGGATGGGCACTGTCAGAGACCGAAATTACTTTTTCTACACATTGCTGCGCTAATTCTTCAGGCGTAAAACCACGGTTATTAGTAGTCTTTACACCTACAATCGGTTCATGTTGTGGTACACTTACGTCTATTTTAAACATTGTTTTTTATTCCTAACTAACTATAGTTCTTGGTTGCCCAGAGCGATAGGTATCCCCACGTAGCTTACCATCACCAAGATTTTTAAGTAGTCCAATAGATAGAACATACATTTTATTGTACATATCTACCATATCTTGCTCACCTTTCATAAAACGTATGGCCTCAACTAACGCACCGTTAAGCAACGCTGAATCAAATTCTTCTCCAAGCCAAGTAGTATTTGCGTCCACGATAGACTGTGGATAGTAGCCATAATGCAATTCTGCTGCGTATGTTGCGTTTGGAGTTGGCCCTAAAATAAAAGCAGTATCATCAAAATTTGCATAATGCACTGGCACACCTGCGGTAGTTTGGTTTGGGTACGCTTCTCGAATAAAATTAACGTCTTTGTCTAATAGGTATATATAATTATCAGAACTATCAACAATTGCCAGACTATACGTATATAAATAATCTGCAGGTAGTGCTAAATACTTGTTATTAGCTGTTAACGCCGCAGTTACATTCTTACGTAACGCTGGTATTTGTACAGAATTGTATATTTTCTGTTCTGCTTGCTGAGTAAACATAGCGAGTTGAGCATCTGTAAATGTGTTTTCACAGATGTCTTCTATGTTTGTTTTTAACTCAGTATAATTCATGCGCTATGCCATTGGCCCTCTTGCAAATAAACCCTTTGTAGCGGCACCTGTGCCTCGGACTTTTACCCCATTAGTTTTTTTAGGGGTTTTTGCAGTTTTAACAGGTGTGTTTACCTTACCGCCTTTTTTGTAGCCTTTTTTCTTCATAGTAATCTCCTACATCATTGTTACAATAACTCAACTGACAAATCCAGTGAAACTCGTGATATTATACATTGTTACACTATTGTTATATTTCCCACCATACTACTGTGACTTGTGCATTGATACACTAAAGATGTATCGGAGGGTTCGTGAGGCACAATAAATTGTGTCAATCCTGTTGTTGAGTTATAATTATCTGTTACACCCGTTGTAAAAGCAGACCCACCGTTAGATGTTCTTATCTGCAAAGGATGACTTCCTACGTTAGCTGTGTTGTCAATTAAATAGGTATGACCTTTGTAGAAAGTAAAATTTGGATTGTCTCCGGATGTAGCACCGGGGCCAGTAAAAGTATAAGCAGAAGACCCATTTGTACCTGTTGTGTACTTAGTAACGGGGCCAGTTGTCTCATCGTTGACTCGAATCCATACTCCTCCGTGCGCGAAATATAGTCCCCCAGTCGCATGAACGTGGGCTACAGCGCCGTGGTATGTCGATGCACTTGGCAAGTCACTTAAAGCACCGTAGTAGAAAACA
>Ga0098042_1000270_pt1 | contig 20160 bp, 31 predicted proteins | sample 9_EtaG_FD_75066 | JGI IMG/M metagenome (GOLD analysis project Ga0098042, IMG submission 75066) | Marine viral communities from the Subarctic Pacific Ocean - 9_ETSP_OMZ_AT15188 metaG | ecosystem: Environmental > Aquatic > Marine > Oceanic | place: Pacific Ocean | collected 2015-01-10
GATGTTTCAGTAGAAAAAATTTCAGCATGCTGATTTTCATATCTACTATATTCCAGGCCGAATAAAGCATTCAAACCTGGCTCTAGTTCTTTAACTAGTTGGGATCGTGATATAGCCATAGTTTATTCTCCTTATGCTAAGCCTGTGCCACTTCTGTAGAAGTGATTGTTGATTCTAACAAGAATATTAGCATTTGCAGCCGTAGTATCCGAATTGTTTGGATCCTGCGAAATGTCAATTGCTTGTACTGCGAAAGTAGTTGCAATACCTGAAGCACCAACATCAAGTTGAGCTTTAGATAGTCCTGTTTGTGTAACACCAGTAGTGTTTACAACTGAGTAGTTCTTATATAGATCCGCTCTCGTGAAAGCCGCGTCTGCATCTGCTAAGAATACTGCATCTGGATCATCAACAACAAAGGCAGTAATATCGCCTTGAGTTGGTGTAATTCCACCAGGGTAGAAATTCTTATAAGTCGGCTTTTGAGTAGTTGGATCATTATAAAAGCATCCGTTGAAAACGCCCACAATAGCATCACTAGTACCACCAGTATGTTTTTCAATATTTCCAGTAGAAGTAGGGATAACCATATCTCCTTGGAAAATTAAAGTAGCATATCCAGGTTTAACTGTGTATCTATTTTGAGCACCTACTAATGGTGTGCCGTCTAGTTTTCTGTAAGGTCTAAGACCGAACTTTTCTAACACGTTTGCCATAGTTGTTTTCTCCTTTAACTTATTTATTTAATCCAAGCTATCTAGGTAGGTAATGCAAAAAAATTATTTTTTACTTTTCTGACTACCACCAAAGGTAACTCTAGACTGTCTATCAATATTGATAGGCATGTCCGGGTGTTGTTCCTTCATAAGATCTCTGTCCACCGCGTCTGTTCTGTCTTGAGTTATTTTTTTAAAATACTCAGCACGACTTCTTAAAATCTCTTCCGGTATCCTTGCCAACACAAGGCCTCCAATTCCGATTAAACCAGCGTGTTGTCCGAGTTGGATTACAGGAAAATCATTTTCACCAATTTCACTTTTCAATGTATCGGCTCTAACAAATTCCCAGCCCTCTCGTAGTTTCTTAGATACATTACCTGGATCTTCGAAACCATTTGCCGAAGTTCTTACCCATCTATGTGAGTATCCCTGTGGCGGCACTGGTGCATCCAAACTGGATGGTGGAGTCCAATCTTTTTTACGAGCTAGTTTTTGCCTCGTATCAGACTCGCGTGAAGTTTTTATAGATGTCATATTATGCTCCTTCCTTCACGTATTTTGCGTATTCCTCTAGTGGCACCCCTAATTTCTTAGCGATAACTACCTGCGATTTGGTGAGTTTCACAGACTTGCGTCCTCCAGATCTACGACTAACAGAAGCAACATTTTGGACGGGCTCACGTGTACTTTGTTTTACTTCAGTCGTTTCTTGAGCAAATTTCTGAGGGAAATACTCCTTCATACGTTTGTTGATTTGATTATAGTATTCATCACTCTCTGCGTCAATTCCCTGCTGTATAAGGTCTTCATGTATTCCCATTGCAGCAGATGTTAAAACTCTATCAGTGCCAAACCATTCGTTCTCTTCAGCCCAACCTTGAGCTTTACGACTAATTTGTGGCTGTGGAGCTTCTTGACCTTGCTCTTGCACAGGTTGTGATTCTACTTCTTTTTTCTTTGCCTCTTTTTCACCAAGCGACATTGAAACTTTTTCTTTCTCAACTGCTAATTTAGTAAGGCTATCTTGAGCCTCTAAAATAGCATCTGTATCTTGAGAATCTAAAGCAGTTTTTAGGGCAGTTTTTGCCTTATCTCTTTCTGCTTCTATTCTTGCTTCATACTCTTTGAGATAATTAGTATCTTTCTCTTCAAATTGACTTTGAACAGAGTCATACTTATTTTTTAAACCTTTAGCATAATCAAGTGCAGCTCTTTCTTTACGTTCAGCTTCCTTAATTTGAAAGGTAAGTTTTTTTATTCGTTTTTGAACTTTCTCGGAGTAACCTTGCAAGTCATCATCAGATGCTGCAACTTCTTCCTTCTGTTCAACTTTTGCTTCTGGTTCTTTCTCAGCTTCTTTTGCTTCGTTTAAAAGTTCCTTTGCAGTTTTTTGATTTGAAACATCTGTATAACCTAAGTCTACATCTTCTTTTTTTTCAAAAGCAGTTGTATCTTCATTTGGTGTTTCGATTGTAATAGTTTCGTCTTTAACGCCATCAGTATCTAATTCAACTTCTGGATTTTTATTTTCTTCAGCCATTTGTCCTCCTTAATAATGGTGCAAAATATCGTTAGGGTCTTTAATATTGGCAATGATCTCATCATCATTCAATATTCTTACTTCCCCTCCGTCTATTTTGAATCTTGAACCTGCATACCTACTAAAAATTACCCATTCATTTAGTTTGCACCAAGGTCCTTTTGAGAATTTATCTTTATCTTGATAACAAAGATCTCCCATTTTCAATACAAGACCACATACTGTAGTCATTTGTATTGTTTCTTGTGTCGTATCAGATAACCACAAACCACCTTTGGTTTTTTTAGGACCAGCATAGGGTAATACTAATAATCTGTATCCTGTAGGTGTTGGTAGACTATCTAATGTTGATTTTTTGATCGCTTTAGGATCAAGGACTGTTTTGACTTCTTCTTCGCTTTTATAAGCGTTTAAAAGTGCTTCAGTCCGTTTCGGTGTCTCCGTGGACTTGTTCATCTTCATACTCCGTGTTTGTCAGCAGGTCTTTTAGATCCTGTTGCAGATCTTCTAATGATCTGATTTGACCTCTAACATATTGTAGTTTCTCCATAGTGTCAACACCATATATAGCGTGGTCTTTGAGTTGTTGAAGACTTTTCTTAATTCTTCTTTGTACTAATGAAATTGTATCTATATCCATTAAGTTAATTTCAAACTGTTAAAATGTTCATCTTCCAACATATCAATAACTTTTTTTGAATGTGGATATGGATCATCTGCTTTGTACCAATGATAAATGTAAATACCATTAACTACATGAAACTCATGACCACCTTCTACAATTTTTTTATGTATTAAATTGTCTTGGCCAAGTGTATCTCCTGTATATGGAAAGCCACCAAGATGTTTCATTGTTCCAATGTGAACACATAGGAATGTTCCTGAGTAATGTCCTACTTCTTTTGGGTTAATATGTAATGAAGTTTTACCCCATTGTGCTTTTGCTAGTCTTTTGCCTAATTTTCTGTGATAAGTCATATCATGATTATGTGGATCTACTCCAGGAATCATCTGTCTCAAACTTGCAAGTCTATTTACCCTACAAGTAAATGCTTTGCCTTTTGGATTGTCCATTATTGCTTGCTGCAACTGTAAGTACCAATCATAACAACAAAACATAGCATCATGATCTATTATTGCTAACCAATCATTATCATCATGTTGATTTAAACAATCGTTATAGGCTGATCCCATACATCTTCTACCAAACTCATTATCATCCCAAGCTATGTGAGTCCAAATCCTAGGTTTACTTTTTTTAATACCCCAAAAATATAAATCTTTGTGAGTTTTTTCATAAGTAAATTCAAAATCTACAAATATTTTTTCTATATCTAATACTTCTCTAACATCTGCCTCAGTTAAATTTTTATAATAGTCAGACCACTCACCTTGTAGTAAAGGTGCATCTGATGGAGATGTTCTTCTAGTTCCATGCTCAGCTCTTCCTGTAGAGGCACAAGTAAACATAAACAATCCACCTGGTTTAAGTAAATTTACGCAGTTTCTTAATGTATCTCTGTAATACATGTCGTGCTCAAAACATTCTGTGCTAACTACAATGTCAAACTTGATATCAGAAACAAATTCGTGACCCTTACAAACAAAATCTACATTGGGTCCTTCACCAACATCTATTCCTATATACTTTGCGTTTTCGAAAAGAAATCTAGTATTACCATTTATATCTAATGATCCAATATCTAGTACGCTGCAATTTTTAAAATGAGGTTCAAACTTTGTTTTTACAGATTCTAAAAAATTTACCTGCTGTTGGTGAGCCATGCATGGTTTTTAGCCGATATTTTTAGTATTTGCAACTTTGTTTTTATTGATACCCTTTTTAATTACATATTCTTGAGTACCATTTGCTCCAGTTTCTACCTCTGATTTTAAATCCTTAAATAGAAGCTTTTCTTTGCGTATTTTAGCAGTATTTGCAGAATACGTTGTCAGTAATTTAGTGTCTCTCATATATATTCTTGATCTTACCTTGAGCTTTAAGTTTTTTAAGATCACCTTTTGTAAGTTTAGTTAAATCTATTTTAACTTCTTCATATTGTCTTCTTGGTTTAAAAATATTTTTAATCCATCTCCACATTATGTTCTCACATTAGTTGGTTTAGGTCCTGAATTCCCTGCAGCTCTTTTTCTGCTGACAGCACTCGCCTTTTGCGACTTTGACATCGCTGTGGCTTTTGCAAGTGGTACGCACTTCGGGTATTTCCTTTTTGAACCACTCGCGGATTTTCTTCCACACTCCTGATACTTGCCACCTTTTTTCTTTGCTCCAATATCTACCCATTTTTCTGCAAACCATTTTGTTAATCCGCCTGTTTTCATTGCAGGCACACAATTAGGAACTGTACGGCCACCTTTTTTCTTCATGCCCTTTTGAACATAGCCTTCCCAACATGTTCCTTTTTTATACATTATCTTCCTAACAGTGATTTATCTCTGTTCGTCAATTTACTGCCGCCATGCATTTTAATTCCATACTTAACATCAGTTTTTGCGTCAGATCTTTTACCAGCACCTCTTACACCGCTTTTCATAATTTCAATTATGTTTCTACCACCAGCTTTTCGGTATTGTTTGTATCCATATTTAATTCCTTTGGTTAACAAACCACCAACTAATTTTTTTTCTGGATTAATAGTCATAAGTGTTCTTGCTTGTTTAGCGTGAAGCTTTGATGCTTTTTTTAAACCCTTAACAACACCTTTAATTTTAACTTCCATTCCTACTTTTGCTTTTTTAGGTCCCCAATCTTTTCTTCTTACACCAGAAGGATCTTTTGCTTTACCTGCACAAATTTTACTAGCGTATGCATTAGCATATGCTGACGGGTATACCTTAAATTTTCTTTTTGCTGCCGCTTTACCTCTTGGACATAATTTAGTCATCTATTTTTTTCCTCCCTTAAATATTTGAGTTCCCTTAATACCAAAAATACTTCCCACGACAAGGATCCAAAGTGTACTGAACCAGGTCGGGAGTGCCGCGAAGTGTTCGAAAAAAGTTTTTACCTTATCAAGAGCTCCCGGATCCTCCGAGAAGACTCCCCAAGCGAGTACAATTATTGGAGCGGACAATATTATAAGAACGAACTCGTCCTTGTAATCGTTTTGTCTAGCTTCTAATAATTTACCTTGGTATTGTTCCTCACCTCGAGCTTGACGCTCTGCGTGTAGCAATTGTGCGTCTGACATTGCTACTTTTGCCTTTTGCTTGTTAGCATAAATTTTTGAACCAGCACTTACTGCTAATTTAATTGCACTTAACCACATTATATTTCTCCTGTCTTCTAATACACATATATTCTATCAAAATATCGATGCAATCGTAAGCCCTACCACCTGAGAGCTTCCATTTGTACGTTTGTGACCAATGAGATTTTCTTAATCTAGGTTTTACTACTTTTCCACCAAAAAATTCGGCAAATTTATTTACAGAATCTTTATCACACATTTCAACAGAACATTGAAAGGATTTTCTACCATCTCCCTTACCCCAAACACCGAAACTTCCTTCGCCATCAAACAGTCCAGCCAAAAATATAATTTTATTTCTTTTTGGCAGCTTTTCGTAAGAATTTTTTAGCTTGTGCAATGATTAATCCTCGTGGGTTGGGTCCTTTTTTTGGGGGTGGTCCATATTTTATTCCCCCACTCAAGCCTTTTTCTTTATTTCTTCTCAATTTTGTCTCTCGCTATCTCTAATCTTTCATCAGATTGTGAATCTTGTTGTGCTAATCGATCATATTCGAATTCCATTCGTTGATTATTTGTAATTCTCTCTTGTTCAGCTCTAAATCTAGTCTCTTCTGCTTTTCTTTGTAGATCCATTGCTCTTAAATCAACTTCTTGTTGTTTAATTTTAACTAATGGGTCTTGTTTTGCACCTGATGCTGCCATTTCACCCTTAACAAGTGACTCTGTAATCTCTGCTACAGCAGTTGCAACAGAATTATCGTATGCAATTTGAAATTCTTCTGGACTTTGTTGCTGCAGTTGCATCATATTTGGATCATTTTGCATTTGTTCCATAACTTCTTTTCTAGCTTTAAAAGAAACATGGTCAGATACGTGTGCTTGAAGCAATGCGTACACTGGTGGATTAATTTGTACCATTCTTGATTGCATAAATGCCATGTGAGCAGCAATATGTGCATCGTGATCTTGAAATTCAAAAGCAGTTGCAAACTTCATCTGCAATGCTCTAGCATTTTCTTTAGCAGGATCCATAGGTTCTGGTTGTCTTGGTGGTGGTTTCAATAAAGTTTCTATTTGTTTTGTACCAAGTGCTTCGTAAACTCTTCTGTATGCTTCGTGTAAATTATGCATTTGAGGATTTGATTGTGCAATTTGTAATTGTGCTTGGGCTAAAGTAACTCTTTGAGCCATTGACATAATATTTGGATCAGCAACAGGTAAAATATCTACTCTTTCATCAAAATCAGATTGTTTAATTTGTCTTGGACCACCATAAACATCGTAAGGATATTCTGGTGGGAGACTGCTTGCACAAATTCTTGCTAAAATTTTAAATTCTAGACGCATTGCATAGTAACATCTTTTGTGAACACCACTCATTACTCTGCTTCCACGCTCCATAAGAGCTACTGTTGTTCCTACAGCTCTATTTTGTACATCATTACCAATGTTTTGATCTGTAATAGCTGCAAATTTTTGTCCTGCTTGTACTACAAAACCAAGTAAGTTGTATAAAGTTACTGAAGGCTCTGTAAAAGGTAAATTAAAAAATTGATCTCTTATGTTTCCGCCAGGTGCATCTACATCTCTAAACTCTCCTGGTTGTATAGGTTGATCATCATCTCTAACTCTTATACCTCTAGACTTAAATCCTGCTGGTAAATTTTTCAAAGTACCTGCATCCATTAGCTGTCTCAAAGCTTGTGTTGCTGCTCTAGACAAACCACCAATCATATGTGTTAAGCCAAAACCATAAAAACCAAGACCAGGTAAAAATTTGTAGTGAACAAAAAATTCTACTCTTGCATAACCCGGATCATCAGGCATATAATTTCTGTATATAGATAAAACCTCACCGCTTCCTTCATCAATACTAACTATGTAAGGAATTTTTATTTTTTTTGCTTTATCATCAAAGTTTTCATAATCATCTAAATTTAAATCAACATGCATTTCTAAAATGTTATGCATGTAATCTGTTTCAGTTTTCTTAATACCTTCTAATTCATTTAATTTTTTTTGTAGTGAATCTGGTTCGTTGTCAGATTCTGTTAATTCTATATCTCTGTAGAAACCTGCTGCTTGTTTTTTAATTACATCGTTTTGTGTCATCTTAACAACATGAGTAATTCTTTCACAATCTTTTAAGTCAGATGCATAATAAGGAACTACTAAATCTTCTGCAGGTATAAATTTTGATACTGCTCTATTGAGCATTGCATCGTAATAAACTTTTTTAAATGTTGATCCAGATAGCGGCAAATAAAATAACATCTGATCCATGTCAGGTGTGTATTCTTCCATCTCTTCCATAAGAAGATAATTCATGTAGTCTTTAACTCTATCTGCTTGTCCTTCTGTAGCCGGTGTCTTTAATCCAACGACCTGTGTTCTTACAGGGCCATCACTAGGTACAAGTTCTTTAAAAGCTTGAGCTTGGAATTGTGTAACACTTTCTGCTAATAACGGATGAGTGACACTAGAAGCTCCTCTAAAAGGTTTTGTTACTTCTTTGTATTGTGTTCCAAGTAAATCAAGTCCTTTGATATAAGCGTCTTCCCATTCTTTTCTTGATAGCTTATCTTTTTTATATTCAGCAACTAAATCACTAGCCATGGATTTAAGAGTTCTCTCATCCATGTCCTCTGCTAAGTTTGCATTAAAATCTTGTTCTGGAGCTTCAGTAATCTCCTCTTCACCTTCGATAGTGACTTCAGGTAAACCCTCAGGTTGTTCCTGAATTGTCTCTTCTACTTGTGTATCTTCAATGATTTCGTTGTTCTTTTCTACAGCCATGATTTATACTACCTTATTGGTTTAAATATATCTACTACTAAACCTCCAGTAGATTTATAGGTTTTAAGTGTTTGCCTCATTAGTGGATTTACTTTTATAGCAAATGCATCGAAATACAAGTTTGGATCTGCTGCATCCATAAATTTGTAAGAACCTTTATCTTTTAAAGAATTATACTCATCTACTGAAATTGCATCATCATGGTATTTAGAAGTAAATTTTTTACCTTTCATACCAGAACTCTCTGGATAATCGAAGCTATCTGTTTGTTTTATTTTATATGGCTTTTTGGGATCAGACAAAGAAACTTTAATTGGCCCTGCCTTAGTATCATAAAATCGTGCATCTCTTTTCATAAGATCTGGTAAAACAGCTTTACCCTTTTTTCCTATTCCCTTACCACTTGCATAACCGTAAAATCTTTCGTTACCTGCTTTGTATCCTTGCCTAAAACTTAATTTGTCAAAAGGAATAACGGCAACATAATCAGCATTCTCTTTTGCTGCTTTATTCATCAGGTATTTAAGTGCATGATCTCCGTAAGAGTCTGCCTCAACCAAAGGAAAATAATCAAAAGCTTTATCTGAATAATCATCTTTGGCTCTGTATGTTTGGTTAATTTTTCTATTAACATCTGCTAAGTCTTTCATAATTGCATTAGCTCTATTTGTTTGACCTTGCTCTATTGCTGTATCTACTTCTTTAAGTAGCTGCGATCTATTTTTTGAAAGTAAACTAATTTCTAAATCTTTTTGAAAAGGGTTAATTCTTTTTGTGCCATCAAGTTGTTCAAATTTAGTTAAGGCTTTTGCAACTTTTTGATTAGCGTCTGATTGTATTTCATGAATCATTAACACTTTTTTATTATCTGGAGTAAATCTTGTATCAAACCTAACATGATATACCATGTTTTGGTTTACACCATCAAAGTGTCCAAATGTTTTTCTAAGTGCAGAGTTTCCTGGTATATCTTCATTTAATCTAAAAACTGTTTCTCTATAATCATCACCGCCTTGTAATGTATAGCTTGATTCATTTTTATATCTTGTTGCAATATTTTTATCTGTGTATGGTTTTATAACTTTATTGGTTTCACCTATAAGTTGATTGATTTTTATTTTTTGTTGTTGGCTTAGGTCTTGTGATTTATTAATTTTTTTTAAATGATCTACAACTCCTTTACCTGCTTTAGAAATTGTAGAAGCATCCATTGAAGTTTTCATTGAAGCTGCTTTGTATGCTGCTTCTGTAAGTTCCTCACCAACTCCTAGTAAATTTTTTGTTTCAGCTTGTTTTGCTAAATCAGCTAAAGTTTTTCTAATAACTTCTCCTTGAACATTTAATACTTCACCTGCACCTTTAGGTAATCCTAACTCTACTGGTTGTAATCTATTAACAGGATTTAATTTTATCATTGCACCTAAAGTATTAGCATCTAACTTAAGACCAAATTTTTGTGCAGCATATAACAACCCACCTGTTAGTTCTCCCGCTTCGTCAAAGTTTGCAAGGTTAGCATCGAAAAGTTCTTCTTTATTAATTGTAACTTCTTTACCTTTAAACGGACCACTGTCATATTTAAATTGCTTGGGTCCTCTTTCAGTTTTACTTGCTGGTTTACCAAATATTTTAAAGTTTACTTTTCTTGTAGATGTTAAATGATCTAGCCATTCATCTGCAGAAAACTTACCTCTACCTTTTTTCATGATCCAATCATAAGTAGATGATCCAAACATAGGAGCAGTATCGTCTCCCATATGTAGAGGTTGTGTTTTATTTAGTGGGGTTGTTGTTGCAGGAAGGTTTAGTTCTTCCTTAGCAAGTTGTTCGCCAGTTTTTTTACTTGCTGCCTTATCGTAAGTAATTAACTTTTGTTGTTGTCCGGTGGCCGGTGAACTCGATACTTTTTTAGTACCAAGTATTTTTCTGCCTATCCCTTGGATTAGTGCTTTCAGGGACATAGTCCCTCCTATGTGATTTTAGTAGGTTTACTTCTACCTAGTTTGCATCCTCTTGCTTTAACCATTGTGCCAGTTCTATAACCACCCATAGGTTTCATCATCATGCCACCACCCATTTTTTTATCTTTTTTCTCAGACATTTTTCTTCCGATAGTCTGTCCAAGTTTAGCAGCACCCGCACCAGCTGTAAGTATAGCTGCACCAACTGCACCTACTCTTCCTGCTTTACCTAAAGCTTTAATTCCAGATTTAATACCGGATACTGCTTTAGATTTAGTTGACTCTGGGCTTCTATTTGGATTTTGACCTGATCTACTTTTTTGTTTATTAAACTGTTCTTTCATGACAGCAGTCTTCTGTGCTTTTTTACTTTTGTGTACTGCAGGTTTGACTTTATTGATTACAGGAAGATCTAAACCACTTCCTTTTTTATAACCCATCATCTTACCTTTTTTTGCAGTCTTGATAGTTCCGTCTGCAATAGCTTGTCTTAAAAGTTTTGGTAGCATTGAACCCATACCTTTAGATCCACCACCTACAACTCTAGCTCCGCCACTTGATGCTGCTCTGCCCTTACCTTTGAACATGCTCTTAACACCTTTTACAATTTTACCTACAACAGCTTTTTCAACTTTTCCGGGTTGGACTTTCTCGTCTTGAAGACCCATGCCTCTACCCTTAGCTTTTTCTGCTTTTAAGATTTTAAAATCTTGTGCATCAATTCTACCGTTTTTATTCTTGTCAATTTTAGATTGACCACCTGTTAAATATTTTTCTGTTTTCATAGTCTTATTTATATCACCTCCACTAGATTTTTTAAAGAACTTGCTGATAGAAATATCACCATACATTCTATCCATTTCATCTCTCCAAGATGCTCTCGATTCAAAGCCTACTCTACTTCCAGGGCCAGTTCCTCTGACTTTATGGGTTTTAAATGAACTTCCTCTTTGAGATTGTTTTTGAATTGGAACTACTTGATCTCCAGGTTTTTTAGAACCTGCTCTTATATTGTATCTTTTTACGCTTTTTGTACTTCGTCCAGCTTTTTCTATGTTTGCTCTAGATTTCTTTGCACGCCTGTTTGCCTTTAATCTTTTTACTATTTCAGATATTTTTTTACCTGCAAATCTTCCACCAGCACCTATTACTTTTAATTTGCTCATCCGTAGTACACATAGTCCTTTTCAAGTTTAATAGGAGGATCATCCCAATCATCAGAATAGGTCGAAACAAAACCGCCTTGTCTGTATCTTAACACAGCTTGTGTCATACTATCAACATAGTCGTCATACTGACCATTTGGAAATGCAGCACATTCTTCAATTACTTCTTGTGCCCAGTGTTCTTCTAATGGAGCAAACACCATTCCAGACTCGAATACAGGAGAGCAAGAGTTAATTCTTGTATGTTTATCTCTACCTCTAGCAGGAACAAAATCAATTACTGGTATACCTGCTCTACGCAGTTCGTGTATTAATGGTTGACCACTAGCTTTTGCTTCAATGATTACTGTTTCAGGCTCCCAATATCTATATTGCTCTAAGGCAACATTTTTTAAATCTGGAAAATCATACCTACCTTTTAGAGCATCTAATAATATTATTGCTTTCTCGTACCCCTCAATAGGCTCAAATATTCCCCAAGTTGTAATTGCAGAATAGTCAGCGGTTTCTTTAGCACTGAAAGCTGTATCATAACTTTGAATTACGTGCAGCAATTTTGGAAGATGTGGTTTATCCCAGTCTTGCCACCAGTCCCTTTTAATAATTGCACCTTCTTCTGAGGTAGGATCTTGCATGTATTGTGCATTCCAGTTCTTAGTTGAGATAGATGCTTTGACAGATTCTAAATCCTCAAGGGTCCAATACTCAGGCCACACAGGTTTTCCGTTGTCCAGTATCGCTGGGAACTCAATCACTTTCCATTTGTCAGCTTTAGTTTCAGCTTGTGCTCTAACGAGTCTACCTGTTAGATCATCAGTTGCCCATCGTGTCATTACCACTAAAATTCTACCGCCAGGTTGTAAACGCTGTCTAGGTCCAGAGCTGTACCATTCATATGTTCGTTCCATAGCAGTATCGGACAACGAATCTTGTTCAGTATGTGGGTCATCAATAATAAGCAAATCGGCCCCTCGTCCTGTAATCGAACCGCCAACACCCGCTGCAAAGTATTCACCACCATGATTGGTTTCCCACCTGCCTTTTGCTTTACTATCTTCTCTCAATGTAACATTACCAAATATTTGTTTATATTCTTTAGTAGCCATTAAGTTACGAACCTTAGAACCAAACCTTGATGCAAGTTCAGCATTGTGTGATACCTGCATTATTTTTTTCTTTGGATACTTACCAATGTACCAAGCAGGAAATAAGTATGATGCAAATTCAGATTTAGTATGTCTAGGTGGCATATTGATTATGAGCCTCTTAGCATCTCCATCAGCTATCTCATGAAAGGCTTCTGCAATAATCTGGTGATGCCCATAATTCTTTGGGTTATCAGTCTTACGATAAATAAAGTCTTGCCACATATTTTCTGCAAATAACAAAAAATTATCCTGGCACAATTTAATCCATTCTAATTGTTTTTTTAAGATTACATCTTTAAGTTCGTCATCACTTAATCGTTCTAAATCCATAAATATATATACCCCCGGGGGCTAGGGGACCCAATAAAAACAAAGGGTCCTTTTTAACAATAGCTTAATAAAAAATTACTTTCAACTATTCATACCGTTTGGGACCCTACTACATTTATATATCTTGCTTAGTAAAGCCCGACCTCTCGCAAAACGGGTAGCCAAAACGCAAGTAAAACCTAGTGCTTTTAAAAGTTTTTTTGTGGCAGGAATGAGCCTTCTAGCTGGAAGGCGTAGCTACAGGTATGTGGTGGGTGTGCGTTGCGTGGTGTACACGCAACGCAATCAAGTGTTATTCTTTACTGATTAGGTTTTTAAGTAATGGTGCAAAGTCATTCAGTAGTTCGTTTCTGAAATCATCTACAACTCCATTCCCTTGATTTTCAAGTATGAACTTCTCAACACGATTGTACAGTAGCCCATACATTATTTCGTAGTTCATCTCTCTCTTTGCGTCTGCTGAAATGTTTACATCTGCAATAGAGGTAGGTTTATCTTTACCTAATCGTTCAGCAAGTACATTAGCAATATTAATAATATCATTAGGCATTATTATCTCCAATCGCTTTGTATTCACTATACTCTAATTCAGTTGTGAACTTGTTGAATAAATCGTTGTGTGCAATCTTAAAGTTTGCAGTTTCAAACTTCTTTCTTTTACGATTTATTTTCTGCAATCCAAAACTATTTCCATTCTCATCTTGAACAATAATTAAGTTTTGGTTTGTTCTATCAAACACATCTACAATATTTTGTTTCAATGTGTCTAACTCTTTAGCTAGTCTATTAGACTTCAGCTTTAGTTGAGCATAAGCAAGGACTTGTTTCTTTTCGTCTTGCTTTAGCTTTTTTATTGCTTGTGTCATATTACTCCTTTTGGTTAGTTTGACACCATCAACTTATCAAATCTTATCATTTATGCAATAGCTTATTTATCTTTTTTTTAATTAAGTTTTTTAGGTTTATCATCAATATTATCAGCAATAAATTCTCCTATTATTTTTAATTGGTTAAAAATTAATTTCTCCTGAGCCGTGCCAGACTGGTTGGTGCTATCCTTACAATTCTTGTTCTGACGAGAACGAGAACGAGGCGAGGCGACATTTGTCGCCTCATCAATTTTATTTTTCGACATTACCACGAACACCAATACTCAACGACTTTCTTTTCATTGATAGCTTGTTCACAGAATTTTAAGAACTGAACATCTTGCTCTTTGTAATCCTTAACACTCTCCTCTTGGAACTGTTGCCCCCAGAAGAATCCGTCAGTTGCGTGGTAGTCAGAGAAACCTTTTTCAATTTGTTCGGCTAACTCCTTGACGACATCTTCAGTTAAGTAGCAAGGGCTTTCTTGGTCACCATTAAAACCTAAATGTGAAAGCATACCATCAACTTTTACACTAGGGTTTTGCTCTGCCCATTTCTTTGCCATAAACTGCTGAAGTCTTGCGTGTTTTCTCCACACGAAAACTTTTGCGTTTTCCTCTTTGTCATCTTCGTAATATTTTTCCCAATTAACTTTATGACCACGAAGATGTGCGTGTTGGTCTAATCCCATAACTTTTCTCCTTTTGGTTAGTTAGACCTCTGTCTTATCGTATCCTATGCACTAGTGCAAGTAATATCTTTTAGAATCATTCTAAACTAGCTACACCATTCGGCATCAGAGCTGAGCTGCGATCCACGACCCTGAAGTTTATAGCTGCACGGATCCAGCTGCAAGTCAAACGAGACGAGAATCTAGAAAACATGGGACAAACCGAGAATCAGAAGACCTGTGGTTACCAGGATCCCAGTGGGCCAGAGTAGAAGTAACAAAACATACAGGCCAATGATTAACGACACGAGGTTACCAGCTCCTGCAGCGTGCACCTGATGCTACTCTTCATCACCGTCCTCCTTGACGACACTGTCCTTCCACGAGAATCCATTCGCAATGCACCTGGCACCGGTTCCGCCAGTCAAAGCATACGTCTTTCCTGCTTCAGGTTTATCCTGCTGCACGGCATCCTCCGGGGACCAGCCACCCGGTGGCGTGTTCTCCTTGTTAATTTTTTTTATTAGCTTCTTGAGCGGCATCTTCTTCGAAGGCTTTTCCGTTACTATGTATTCACATCCATAGTAATCATTCATTTGTTGAATCATTTTCTTACTTAGTGGCATTGGTTCTCCTTTGTTAGTTAGCAGCTCACCCCACCCTTTCGTTTGTTACATAGGCTACTTGTTGATGTGCCAGCGTGATGAGCTAACCCTTATATAAGATACGATGGGATACCTGTCAACCCTTTATTTTTTTTAATCTCTCTTCAAAAGACCATTTTTTTTCTTCAGGAAGTTCCGTAATTATTTGAGCTACCAGCGTGGTGAGCTCCCGAACCTGAGTCTGCAGTCCGTCTAGTTTCTTGTTGTATGTACGAGATCTGTTCTCGCCTCGAACGAGATCCAGTGCATCGAAATCATGTGCCATATCTTCTCCTTAGTTGGGCTGACCATACGACATCGTGGGATATCTGTCAACCACAAATTTCCAGCGACCCCCCTGAAGCGTAACCTTCACCAACTAAGCTGCATGGTTAACTTAAACGAGATTTGTCAGGAACGAGAACGAGATCCTGAACGAGCTTCCAGCATCACGCTGCACAGGCTCCCGCTGAAGGAACCAGCACCGGGCCGTTATTACTTATAAACGAGAACGAGAACGAGAAACGAGGGTACGAGCTTACGCTTCAGGATCCAGCTGCACCAGCTCCTGAAGACTGGCCTGAACCTCCGGCCATTTAACAGGGAACGAGAACGAGAAACGAGGTTTCAGTAACCGAGGTTCGGTAAAACCGGACACAGGACACCTGTACAGTTTGAGTTTTCTCTCCGAGAGGGCCTCATTGCAGATAATAACTATACCACCTGCCTTGACATATTTATTGATCCAAACAACCTGCCACTTATTTAGCTTAGGATAACTGACATAATCTGATTTTAATTCCATCCAAAATACATTGCTAAAACCAACACAATGTATATCTGGAATACCATTGATTGTACTAGATTCTATGCGGGTAAAGAATACATTTTTAATATTCTTTTTTATTCTATTCCACAATAAAGATTCTCTATTTTTAGCTGCCATTTAAAGTCAAGAATTTATCTTTTTGATACTTACAATAACACTATTTGGTATGATTGTAGTGTTACCAATATCTTCAATCTCTCCCTTATCATTTGAATTATAATCGCCAAATATTCTAGTCACGCCTTTGGCTTGACTTAATAGATGTCCATTCGTAACACAAGTTGCTAGCTTAGCTTTTTTTAATGAATCAAAATTTTGCCAACCAGAATCACTAACGATGTCATTCCATGTTACAGAAACCATAGGGTATCTATCTTTCCAATGTTTTGCTTTTTTATTAATATTTATTTTTCGTTTCAACATTTACAATACCTACTGAAGTGTTAAGTGTTGAGTTATGGATCTCGTTAAAAGCCTTGAGCCAGACAGACCAACTAGCTTTCTTCAATTTGTTCTGCTGTGCTTTCGACAACCTCGATGGTCTTTGCGTTATACCCATCGATTTTGTTTGAAAGTTCCTTGAGTTTACTTTCAAGTTCTTCACGCGACATGCCCTCCAACCCGGTTACTTTAACTTCTTTTCTATCAACATACTGCCCTGCTAATTGGCCAGATCTATATTCAGCATTAATAGCAGCAGCATATTGTTTATCACTCTCTGCACTCAATGCAATTCTTTCAAGTCTTTTGTAACGCCTAAGGTTATCACCCTCGTACTTCGCACATTCTTCTTTGTAAATTTTGTCCATGTATCTAACAACATGTGGATTAAGTTTTCTATTTGTTAATCTAGATGCTATGACTGAGTAATCATTATCATTCTTACAATCAAATCCTGCTTCTTTAGCAGCATCAGCTTTTGTAATGTTACCCCAGTTTTTAACATACACCTCAATGAATTTCTTTTGCTTTAAGGTCAAGTCGTCTTCAGTTCTGAGTTCTTTCTTTTTCAATCCTCTAGTCATATTTCTACTATATAGATTATTCTAACCTTTTGAAAGTGCAACCTAAAACAACCCAAGGTATCTATTTATGCAATATTATTGTTTAGGTGTCCCTCAGGGACACCATAGGGACACCACAGGGACACCATTAAAATCGTCTAAAAGCATTGGTATAATTGAATAATAGTCATTCAGGGACACCAGGGACACCATATTAGGGTCCGATGTAAAATAAAATAATGAAAGGGTATAATAATCTATATAGTAGAATTTAATAATTGACCACAAATACAGTAAATGCTACAAATAATCATTCAAAAACGCGGCCACCATCATCCTTGCAGATATCCGGTGGCCGTTACCCATTAAAACTTGATCTCTCTGACCGAATACACTAAACTGTTAACTGAGCTTTTTTCATTATTAGCTCTCTTAGGTTAGTTACCCTGCCAGTTTATTATTCTTTTTTTCTTGGCAGGGTTAACCTGTCAATACCACGCTTAATAATTCTTCTCGATTCTTTATCATTAGCAGCTCTATATTTTCTATATTTATCTCGATACTCCATCCACATTAATTCTGTTTTATTAAATGTAATAGTTTTCTCTTGTCTTAATTTTAAAAATCTTTCTCTTACAAAGGTAGGGTCCAAATCAGCGTACCAACAAATTTTATCAAAATCTGCGTCACCATTTTTAAACCAATTATAACTATCTTCCTTATTATAAGCGTCTACCTTACTCGATGTACTAAAGGCACAGTCTTCAAACGCCTGTACAATGATAGCTTGGAACAAGCGTTGCTCTGCATGTTTAACATTCAATATAGCGTGTGCCATATCAATGCCCAAAATTTTTAACAAGGTCGGTGAGTAATTCACGATATTGCCGCTGCTCCTTTTTAGGATGCCTCATGGCCATGAGTTCCGTGTAATCATCCAGAACACCATTAATGAATCGCATTTTACCTACACCATCTAATGAATCCAGGATCCTATAATGATAGTCAATTAAAGCGTCTATAGTTAGATCATCGTCCATAATTACGCGACCGCAGAGTGGGAAAGATATCGATATGGAAAAAACTCTACGGTCACGCATCTTTATTGTAGACCAGTTTTATGCCTTTAGCCTTAGCTGCAGCTTTTCTACCTGATCTCCAACACTCCTCAATTATCTCAAGGAATGAAAGACTGAAATTTCCTAAACCAAAATCATTTCCACAATACAACTGAAACATAAGACTAGTCATTTGATTATATGTCTTCTTGTCTGGACATATAATAACCAATTTTGTTAATGCTTCTCTTAAAGCATCTTCACTAGCTTTATTTTTCTTTTTAGCCACAATTCTCCTAATTAATTTAAAAAAATTTGTGCTCGTTGTTCTATGAAAATAAAGTGTTTTTGAAAGCCCCACTTTTTCATTTAGGCTTAGGAATACGTTATATTGTTATTATAAAATTTGTGACCTTATTGCAACATAAAAAAAAGGCCCAGTCTCCCGGGCCTTTTGCGTAATTAGATTAAGGGTTAACCGTCTGCAGCTCTCAACCTAATTACTATTTACCGTTCAGCAGGACGCGTCCCTGCTTAAGTAAAATCTCTCTCATCTGTGAAACAGATTTGCCTTCTTTCTTGGCAATTTTACGAATCTCTTCATCAACTAGTTTAGCTATCATATTTCCAGGTCTTCTGAAACCCTCTTTACCCATAGCCCTAATTATACAATAGGATTCAATATCAACTGCACAAGACTTCCATTTATTTATGTCCATTATGCTGCCTCTCGTTTGTCAAAGTCTCTATCCAAAGCAAATTTAAGTAGATCAATTTTTTTATCTCTAGTTAATCCACCATTATAAACTTTATCAAACTGTTCTATGTAATCTGAGCTAGATGTTACAGGTAACAACTTACCAGCTTTTGATTTCATAGCAGCCTTAAGTCTTTCGAATGAAAACCTAGGGTGTTTGACCATAATTAAATATGCTCTAATTAATTGTCGTTTAAGTTTTTTGCCATTTGGATCTATTTGATTTCCAATATAAGTTAACTCTTTAGCAATCTTATCAAACTTTGTGATATTACCTGCAGCAATCTTCCAACTTCCAAGTTTAAACTCTTCAGTTAGATCTCTTGCAACAGTTGCTTTGCCAGAAAGTAATGCCAGTGTTTCTGCAACAGGCATTTTATATTCATCCATTTTAGATCGACAGATTTTGTAATCTTGTCTGTTACGATCGCAATGAAATTTTAAGAAGTTATCTAAGTTCCAGTTCCGTTTTCCGGTATTCATTCTCGCAGTATCTAAAGCATCTTCAGATTCTGAGATAATAAAATATACTTCTAAGCCTAAATCTTTTCTAGCTTGTAAAGTATGTTGTCCATCTATAACTTCGTATTTTTTATTTACGATAATAGGTTGCTGCGTATCCTTATCAGCAATCAATCTTTTAATTCTCTCTACATGAGTAGAATCAACTTCTCTATTACCTTTTGATTTTCTAAACATCGAATAATCTTTCGTTGAATAGAATTTATTTTTTATTTCCTTAGTGCTCATATTTATTTTCCTTTGGTTAGTATATGATTGTGTAAAGCAGTGCACCAACTAAAATTAAAAATATTTTAGGTGGTATGACCAACAAACAAATTAACAAACAAAATTTATAAAATTGATTTATCATTATCGTCTATCGCTCCTTGTATGTGGCTGTAAAGTAAATCCATCGCGACCTGCTCATTAATCGGATAGATAGGATGCTCTTCAAAGTTCATAGAACACTGCTGCAACCTACGCATCTGTTCTTGGAAATGGGAGTCTGCATATTCTAATACTTCTCCATTCACATTATTGACTTGAGTCTTGTCTAAGACATCATCAACTTCTTTTATCCATGTAGCAAAATGGTCACTACTGGTTTTCAACTTAAGTGTTTTCATGTATACTCTCTTGGTTAGTTTTTTTCATTGCATTAATATAGTTATTTTGATATTAAATGCAAGGATTAAATAAGATAGGATAATATAGGAATATGACTAAATTTTACATCGTTTTATACATGTGCAGTATGCTAAGTGGGCAATGTCCTTCTTATCATTACCCTGGCCATTCATTCCAATCTCACACTGAATGTGTAGAATTTGGCTACAGAATAGCTTATGGCACATTTAAAAATTTGTACGAATTGGAAGAATATGACAAAGAATTTATTGAAAATAGTAAAATTGTTGTAAAATTTCAATGTGAAGAAATTAAAGTACCTA
>Ga0098042_1000272_pt1 | contig 20139 bp, 7 predicted proteins | sample 9_EtaG_FD_75066 | JGI IMG/M metagenome (GOLD analysis project Ga0098042, IMG submission 75066) | Marine viral communities from the Subarctic Pacific Ocean - 9_ETSP_OMZ_AT15188 metaG | ecosystem: Environmental > Aquatic > Marine > Oceanic | place: Pacific Ocean | collected 2015-01-10
ATATGTAGGAAAGGTCGCTTTCAGTGAATCACCACTTGCGGGCAGTGGACACGCTACTAACACAGTAATTACGCTTGATACCTTTACACTCACAAGTTCAATTACAGCCTCGGATAAAACAGTTACCGTTCCCGACACTACAAAATTAAGAGTTGGTATGGCCGTTACAGGAACAGGTATAAACGCCAGTGGTAGTGGTGTTAATACTATTGATAGTATTACAAACGCTACTACTTTTGAATTGACAGATAATGCTGGTGGTAGCGGTACTACAACCCCTACACTTACTTTTGGTGGTAATACAAATGTTATTGCAAGTGGCGACCCGTTGCGACTAAGTTTTGGGACTGTTACTGAAAATGACCCCGATGCTATCCTCAACCGTACATGGTTGTACCCGTATGCTCAAGGTGGACTACGCAACGGTGATACCGTATGGATGAACATGACAATGAACAACCCCCATGCTGTTGAAGGATTGTTTGCTAAATCTCGTGGTGTGTTAAATGAAGGTCAAGTATGGACAGGTTTCAATGGTGGTAAGGGTGCATTAGCAAATCGCCCTCGTGATTCTATTCCGCTTGAAAACTTTTTAATTGGAGATTCATGTCTTGAAACAGCAACAAATTTTGTTCAACATGTAAACAAAACTATTGAATTAAATTACGAGTCAATGGGACTATCATCATCTCAAGCACCAACTGTTGCTTATCTTGACCCTTATCTTGCTACCGAAGGACACGCAAGAGTATTGATGTTTGATGTAGCACACGACCGTGAGTTTATCGCATTCCATGATTTACATATGCAGGTTCAATCGAGTGCCGCTACGCCACACATCGGGTTCAGTCGGCACATTGTTACTGCTGATGGTATCGTGGATATTGACCGATACTTAGTGCAACAAAATGGTGGTGCGCCGCATTATTTTACCACTCAAATAGATGTAGCAAATGGATTCCCTACTGAAAATCCATACATGCGTAGAACACAGCAATCAAAGTTTATCGAAAGTGCATATGTGCATAACATAGCAGGTAACACATCCGAAGATGTAATGGGAACTAATGCTGGTGGTGAAAACCCAATTAGTAATTTCTTAAACCATGACTCTTATGCCATACCCGGTCAAGGTAAAACAAAATTAGCACTGATAGGAAATTCGTTTACTTTGGGATGCGATACAGACCATAATGCCCCTACCAGTGTATTTACAGATGCTACTGTTGATACAAACCATAACAATATTTCGCCTTCGGCTTCGACATTTGGTGGTGGTAATGCAAAAATCCTCAAAATGGACTCAACTTCTTTACTAAGAGTAGGTATGGGTGTAAGTGGTACAGGTGTGGCAAGCGGTTCAGTTATTACTCAAATTGACAGCGGAACTTTGTTTAGAGTGGATAAAATTACTACTGCTACAAATAATAATCAAACCATTACTTTTACACCAAATCCTCGTTTATTCGCCGGTAATCATAAAATTATACGACCTAACACTGCTACCAATATAGATAAGTTTTCAGTGGGTATGACTGTAAGCGGAACGGGTATAGCAAGTGGTTCTAAAATCATTGAAATAGATACCAGTGCAAGTTTATTGTATCTCGATAAAGACACCACAGCAACCAATTCAAATCAAACATTAACATTTACTACAACAAACAATTCGTACTTTATGGGTAAGGGTCACGGTCATTATGTTCATACTGGTTTTATGAATGAAGGAACAAGTAGTTCTTTCACTGTTGCAGATAGTACTTTACCTCGCCTTCAACCAGCAGTAGCCTCACCATACTGGGCAAACCGTTTACACGAATTGTCGAGAAAATCACTTGGTGCTACACAAACACTCGCTGGTGCGTTAAAAAATTCTCGTCGTAATAATAACCCCGATACATTTACTCTTCGTGATGCTAGTACAATGATGGACACACCGGATGGTACACGAGCCATTTCCGCATTCCTTTGCTTGAAGGGTATTCGTAATGAAACTCTTTCTCTTGCAAACCACGAAGAAAGTCGTTTGCAATATCTCGACCATTGGACTAAAATGGACTTTGTACGCCGTCTTACAATTGATTGTGGTGAAGTAGGAATTAAAGAAGGTGTTACTGACATCCAAGCCGCCGCAAAAGAAATAGTGCGTTTAATCAATCAAGGTGGTGCAAAGAACGCCCTTACTACTGGTGCTAAAAATTCCGACACTGGTTCTATTCATGACCCTGCGCCTTGGTGGTTTGCTGATGAGTCGTTTGATACGCAAGACCGTGGTAGTCACATGGGTTACTTAAGAGCGCATTTAGGGCGAGTTGTTGAAGACCTTGATGGTAACACAGGTCATTCAATTATCATACATTCAACTATACCCGGTGCAAGTGGTCGTAATTTCTGTACATGGTTGGACAACAGTAAGGGCCAATCTCAATACAAGCCTCAATTCCTTATCGGTCACGGTGGGCGTTTCCGAAACTTTTGGTGTCAACCCGACGAAACCAGTGGTGAGAATATGCACCCTGCACCTATGCCTATCAATAAACACGGTAGACCATTTGCACCTATTACAACCTTAAGAGAGTATGTTGTACAAGAAGAAACCGATGATGACTTTGTTAGTAACGGTGACTTTGATGTAAGGAGCAATGATTTGTCTAGTACCATACGGGGGAGGAATACAAAAAGAAGTATTTCGGCTTTCAACGGTAGCGGTATGAATGCTAATACTATTAACGATGAATCTTTTGAGTCGCAAAGCCCATCAAAAACTCTTGTTGAGGGACTACGAAGTGGTAGTCAAGCAATAGGTAGAATCAATTTTGGTGGTATGGTAGCCGCCGGTATTCCGGGTTTTGCTCCCGATGCGGGTGTATGGGGTCTTGGTGAACGAGGTAATACTGATTTTGATACTCGATACTCTAACGCTATTACCACAGGCGGCACTGCACCCACATCAATAACGGATTACTCCGACCATGTTGATGATACTCAAGTAGAAAATGTTGGTGACGGGCAATTGTATGGATTCCAATTTGAAGACCATCGGGGTAATAATTACGGTGTACGGTACATATATCGACGACGGCTTGATAATTTTACCAATGATAATACTAAACTCCCACCTACTCTTGACAATGAAATAGTTGTATATTTTGATGACCGAGATGTAGGGCAAGGAGGTTTTACTATTGGTAATCACATGCTTGGTTTTGGTGATGTTACCGGTCGCATTGATACTACTGGGGTGCTTACAGAAGCGTCTTACCGTGGTAATCGTTGGAATGGTGTGCCTTCACCTTCTGTTGGTATAGATGCTAGTGTTACTTGGCAAACAAATGGAACTTTAACAGTGGTTTTACATGAACCATTTGATACTGGTACTGTTGGTGATGGGGTAATGGGTAATCATCCCGATGTACTTGGTTATCTCGGATTCCCAAAAGAAAACGGCTTACTTCAAATCAATGATACTTTTACCGGCACTACAGGATATACTGACGCTGATGGTAATGCTGGAATAAAAGGTATTGTTGGACATACACTTTCTTACACTCATCGTACACAAAATGATAACGATGGAACACATATTTTCTATGGTGTAGAAGGTAATTCTTTTACCTCTTCTCACTTTGTAAACAGTGGAACTGTAACTGATACAAGAAAAGTAAATCCTACAGACGGAGTGCAACTGCGTGTATTACTCTCACCCCGAATCAATTGGACAACACTTGTTACTGATGAACTGATGGCGGCTGTTACAGCAGCGGCAATAAACCATGAAGACCCGAACCGTGTACTCATTTTTGATTGCCGAAAGATGTATGCCGCAGATGGGCGAACATTCGGACAATGGGGTGTAGCCGCAAATGCTATTCAAATAAGAGCGCATAGAACAAGAAGAACTTTACCGCTTTCTCAAATGTTTGAAGCCACCATTCACAAGGATTGGGGTATTCATGCCGCCCACCTTGAGTATGGTGAATATACAACTTTACATGAAACAACAACAGGTTGGAGCCTTGTTGCTACTGACCCTATTAACAAACCTGCTAGTGATGCTGATATAGATGCGAACCAACGAATAGATGCAGGTTACTTACCTTATACTGTTCTACAAATACGCAGTAAAGGTCGAGGTTATAATGCTAATACTGCTACTCCAATTTTAGTTGACTCAAGTAACACACCAGTACCAGTGACAAAATGGAGACAAAATCTCAAAGGGGAACGCTACACTTCTTACAGTGGCGACCATATTTTACCTTGTTTAAACAACCCAATACTTTTGTTTGAATCATATACACACTCCGGTAATGTTTTCCTTACAAAAAATAACAAATTAGCACACGCTATGATACCGGCTGGACAAGAAGCAGATACAATTGATACTATTGCTAAAGAAGGCTCATTTGGTGAACGATTGATATTCCGTTTTGCTACCGACACTGGACTTGGTATAGCAGAATTAGAATCAATTAGAGGTGGTACTTCTCACACTTCTTTGACAAATCCATACGGTAACGGTCATGGTTCATGGAGAACACATTTTAGTCAAAACATTACTGATGATTTTATTCTTACCCGTTTTGCTGAACCAAACCAACCGGGATTAGAGCGTGATGCAATATGCGGTTATCGTTCTTATGGTAGCGTTGACAGTGAGCCTGTTATTTTTTTCCGTGGTGCTAGAGACAGTATGGACCACTATGTACCACTTTATTTTGGTGGTGGCTTTACTGGTGTCACTCTTGATATCAACGATGGTACACAGAACGATTACTCTTCATTCTACACCCATCCTTATTCCGGTGGACCAACAGGAACAGCGGGTATTCAAAACGCCAATGAAATTAGTGGGTCGTTTGCTATGGTGGATTGTAATGCACTACTCGCTTTCTTCCCCGGTACAGCCTTACTTAATCAGCACCGAGGGTCAATTAACAGCCCAGTATCGAACAAGAACAGCATCCTATCACCCGACCTACGAGGTGGTAATTTAGATGACAACTTCACTTTACTTAATGCGGCGGCGGCAGGTGATGTACGAGCAAGGTACGCCGCAGGTGTTGTTCGTCAACAGCCAGTACCGTTGGTGCTTCGCTTTGCTCACCCTACCGCCCGCTACCACGACAGCCAACCTATCGTTGATGCTACCTGTGACACAAACAGCAACACCACTGTTACTATGGATTCAACAGCGCAACTTGTTGTAGGCATGACAGTGACAGGTACAGGTATTCCCGATGGGGCTACAGTGGCATCTATCACCAATGCTACTACATTTGTATTGAGTGCCGCCGCAACAGCAAGTAATACCAATACTACTTTAACATTTAATTATATTGAAAACAAAACCACTTACCTTGTTTATGGTCCCGGTCAAGCATTCCCATTCACCGAAGATGACAACTCCAATGCGGCTGTCGAACCACACCCCGGATATGTTGTCACTACAGGTAACACTTGGAGTAGAGTACCGGTTTTTTCCTACTTACCTAATGAAATTACCAATAGCGATGATTTGTACGGCCCTCCGAATTCAACATATCAAGTAGCAAGAAACAGGTATCATTGGCGTACTACTCTTAACTGGTCGCCACCGCAAGGTATTCCCAATGTAGGTTATTTACAACAACGACCGGAACACGGTTCTCATTATGGTGAAGTCTTTACAAATCCAACAACTGGTAAAATTACCAGTGATAATAAAGCAGATTACTGGAAAGCCCACCCTTACAAACACTGTGCGATTTCTTACTACGGTATCGCCATGAGTGCAGATATGACATTTCACATGGATGGTGGGTATCATCCGGGTGGTTCATGGCTTGATAATCAAATGTCTTTCAATGCACCAAATCCCAACAGTAACTATCGCTACGCCTTAGAATCATGGAACCAAGTTAATGCTACAGCATTCCGTGTTTCGGGTGTTATGGCTAAAACTATTCTTGAAGGTGCGAACAGCGAAACGGCACTTAACTTTGACAGTGATTATATTGTTGTAGATGGTACACGCTGTCAAAACGGTGAAGAACTAGCGACTATCATCGGTCAAGCCATTAACGAGAATCCGGGTAAAGGTGCATTGAAAGCAATGGGTGGGACATTCCTACCGTCTATGGGTAACGCAATGCGTCAAGACAGATATGGATGGATTGTTAATTTTGAGTCAGCAGAAGTCATCTATAGTAATGATGATGATTCTTTACTCAATAAATTATTAGACGGAACAGCGTTGTCAAACTCTAAGGTATTCGTACAGGCTACAATAGCCAATGCTACTCAAGAAGAATTAGAACAAATTCCTATGAGTGGTTGGTTACGCTCGCCGGGTGGTGGTAGGGACCATACTGTAGGAGATGTTGCATCGTTTGAATACCATGTTGGACCTACATGGGGATGCTATCACAGTAGAGAAGTTTTTAACGATAGCGGTACATTTAGAGTAAGATTTTATCTTGCACCGAATAGAATAAGCGGATTACCTGTTCTTGAAGACCGTATGACATGGCATAATAAATGTCAAGGTGCTACACTTACTTTCCCTACACCCGGCCTTGAAGTTTTCCCCGATGATGGCTCACCTCCATATTCATACGGTGCATTTGAAGGGTTGGCTGTTTGGTCGAAGGCTGGTGTTCATCGCTTTAACAACGAATACGAAACACCTCGTAACCACATGACTCAAGTACACTTTGGTGGCTTGGTTGATGCTATTGACCGCACACGCCCTGTAGGGGCTGTAGGATGGGCGGGAGAGCGTTATTCGTACCTTAACTCTCTCAAGGTCGATACAAGTACATTCACCAGTTCTTGTGTTTTAACTAATAACGATGCTACAGTAACTATGACCTCAACAGCAAGTCTTAAGATTGGCATGTTAGTGAGTGGCGTTAATATTCCAAGTGGTGCTTATGTTCGTAGTATTACCAGTAGCACAGCATTTGAGTTAAGTGCTAATGCAGAACGAAGTGCACCTCGTACACTTACCTTTACCACCAACCTTTACGGTGCTGGAAAGGGTGCTTGGCATCCCAAATTAGGCTTCACTCCGTATGGTTCATCAGCCTCGTGTATGAATGTATTAGGACACCTCCCAAGTTCTTATCCGATGTACAACAGTCCCGAAGCAAGTCCGAGAGTCAACGGACAAGAAAGTGTTTCTAATACTTCTTACGATGTCGCTATTAGTACCCCTTACACTTGGAATATTGGTTTAGCAACAAACAATGCATGGTACACGGCTTACGACTTTACTGATGTTGAAAGCACAAAGGACATAATGAGTGCAAAGCCTCCACATATTTTAGAAGCCACAGACACTAATACATCGTTTACACTTGATAAAAAATTACATCATCAGCAAGGTGTATTTAGTCGAGCAATGCTTGTTATCAGTAACGAAAGTGAGTTGGCACTTGTAGCCAAGACTGACCGTGATGGTATAACAGCAACCGGTGATTGGTTATCTGTTGTATCAAAAACTCGTGCCGGTGTAGCCGCCGCTACTGCTATTACCTTTGCTGGTACAACACGGTGGGATGAGCGATTCCATGATGCTGAACGATACATTGCTCCTGCTAATGCTGGTCCGAATGTAGAAGCCTTGATTGTCAGCGGAACCGCAACACCTACTGCTGATGTTCCGTCTGCGGCTTATGTGTTACATACAGCATTGACTGGCGACCAAGACACGAATCTATACAACGCAGAACCCTGTTTTGCTGTTACAGGTGATTTATTCTTTGACACTGATATAAGTCCGGGTTCTATTCAACTTGAAGTTGCTACTGATGTTACTCGTAATATTACAAAAGAATTGGGTACAAGCACTGGTGATAGTGATACTGAAATTAACCGTTACGATTACACTAATGATGACTTTTGGCTTGGTGATACCAACGGTTACAAGTTATCACAGCGTACCCCTGCACAAAACTTTAGCGTTGAGCATGTAGTTTGGAAACGGATGGATGGAGGCAACCTTAGCCTACCTGCACCAAACGCACGAGGATTAGGTGCTGTACCGTTTGTTACTCGTGTAGCAGGTGGTAATGCTTACACCACTGGTGAAAAACTGTACGGTAACAACCGATTTACCTTTGAGTCAACTAACAGTGCTATGTTCCCTATCATCCAAGCGCAAGAATTGTCACACCCACAGATGGCATCTCGCCACCCCGATTTACTGCGTAATATTCTTGAAATACCAAATGAAGAAATTCAGTTTGAAAGTATTACAGTAGTAGATGATACAGGGCAAGAACATACAGTAGAAGGTGGTTCACCGTTTGGGACAATCATACGAGCGTTTACTCAACTATCAAACCGTTCAGCGCAAGGTTTAGCCCCCGCTATTGCTGGTAGCGGTGTTGAACCGAATATGAAAATACGCTTACCGAACCCCGATTCTATACCCGGTAACTTGATTGTTCGTTCCGGCTTTGATAGACTCCAAGCCTATCAAACTGAAACGATGGGTACAGGCGGTATGATGACAAAATCTACCGTAGAGCATATGTTCGATAACAGTTTAGTGAGTCCAAACCTTGGCCCTACTTACAGTGACCACAACTGGGAACATCTCAAACAAGGTGAAACAAGCCCCGAAAGTACAATGTCGGGCTGGCAAAGTTCCACTGGAAACGCACCCCTTGAAACAGCATACGAATTACACGACCGCACCTTGTTTTTCCATGTAACAAAAATGGGTAATACCAACACTCACAAGCACCCCGTCATCTATTCACACAGCGGTGGTGTTGTAAATCACGAACTTACAGCCGTATCTTTTAGCGGCACTACTTTAACAGTGAATACAAGTGTAAACTCCGCTGTCTATGATTCAACTTTTGGAAACCGTGAACACCCGATAACTTTTACAGATTCTACCTGTGATACAATTAACACCGATGCTACAGTTACTATGTCATCAACAGCAAAAATTGTTGTAGGTATGTTGGTGACTGGAACAGGTATCGCCGCCAATACTTTTGTAGCAAGTATAACAAACGCTACTACCTTTGAATTAACTGCTAATGCTACAGCAACAAACACCGATACTACTCTATCATTTACACCCAATGGGCGCAGATTCCTTCGCTTGTACAATCCAACCACTGATGAAGGTGGTGTAGCATCTTTTACTGGTATCAGCGGTTCTACATTCACTGGTTGCGTAGGTGATGAAACATTCAACAAACTTGTTCTTAGTAGTATTACTACACTAAAAGTAGTTCCGTCGTATTACATCCCTGCTGGTAGCACCCGATTCTATGGTTCACGCCGTATTCGGGACCATGCCGAAGTAAGCGGTAACAGCCCCGACATGGCACATACTCACTATGTCAATTACTCCGTAACAGCCGAAGAATCCATGACTGGTTATTCAATATACAAAAAACCGCAACTCACCCCTGCACCTATACCTCGTATGGGTCATCACTTTGTCAACGCTACAATGGCTATGCTACCCGGACATTGGGCGCACCCTGCCTATCAAGGATTATACGACAAGCATCGTGCCTGTCGTGCGGCTACTATGCAATCCGAAGAATATGAATTGATAAGTTTGAGAAATATACATACTTTAATTACAAGTAATGACCAATTTCCTACCTATGACCCGTTGTTGGTCTTTGGTTCATTAACCGCTACACCGAGTGGTCCAAGTGACATACACGGTGGTGGTTTCTCACTGATGTTTGAAACCAAGTTGCGTAACGATGGTTATGGTGTATTAGCATCCGAAGGTGAAGCAGGTGTTGTCAACTCAAAGGGTGGACACACCATCGTTCTTGAAGCCGCAGGTACTTACACATTGAAAGAACATTTCCCCGACCCTGCCGAGGTTGGTGCGTATCAAATTATTATCCAACCGAATATGCACAGTTCGCAGTTTATTGGTTATCATGCTAATGGCCCTGCTGATAACAGTGCCACTCCCGATGGTAGTGTCAATGAGTTGACAAGCCAACAAGTTGCACTGGTTGTAGGTATTCGTGAACCGGACAGTAGATACGGTGCTTACACTCTTGTTTTGGCAAACGCTACAATGGCTGATGTAAGAGGGTGTGAAGTATTTGTTAATGAGTTGATGATTGACCATGACCCCGACCATGGTAGCCACTTCACCAATATCCCACCACTGATGTTATACAACCCGCTTGGTGTTCAAGCCACAGAATCACCAGCCTTTGTTCGTCGCTCACTACCTTATCAGCCAAATATGTTTATTGATGCTTCACCCGGATTTACTACCAATATACCGTGGTGGTCTATTGTACACAAGGTTGGCCCCGATGATGCTGATGCTGACCGCTTCAATCATTTGTCTTGGCATCGTCTTGATAGTTACTATGAGTTCTTAAGAGCAAGTAGCGGTTCGATTGCTTCTCAAATTACGCTTGCTGGCTACCCAAGTTTCTATCCCGATTTATACTCGGAGATACTTGAAAACATCAGTCTTACACCTGTTTGTAGTTTTGTTAGTCTTACATCAAGTACAGTTATCAAAGTAGATGATGCTCGTGGATTCCCTAAACAACCCTACTATGGTATGGTGCTTGAATACACCGACGCTACAGGGACACGAAGAACGCACACTTACACTGAACGCAGTGGTTACGATTCAAGTAATATGAACAAACCTATGCAATTTACTATCGTAGCCAATAGTGATTTTACCAGTAATTTAACCGCAGGGACAAAAATACGCTTGTCTCGTGCGTATGATTTCCGACCTGCAAGAACTATATTTACTGATACTGAAACAAGTGTATCGACTCGTACTATATCACAAACATTAGCAGGTAGTCGTGATACCAACAGCCTACATATGGCTGATGCTTTCCTTTGTCTTTGGCATCCAAACCTTGGTCGCCCCCACACTTTCTACAGTGATGCAAGCCGAACATGGTTGAACCCGTTGACTGACCGAGCCATCAACCAAAAGCCACTCAACAGTATGCCGGAACACTTTGAAACTGTTCACTATCATGATGCTACCTACTATGCCAGTATGGGGCCGTTTGCTTTGCGTATGAAGACAGCCATGCCACCCACCGAAGCACAATCAACATTCTATACCGCTACATCAGCGGGTGTGAGTACTACAACTGTTACTGCTACAGTTAATTTCATAACTGGATGGCCTACAACAAGTGGACCGCATACAGTATATGTCAACAGTGGTAGTGAAGAAGAAATATTTACTTATACTGGTGGTGGTGCTGGCGGTAATACATTAACAGGATGTGTCAATGTTAAGGGTACGCCGTTGACAACTATGGCAAGTGGTAATCATTCACTGCGCTACTACAAGACCGCTGACCTTGCCGCTGATGGTTCACACACTCGTCAAGTTGTATCACACACTGGTAATACAATCACAACAAACGGTGGAGAGGCTATCGGGGATGAAGATTACATATTTGTTGATGGTCGTATGTATCAAGTAAACGGTGCTGTTGCAGAAGGAGGTACAAGTGTTGTAGTCTTTGATACACTACCACCTCAAATCACTGTAGGCTCAACTATTTACATTGATAGTGCTGATGGAACACCTCAAACTGCTCAAACAATTGATACTACTATCGGAACAGGACTCATGCAAGGTGGACAGTCGGACAGCAGTGATACAGCCACAAAGAGTATGCTCAATCACTTTTGGCCTTGCGGTAGTCGTGGTGGGCCGCTGGTAAGCCGTCTTGATGGTTACGGATATGTTTCATCAACATGGGATTATCCACGAGAATACGGTTTTGATGGACCTATATGGTCGGATGCTGACGATGATGGTTCGTATGTCGTGGACCAAAATGACGGTTTAACAAAATCATCGTATGATGGCATCAGTAACCCAACACGCCCACGCCCATTCGGTTATCGCTTTGGTCTACGCCAACCATACAACAAACCGCAGTGGTCTATGTACGGATTGCGAGCATTGCGAGAAACAGCAGTGACCGCCACCAACGCCAGTGTTGGTTACACCCACGGCCCATTGGTACAAACAGAAACTCAAACTTCAACATACGCTGGTGGTAGTGGTAGTTCAACCTCTACTTTCCCGAACACCTACACTGGTATTATGGAACGCCAAACTAACTTCTCCGGTATGCTTGGTATTGACAAACCGGAGTGGCAGGTTCGATACAGTGACGGTGTACGATTTACCCGCCCATTCGGTTGTCCTGTACGCACCCTACGCAATAGTTCTACTGTCCTGCGTGATTGGTGGGGTGACGGTAACGGTAAGGGCTTAGATTCGATTGAGGATGCCGTTAAGTATTACATTGTTGATTGGTGGGGTAATACTCGTGGTGAGGATGTTCGCCGTTTCCCTGTCCGTTCATTTGGTATTCGCCCATCATGGGATGCGGGTGACGCATACGAATACGACCGACGCAACAACCGAACACCCTATCAACGAATACACAACAATGGCAATCACCTTGTCAATTTGAAGGGACTCACCAATGCGGCTGATACAGCATTGAGTATATCAGCAACTTTACCAAGATTTGGCGGTCGTTTAAACAACACTAATAATAATGATACAAGCACTTTGGTTGATGTATTCATGCCTTCAAACGCACAGCGTGTAGGTGACATGGGTAACGGTAGAGGTATTCGATACCCAACGCAATTCAACGAGGATATACTCACCGCATTGAGTGAGCCTATTCATACGACAGGACTTGTTCTCTCTCATCACACCGCCGAGCCTATACTTAATGATGGATTCATTCGTGCAAGAAACGATGTACTGCAAAACACAGAAGTGCCTCGTGGTATCAGTTCACGATTAGAGATTGCAGAAAACGGACTACTCAAGCCCGAAGCAGTAGTAAGTGACCGTATGGAAAATATAGTTGGCGACTCGCCGCATAAAGATGCAGTAAGCCGCAGTAGTCCTCGTATCGGTCTTGACACCGAAAACCTACAAGGCGTTGACACCAATCAAATCATCATCAACACCGAGGCGCACAGCCTACACACAGACCGCAATGTAGGACAGCGTGTTATACTTCAAGGTGGTATGCAAACTGGCTCTCAAACAATAGGTAACTACGACCTTACTGCACTTGACTTTGGAGGACAACCTCAAGGTGGTGCGGTGCGTATGAGTCATACATCAAACTTCAACCCGCTTGGTGGTACTTACCTCGCTGAAACCCGCAATTATCTTTCACCGATTGATGACAGTAATTGGGGCGGCTTTACTGATGCTACATGTAATACAAACCACACATCCGGTTTGTCCGATGGTTCTTCAACAAGTGTCCGACATGTCACTATGACTTCCACTGCAAAATTAGTTGTAGGGATGACTGTAGCGGGAACGGGTATTCATGCAAGTGCTACCATAGCCGCTATTAACAATGCTACTTGTTTCACTTTAAGCCATGATACCACTGCTACCAACACGCCCACGACATTGAGTTTCGGTCCACCTACAGCAATGGGTAGCAACCCCTATGTTACAAGTACATTTACCAGTGCTGGTAAGCGAGCAAATGCTGTTGATAAAACAATTACATACATGATGCGACCTGTTCGTTTAATGGACAAGCAACACATCGAGATGTTCCGTTCTAACCTTAATTTGCATTCATCAGCCCCGCAATACGGTAGTAATTACTTCGGTGCTACCGCTGGTGGTAAGTACGGTTTGTATCTGTATAATGTTGACAACGGTAGAGCAACTGGTGGTGGTACATACATGCGCTCAACCAGTCCCGATACCAACCCGCCTTACGCACCTGCTTATCTTATGGACATCAGTGCAAGTGACACTGTGCCTATGAGTAAGGGTCCAAAGATTATCGGAACGGCTGACAGCGGCTTTGATAGCAGTAAAATTGACAATGAAGTTACTCGTGTAATTATCAGTGAGAATACTTTAGAACACTATCGTTCCGATGCATCACGCCGCCGTACATCTGTAGAAAACGACGAGACTGTTGTTCGTAAGGATTACAGTGTACAACCACGGTTCAGTCAAGCCTTGCATCCAAAAGGACATAAAGGAGATGTCTCCTACAACTCAACAGACCACAGTGGTGATGGCGCATGATTGAATACGACTTTTGTAATTGTTGTACACCAATGGAGAATGCGTTTGCTTTAATGAAGGCTAAGAAAAAGAGTAAACCATTTCACGGTTACAATCCAAACAAGCATCATCGTAAAGGTGGACTAAACGCTAAAGGTCGAGCAAAAGCAAAGCGTGAACAAGGTTCTAATCTTAAACCACCCGTAACTACTAAACCAAGTAAACTTAAGCCCGGTAGTAAATCTGCAAAGCGACGAAAATCATTTTGCGCCCGTATGAGTGGTGTAAAAGGACCAACGAGTAAGAAAGGTAAATTAACACCGAAAGGGGCTTCTCTTAAACGGTGGAACTGCTGATGGCTGTCATAAAGAACACAGTTGTTGGTCGGTTTAGTACTGACATGCCCGCAGTGATGGACCATGTGCGTAAGCCGGTGTTCGTTGACAACGCCGTTCATCATGCAAAGGTAGACACGAGTACAGGTGTACAAGCGAAAGTTACCATTGAAAATAGTAACGCATCTACTTTTCAAGTCATGCCCGAAACTCGCTATCAAATTGTTGAGGGTGAGTCATCAATTCAAATCACACATAAAGAAACACCGGGGCATAGTAGCACCGCAGTACCCTTTTTGGGTGACAATGTATTGAGTTCAACTAACAAACCCATGCTTGTTTACAACGCCGACAACCCCGCCCAACGGCTATCTATCTCTACACTTGAATCCAGTACTGTCGGTATTCTAATGAATCTACAAAACATGAAAGGTAAAACACTTAACGACCTTGGTTTCTTTGAGCGTGAAGTTAAGTTAGGTCAGCCGATTGATGTCGGGTTGCGTACAACTGACATGGCTATTCGATTAGGTCAACAAGCAACTACCAGTATGAACAGTTTCAACATTGGTCGCAGTATGAGTTCTGCAAACAACAACAATGGTCGCAGACTACATTCTAATCGTTTCCTCGGTCAAGACTTTACAAATGTCAATTTGATGACCGCACTACGGTTTATCGGTCGGCATGACAGCCGCATGATATTGATTGATAGATTCGGTAATATGCTGTATGTACCAATTACATTTAGCGAAGCCACTCGTAGCGTTGATGCCAACATCCGTTTCGGCTCTAAACGAACTGACCCTGTTGATAACACACCAAACCGTGTTACTGTACAAGGTCAACCAATGGCATTGAATGACTTGGTTATAGTTACTGTTGATGACACGGAAAGGCAAAGTGGTAACAACGGTGAGATACGAGAAGAACCAGCACCAGTCGTAGATATGACGGTACGCTCAACCAACGGTGCAAGGAGAGTTGCTCGTCAAATACTGCGAGGTAATACACTTACAGCGGGTGCTATCAGTAGTAGCGGTCATCCCGGTATCACCGACATGCGACCGGGTATGACAATTGAGTATGACGGTCAAACTCGTGTGATAACAGAAGCAAAACATATGCCGATAGTAGGCACTACTGACATTACTTTACTTAACATCGAGTCGGGTATAGAAGGTGTACTGCAAGGTATTAGTGAAGGTGCAACCGCTGTTTCCGGTGGAGAAGCACCTCTTACATATGTACAAATTGTCGAAGAAAACTTGTCAATGTTCGGTAAAATAGAGTTGCGTATCACTTCTCAATTAACCGAGCGAGGTGTACATAATACCGCTTTCATTATCGGAGGGGTTAAAGGCACGAAGACAAGAGGCAAGATTGGTGGCGAAGGGTTGCCAATAGGTGCGAATAAGACCGAGATTAGGAGATATTGACATGCCTGTATCAAATCACATACGCCGTTTGCTCTTACAAACCATTGCTGATACTATCAACGAAGTAGTGGTAGGTTTCGACGGAACACCGGCTACTGCGGAGGATGGTGCGGCAGGTCGCCCTGCTATCGTTCTCACGCCAACAGTGACGATTATTGACGACACTGCTCTTCTTGTTGAGGCATCAATGAGTATTGATAATGCGTTCAATGATAGCATCCGTGAGGTGTACATACAGAATCGTAGCACCTCCGACTTCACACCAGTCGCTCGTTATACGACAAAGCCGATTATCAAAACATCGGCAAATGAAATTAACATTGAAATTTTAATTGAGGTGGCATGAAATGGGAAACGGTAATCCAGTATCGGGGCATACGAATAAGAACTTAACAGTGACAACAGCGACTAACGCTGATGGCTTAACTGATGGTGAACACATCATATCACCTACACTCACCAACATGATTGAGGGTATTCATGGCAATGGTATCATCATGTATGATGACACCTCCGTAGGTGAAGGTGACAGGAACACGCCCGCTAATTTACCCGGTGCTGTCAATTACGCAAGTGGAACTACTTTCACTGTAAAAGGAGGATATGCGGTTCTTGATGGTATAATGTATGAGTTCGCAGGTGGTGTGGGTGCAACAACAACTTACACACTGAATACAAGCAGTGCCAGTGCCGCAGGTACACCCTCTCTTCTCGCCAGTGGTAATGAGGCTCTTGTAGTAGTCTATGTATGCGCTGATGATGATACTTCTGTAAAACATATTTATTGGGAACTGGGTACAGACACTCCTGTGGGTACTAACAATTACCCTGCTACACCCTCATCATTCCTCAAAACACCCACTGCAACAGGTAGTAGTGCGTTGGCGAACACTCAAACACTCGTTTTAGCCGTTCTCCGTGTCGTGTATGCGAGTGGGGGCGATGACCTCAAGTTAGCAATCACAGAAGTGAATGACAAGCGTGTGTTCATCCGACCATCACCTATGTACTTCTCACCCGTCACTACCGGCGATATTGCCGCTACTGCTGAGGTTGATTCGCATACTGAACTTGACAACTTTCACAGTGGCGAAGTAGGTGGTTTTAGTGCCTCACGCTTTGGTGCAATGTGGCAATCATTTGGTTCACAGGTAGCCAGCACTACAGCAGGTGACAACGATAAGGATGTGTTGTACTACAGTGGTACTCACGCCGCCCGTTTCACTCGTTCAGTATTCGACCGTGTGCTTACAAGTACTGCTACCAGTATTGACCTCACATCAACCGATGCTAACATTCTCGTGCTTACACCGGGTGGTACATTCGCTGTAACAACCAGTGGGCCATTCCCTGCGGGTTATGTCATAGAGATAAAAAATACTCATGGGTCAAACACCGGAACATTCGCTCTTACCAACTCAACAACTTCTGCCATCGGTGATACCGCTGACAGCGATGGTGGGTACGCTAAGTTCGTCTGTACAGTAAGTCATGCGACCAATCCAACCTTTGTTCGCTTAGTGTGAATAGGGCGATTCAAAATAGTAGAAAGAAAATTATTCTCATTTATTTTCACTGTTATTTTTCTTAATTGCCGTGTCTTGCCAATAATGACCGCACCGCCTACATTGTAGTAGTAAGAAACGCTCACGCTCATCATCAAGGTAACGAGCCGATATGCGTCGTGCTATGTGCCAATGGGCGCAAGCCCTACACTTTACTTTCAATTTCTCTAGCAATCGCCCCATCGAAACACGCCTCACAAAAATCTCCATCAACAAGAACCGTACAAGGTTCATGGCAGAATACACATATGTATGTCGTCATTGAGGTGGCCTTCTCGCTATAATGTCATCAATACGCAGTATTGAATTGGTGACTTCACTCGCACTTAGTACTGCTTGACGAACCAGTTCCGTAGGTTCGTACACACCAAGTTCCATCATACTACACACACCGCCGTTATGTACATCGGGGCCAATCTCACGGTTGCCCTGTAGAATTTCATGACGGATGGCAAGGATGGTATCGAGTGGGTCATGTCCTGCATTTTCAGCAATGGTAGCAGGAATACACTCTAATGCGTCTGCAAAGGCTTCTATCGCCATCTGCGCCCTACCACCTATCTGTGCCGCATGTTGTCGTAGATGTGATGACATACGAGCGTATGCGTTACCACCGCCAACAACAAAGTTACCGTTCTTTAACACTAAAGATACTACACCGAGAGCATCATCAAACCCACGCTCAACTTCTTCAAGCGTGTGAGATGTAGCACCCCTTAGCACGAGTGTTGCTTCATCACTCTTGACTTTACCTTGTACAAAGAGATACCACACATCGTTATGCTTTTGTCGCTCTACGGTACACTTAGTTGCTTCTTCTACCTCTTCGGGTGTTTGATAGATAGTAGCACCTGTAACCTTACTCAATGAGCGTAGTGTTGATTCGGGTACTCTACGAGCAACCATGATATTATGCTTCTTGAGATGAGCGCATACATGGTCATTGACCGCATCACGAGCAAAAACAAGTCCACCCTTTGGTAATACTTTCACAAGTAATTTAGCCAAACTGATGAGGTTTGCTTTGCCCGATGATTTGTATGATTGGAATGATTGAGCATCAAGTTGTACCTGTACATTGTCTTCACTCTTTTCATTCTCAAGCCCTGTATTCAACAATACTACATTGGAGTAAGCATTGTCACCTTCAAGCACATAGTCCTTGTTTACTATACATCCTTCATAGAGGTAAGAGTCATCAAGCGAGCCACCGGGGAATGAAACAACCTTAACGCTTTCAGCATCACCGGCTTTCTCAACTGCTGATACGCATAGTTCTGCAACTGCATCGAGTGAGTTCTCAAGTGCTTTACCAGTGATAGCAGTTTTAGCCACTGATACCAGTACATCACGCTTATCACTTGTCAGTGATATGTTAGTGCGTAGGTATTCAACAGCCATTTGAGATGCTTCATGATAACCACGACAAATAACATTCGGGTGCAATCCTTTCTCAAACAGTGTTTCACTGTTACCGAGTAATTGACCTGCAAGAATAACTGTACTTGTTGTACCGTCATAGCACAGGCTTTCTTGAGTCTTCGCCACTTCGACAATCATTTTACCACCGGGATGTGACACATCAAGTTCACGCAGGATAGTAGCACCATCGTTTGTAACGATGACACCACCTCCACCATCGACCATCAGTTTGTCCATTCCCATAGGGCCAAGCGTTGATTTGACGGTATCTGCTACCGTCTTTGCCGCCCGTATGTTGTGTATCTGTGCTTTACTTTTTGTACTTTCAATCTCCGTCATGTCTACCATTCCACATCTATTTTTACTATTTCGCCTGTATCTAATTGTCTTGATTTGATATAGCCTTCACTCTTTCCAAATTGATACAAGTCGAATGTTAATTGAGCATCGCTAAGGCAGTATTTGGCTACCTCATCGAACTTACCTGCTCTCCATGCTAAGGGGGCATCTTCACTGTTCATAAGTTTATTGTCCTCTAAAGTGGTCTTTATCAGCATTCCCAGTGTTGTTGATACTTTACCAACGGCAGTTGCCGCCTTCTGTACCAAGTGCTTTGTGTCAATGACCACATCGGATTTACCGAGTATATCACCGGCTGTCCAGCAATCAAGTGCGTCACGCAGTACAGGCAAATCGAATCCTTTGATGTTATGGCCGATGACAACTCCACCGCCAGCAACATGCTTTGCTAAGTCCTCGCCCAGTGTACGAGGGTGAAGTTCTTTCACTGTAGCATCAATGTCAAGTGATTTGTTGCAATACACTGTACCATCGTTACCGTTCCATGTAGCGACCACTGTAGGCTCAAAGGAGGCGGTCTTATCCCACCCTCCAATCTCCCACGAGTAGTTACCTGTTTCAATATCCAATGCCATTATGTCACTCATTTTTTAGCCACCTTGTGTCTGTAGTAAACCCGCTTACCCTGTTTACGGTTCACAAATACCTTACTACTGTAGTCTTTAAAGTGTCTTTGGGCTGTACTTTTACTTACACCTGTATCAGCCATGTATGTATTCCATACGGCTGACTGTCTACACCAACCATCGCCGTGACCTTCAAGTTCGTAACTCGCACATTGGTCGTATGCGTTTTGCATGTCACCAAGGATTTTACCTTCTTTGGCTTTGTTACCGCCAATTTCAACAGAATCCTCAAGCCAAGAGATGAGGTTTTGAAACAAGTCAATCAATATCTCGTGAGCCATATCAACATGTCCATCGTTTATCTCCCATGACTCATCAAGCAGTGCCATGTGA
>Ga0098042_1000273_pt1 | contig 20105 bp, 41 predicted proteins | sample 9_EtaG_FD_75066 | JGI IMG/M metagenome (GOLD analysis project Ga0098042, IMG submission 75066) | Marine viral communities from the Subarctic Pacific Ocean - 9_ETSP_OMZ_AT15188 metaG | ecosystem: Environmental > Aquatic > Marine > Oceanic | place: Pacific Ocean | collected 2015-01-10
CCCGCAACTTTTACAATATTTTTGTGGCATTATTTTATAATAATTAAATTTGTTTTTTCTGAACCATGAGACTCAAACATAATCTCATCTTTTCTCTTTTTTGTATCTACGACATATATGTTTTTAGTATTAATATTTAATTCCTTAACTAATGTCTTAACAGCCATATCTCTAGTTTTGTCTTCTTTCTTCTTGTTTATGAAGGCGACAATTATAGCGGATAACGCTCCGATTAGTGCAGATACTATGATTTCCATAATTAAACTATACTTGTATTATACAAAATACACGTATTAATTCAATTAATAAATTTTTTATTTTTTTAATTAATTATTTTTAATTTGCTTTTCTCTATTTTTATCTCGTGTTTATTAAATAAACCCCTAGAGTGTTCGGGCATAATTATTACAAATTCTTTGCCGTGATTTTCAAATCCTATTTGAGTAAAGATTTTAATTATTCTTCCGCATTTATCTTGATGATCATGCCGAAAACAAATCCTTTCTCCTTCTTGCATTTTATATGTTTTCTAGTTTTTTAACAATATATTTTAATATCTCACTTCTTTTTATATCTTTGTGATCAAACTCAAAATTATGTATTCCTTGTTTTTGACTAGATTCGTCATTAAATAAATCTTTAATTTTATTAAATCCACTTTTACCATTGATATCACTCTGCATAGCGTCACCACAAATAAAAATCTTAGTGTTTTCTCCTATTCTTGTAATAAGAGTAATTAGTTCTTTTACGCTAAAGTTTTGAGATTCGTCAGCGATTACGATCTGATCGTTAAGGCTAGCTCCTCTAAGATAGTTAATAGGCATCGCTGATATAACCCCTTGATCGTCTAACTCTTTCGCGTCGCTAGCAGCCATTAATTCAAACAGTTTGTCGTTTAATGGCATCATAAATGGACAGAACTTCTCATCTATGTTTCCAGGAAGCGCACCCATTCCACGGTCAGCGCTTTCTATAATTGTTCTTACATAACTAATGTTATAGTTATTATTCATATTAAATAATTGAATTGCGGCATAGATAGCCATAAAAGTCTTACTAGTCCCAGCAGGACCGCTTATAAATACTATCTTAGTGCCCCTATCAAACATTATCTTTAACAACTCTTGCTGTTTCTCAGAAAAATCTAACTTTTTAAGTTTTATTTTAGTTTTATTAAGAGAAGTCATTGCCTTCTCTATTTCCTGAGCATCATTGATGTCGGCTTTTTTGCGTCTAGGCATATGTATATATTATTACAGTTATTTTTACACATGTTCGGATTTTTTTTTAAAAAACGTATAATTCCCAGTAATCACACGGCCAGATTTTGAGAAAAACCACCCCCGCGCGATCTCGGCAGTAATCTGCCGTGAAAAAATTCAAAAAAAGGGGGTCATTAGTCTAGCTACTGCAGGCATTAGCTACGCTACAAGCGTCCTAATTCGAAGTTTTTTTTCTTGTGGTTTGGCTGTTTATATGCTAAGTTATACTTATGAATCACAAAGGAATAGAGATACTCGCCAAGGTCAGATCTGATCTTGAATGGTGCGAACGCAGGCTTCGGCTTTCAACCGATAGGGTTGAGAAGGAAATTCTCGAAAACCTAATCGAGCAAAACAAGTCTTGGCTTGCTGAATGGGATTTGCAAGACAAGATCGCAATGAAAAATAATTGCAAGAGGTAATCTTTTTCCTTGCAATTCCATAAAAAAAAGTTTATAGTTATATCATAATGAAAATTGAAAAAGGATTAAAAGTCGGAGGAATTTATCACTCCTCGCAAAACAATAAAGCCGTGAGACTCGTCTCACTTGATCGCATCAAGGGCGGTCTTCGGGTTGCTACTATCAAGCACCACGGGCAAGATCACTTGTTCCAATCGGAAGTTTACCTTTCCGATCTTAGCAAGGCAACTGCCGAGCAAGTCGCTTCTTACTTCAGCCGTTAACCTAAAACAAAAGGAAATAATATGTTCATCCTAAAATCCATTCTCAACCAAGCGGGAGCCGTTTGGCAAGTCGAATCCATTGCAATGCGTAAGCGTGACGCCGAAAGGCTCTTGCGTTCCCGCCTTGCTAATAACGACGGCTCTCGTCGTTACGGGCTTTTTTCCGCTAACCGCTAACACTTTAAAAATATGAGAAAAGTTACAGAACAAATCAAGCAAGCTTTCGAGCAAGGCACATCTAAGAAAGTCGGCAACACCGAGACAGACGGGCAAACCGTTTGGCTTCACGGGAACGCCATTGTCAAGCGTGATCTTGATGGGCTAGTCCGTTGGAGTTTGGCGGGTTGGAATACTCCAACGACACGCGAACGCGTCAACGGCATTGCCAACGCGGGCGTTCACCAAGTCAACTTCGAGCCTGTCCTAAACGGTCAAGTGATTGACTCATTCGATTGGTTCGCCTCCGATAGAGTTGCACAATTCAACTCTATATGATTGTCTTAATCGTCTTAAGTGTTGCACTATACTATCATACACTATGACGTAAGTCACTGATAGTCAGGCACTTAGGCGGCGGGCGGCCCGTGACGTAAGTGTTTGGTAATCAACGACTTGCGAAACGCATGTACATATACCATGCCAATCTATGCAGTAGGATTGTGCAAAAAGATAGTTGAAAGTTTTCCTTGACTTTTCGGGTTTTCTCTGCTATGTTATAGGTATGATTAAGAATAAAGATGTAGTAGTAGACCGACAAGGTCGAATTTTTCAAGTTGTCGATGCAGACTTTCGGACTGACCGACTAGGTAAGCAAATCCTTTGCCGTTTGTATCGCTCGCAAAAGCGAGTTGCATTCATGCCTTGGCAAGTCAAGAAACATCCTTTTTTCTCTTGACTTTTCCTAAAAAATCCTTTACTTTATACTTATGTTAAATCAATCAAATAAAAATGTTCCTACTCGTAGGGTTCGCTTTTACTCTTTCAAGGCTCAAGTCACTCGCGTACTGAAGGACGATTCCTCGCAAGTAGATGTCTACAATATGCAAGGCACTTCTGATGTACACCCTTTAGAGCTAGAGGTATCCGAAAGGATTGCCTTGTTAGGCTACGAGGATTATTCTCCTTGGAAGGTCACCGACTTCAAACTTACCCATGTATGGGAAGACTCAACCGAGCAATTCGTTTACTAATGTTAACCGAACGAGAAAAAATCCTTTGCAAGTTTGTCATCGCTAAGATGAAAAAAACTAAAAAAACTTCTTGACTTTTACCGAAAACTTTGCTACATTATACTTATGAATAAATCAGAAATGCTTAGAGAAATCTCCATCCTCCACGAAACGCTTAAGGACTGCGTCCTTACCATCGCCGACAAGGTTGCGATTCGCAACGAGATCGGCGACCTGCAGGACAGGGTCGCTCTCCTGGACTTCCAAGAGTCTGAGGACATCGACTTCGGTCACCACTCCGAGTGGGAGTGACCTAAGTTCTTGATAGTCAGGCACTTAGGGCGGCGGCGGCCCGCGACGCAAGTGCTTGATAATCAACGACTTACGAAAGGCTCGCATTATAACATATAAGCCAAGAAATGTCAAGAAAAAAAACGCAGATTCGCAAACTTTTTTTCAGTCGTTTTGTGCAATAAAATAGTTGAAAGTTTTTCTTGCAATTTTGCATTTCATGTGTTACTTTATAGGTATGAATCAGTTAAAAGAAATTAAAAAAGAATTGAACCGAGATCTCGATCTTGGTCTTGCTCTATCCAAAGCCGAGGGAAACCTCAACTTTCTCGCAGGAGAATCTTCCAAGCAAGATTGGCAATCTTCGATTACTCAAGGTATGGCAATCCTTGACGCTCTCGAAGCCGTCCAAGTTGCTCGCAAGGCTTGGCAAGAAATCATCCGAGAAAAAAGAGCCGAAAGGTAATCTTTTCCCTTGCAATTTAACAAAAATTAGTTTAGATTTATAATATGAAAACAAAAGAACAACTACAAAATGATCTTGCTTGGTGGCAAGACAAACTTAACCGATCACGCAAGGAATCGACTCGCTCGATTCGTGCCGTTCATGTGCAATACTTGCAGAGTGAAATTAAAAAGCTAGAGGATAAATCCTAATGTTTTTTCTTATAATGTTCGCTCTCTCCTGCATCCTTTACTACCAACAAAGCTAAAAAAATTATGTCATCATTCCAAATAAAATCACGAATCAAAGAAGTAAACGCAAGGCTTGCAAAGGCTACCGACTCGCAAGAGATCGCCCAACTAGAGAAGGATCTCCAAGATTGGAAGAACATTTTGCACGATGTCCAAATGCAAGAGTTTGAAGATCAAGTCGGCTTTAAGTCTATGGAACAAAACGCAGGCGTTTGGGACGAACGCTAAAAAAAATAAAAAAAAGCTTGACAGTAAAATGTTTGACCTAGTACAAATTCTAATACCCTTTTCAGCTATACTAATACCTTGCCTAATAGTTTGGATTTGGCCCGCATAAGTCACTGATAATCAGGCACTTAGGGCGGCGGCGGCCCGCGACGCAAGTGCTTGATAAGCAACGGCTTATGAAACGCTCGCATTATAACATAAAAGGCAAAAGTTGTCAAGGAAAAAATGCGACTCCATTAAAGTTTTTTTGTGAATAACTTTAGAAGATTTTTCTTGCAATTACTAGGTTTTACCTTTAGATTTATAATATGCAATCAAAAGAACTAGCAATCAAAACTCTCGAATCTCGCATCGAGGGAATCCGTAACGCCATTGCAAAGATGCGTAAAGACGCAACTTCTGCAACCCGTGCCAATATCGAAATGGCAATCGAGATGCTTGCTCTCCCTGAGCTTGCCAAAGTGCAAGCCGAGCTTGCTGAAATCGAAAACTCCTAACACCATGTTTCAAGCTCAACCATACACCCAAGACATACACGACCAATGCAAGGCATTGGATGATGTCAAGGCAGGTGTTACCTGCAAGAGTAATATCCCATCAGATCCTGCTTGGAAGGGTAACGCCAAGCGGTGGCAAGCCCATTGCTCAGGCAATCTCTACGCTCTGACCATACAGAATAGGTCAATGGATCACACCTTTACTGTACATCAGTACGGCAAGAATGTTTTTCAAGCAGGTCTACGCTACTATCGAGGCTTTAATGTTAAGCATTCAGGCGGGGCATCTTGGACTTGGCAATGCACTAAGATAGTCAACGCTCAACTGCTCAAGAATAACGCTTGACAAGCATAAGTTCCTGATAGTCAGGCACTTAGGTGGCGGGCGGCCCGCGACGCAAGTGCTTGGTAACCAACAACTTATAAAACGCTTTACATTATATCATAATTTTTAATTTTGTCAAGTATAATATAAGGTGTTTAGTATTTGTTCTATTTGTTAGTATCTCTTATCGCTAGTATTAGATAAATTTAAAAGTTGTATTTAGTGAATTTTTTTCTCGCTATTGTTCGGAAAGTGCTTTAGTCTTTATATATGAAAACAAAAAAGATCAAAGTAAGAATCCCAATTCTTTTCACCAAGGCTCGCCCAATGAAGGACAAGTCTAGATATTCACGCAGGGTCAAGCATAAGCAAGCCCTTTCATACTAAACCAAGGAGGACAAAGCAATGGCTAAAGGAGGACATTCCAAAAAGGAAAACCGAAAGATAATGAAGCAAATGAAAAAGTGCAAAGAGATTCGAGAAATCGCTGAGACTGCAGATGGATACAGCGTTTTCTTGTTCGACAAGAGTATAGACCCTTTTTCAAATCATTGGTCAAGCAATGGATTTCATTCTCTTCGCAGGTGGTTGAAAAAGCACACAAGTCTCAAAAATTTAACATGGAGCTAAAATGATCTCAATAAGAAAAAACCCAAACTTTACTCAGTTCTTTCAAGTGTTTGCATATGGCAAATTTATCGATGAGCTTTTCACTCAAGCAGAAGCTTTAAGGGTTGCAGAAGATGAGGCTAAACTTCGCCAAGTAAAACAAATAAATTTTCTTGGAAATATCCTTGACATAAAGCCCAAAATGTAAGAGAATTAAAACATGGAAACATTAAAAGAACTCACCGACAGAAAAAACGAACTCGAACAGATCATTGATTTTGAGACTGACAACGCAAACGAAGGTTGCGTAAGCTCTCGCCAATTAGTGATAAACTCTCAAATGGAAATTGATTTAATCAATGAAACCATTGAAGCACTCGCAATCTCTAACTGCTTAGTATAATGACAGACAGAAACCAACAACTCACAGGCAATACTTTACTTATGTATCTTATGAGCCGATTTAATATGACCCGTCAAGAAGCCCTCCACTCAATGAGGAGAGCAGGACACAACACCGAAAACCTATGAGCTATAACGGATGGAAAAATCGTCAGACCTGGAATGTCGCCCTTTGGATTCAAAACGACGAAGGTCTTTACCACTTCGCGAGAGATTGTCAAGATTATCAGCAATTTGTTGATGACATCAAAGACACTAGCGGAGACTCTGCAATCGGATACCGCACACCCGACGGTATCGCTTGGAACGATTCAGGGCTTGACACCCCAAGGCTAGACGAGCTAATAAATGAACTAAATGGTTCTGTAAGTTGTTGAAGTTCAGCCACTTAGGTGGCGGGCCGCCGCCCGCCCCAAGTGCTTGATAGTCAGTCACTTAGGACGGGGGCTTACGACCACTAAATTAATCTGTTATATGATACCAAAGAGCAAGCGACATAATACATAATATTAGCAACTCCATTAACTTGTGAACATTATATAAAATACGAATAGCCAAGGCGAAAGCAAAAGTATATCCCAAGGCATTTTCTTATCCTTTCAAAACGGATTCTACAACAGGACGAGCAACAAGGTTGCGAATTGCAACTCCGTCTCCGTACTGACTACCTTTGACTACTGACTTGAACGAACGAGTTGCATAGTCGTAGTATGCGTTGACGATTGTACCAACTGCGTTCTTGTAAGAGAACCACATCTTGTCGTCTTGGCGATTTACTTGTAAAGGTTTGTAAGCCTCTACTGCGTTAGCTTGTTGGGTGAATGAGAACTCTGTTTGCATAATTATTCCTTTGTTTTAGTTTTTATCGTAAATTCTTCGCATCTCTTCGGAGAGACCAAAGTCTTCGTCTTCCTCGTCAATCTCTTCAGCAGAGTCGGTAAGAAAAAATTGCGACTCGTCTTTCAAGTCGTTCTCTTGAGCGTCAAGAGTGCCGTGTTCAGAAAGAAACTCCTCTGTTCTTACTTCTTCAACAAAGTGCATAATACTTCTGACATTTATGTTACCAATACGCTCTTCAGCTTTCTTCTTAGTAAGCGTTTGGAAATCTTCATGAGCATCACGAATGATTGCGATGCGTTCTTCTTGTGTTAGTTGTGTTTCCATAATAGTAATCTTAGTATAATAAGGTTTAGTTGTCAAGGTCTAAATCTTTTCTGAAGTCATCCCTGAGATTGTGAAGCAAAGTGACCCAAGCAAAGTCATTGAGTTGTGCTTGGTGCATAAGTTGGGTAACTTGCACAGGAGTTTGCCAACCAAGCACATCGTCAGAAACAGACAAAGGAAGCATGGTATCTCGATCTTGAAACCACATTGCAACTTCGTAAGTGTTGTCGTTAATGTGACCATACAAGCCTGTTCCATCGTTAAGGTTTTGAACAACTGAGATCGTGAACTGATCTTGATTGTCTTTGTCTCGTTGACCGAAAGAAAGCTTGGCTTGACGAGCCTTGCCTTGCGTGAATCCTCCATGTTGACCGAAAGTCAAATCATCGAAGCCTTTTAGTTTAGTGTCGTTTTTAATCATGTTATAATAGTAAGCGATTTTTTGAATTAACACAAGGAAAAAATGCAGAAAAGTGAAAAAAAGTTGTTGTGCAAGTCATTGATAGCCAAGCAGTTGCGCTGCGCGGCGGCCGCCCGCCTAAGTGCTTGACACTCAGGGGTTTAAGTCGGGGCTAGCTTCATGGTCTTAGCATATCGTTGTAAAATTCTTCGTCAGCTTTCCCGTCATCATTGCGAACTTGAAGCTCAAGGCATTCAGCAGGGAATACATGGCAATGTGCGTCAGCACCATTTTGCTTTATGTACCAAGTGGGTGGGTTTTGTGGTTGAACTATCAGCCCAATGAAACTATGCTCAACGAAGTATTTGAGAACAGTTGAGCGACCAATACCATTGATCTTTACTTCGACCTCTGATCCAATCGCAGGGATCGGTTTGTTTGAAACCCATTGGAGTTTCTCAAACTCGGTGTAAGTCCCTGTAGGGCGTGAAATACTCTTGGTTTCTACTGCTTCTGTTTTAATCATAAGTATATTCTCTCAGTTTTGTTCTGTATTGTCAAGGTTATTCAAAATCTTTCTCCATGCAGAATTAACATCTTTCATGAATTCGTCAGTAGCCATCGCGGGGTAGACATGGCTTATGTCTTCGGGTTCATAAACATTGATGACATCAAAGACCGCCTTTAATTCTTGTTCAGTTAAGTTATCCATTTTGTTTTGCCCTCTTGTTTTGATCATCAACAATTTTTGCGAGTCGAAGAAGTTCTGATTGAACATCTTTCTTCGCTTGTGGATCTGCTTTTGGATTCTTCAACACCTCAACCATTGGAAGGATGAGTGCTGACCATGTTGGTGTGATATCTATCGTTTTTTGCATAATATAAATCTAAAGTAATTTGTTTTAATTGTCAAGGAAATAGTTTGTGAACCTCTTTCTCTCTCCCGAAGGTTGTAGGCGTGTACTGACGCCTCGTTGTTCAATGCTTTTGCATCTACAGAAAGAGCAGGAGCGTGGGAGATTCGAACTCCCATCTTCAGTCGCTGACCAATGATCAGTTGGCGTGGGCTTACCTAGTATACCACTTGAGAACTGACGCTTTAACCGATTAAGCTAACGCCCCACAAATAAAATTGATTATCAAAAGAACTAAATACAATAATAAAGCAAACTGCAAATAACACAAGGAAAAAATTAAACAAAATGCATTTTTTAAATTGTTGACAGTCAAGCAGTTACGTCGCGCGGCGGCCAGGCACCGAAGTGCCTGATAGTCAAGAACTTACGCCTTCTTTAACGAAGCCTGTCTCGTCTTTCTTGGCAAGTCCTTTCTCTATAAGCCCAACTACTACCCCTCTCTTGTCAAGGAATCGCAAATCTGATTCGTCACCATCGACAACTTGATACCCGTTCCAAGTTTCAGGTAATTGGTTGCGGAAGACAACCGCAACATTGCCACCCATTTGCAAAACAAGTTGAGCGATTTTTTCGTTAGACTCGGAGCAAGAAAAAGTCAAGTGGTAGTTGCTTGGCAACTCGCCATTGAGAAAGGCTTTCATTCTCTTGAACGACTTTGTATAATCGTAGAATTGAGTTGAGCTATGCTTCTCAAATAGATTGACTCCGTCTTCATTGATAATGTCTTCCCAAGCAATGTCACTTGTAAGGTTTGGACGAAAAACCGCTTGCATACCTTTTTTAGTTGCTGACTTAATCGAAGAAGTAATTTCTTTGGATAGTTTTGCAAGGAAGTCGAACCTTTGCTCAAAGAAAAGTTTTGTCTTTGCAATGCGTGAATCTTGAACTGAATTCATTTGACCACGACCTGCGGTGTTGAGACAAGCCATAGTGCAACCTTTGCTTCTCCATCGGCAAACTTCGTACCCCGAAAGGTTTGCGGGAGCTAAATGAATTCCTTTGGTAATATATCCAAATGCCTCGCCTTTTGTAATCTTGGCATTTCCTGCGGTGAGTAGAGTTGTCTTAATCATGTATAAATACTAAGGCATTTTTTTAGTCATTGCAAGAAAAAAGTTCAACTAAAAGTAAGATTTTAAATCGTTGGTAATCAAACACTTACGACGGCGGCGGCCGCGCCGCCTAACTGCCTGATACTCAGCGACTTACGAAACGCCAGGTTTTGCTTGGGCAACAAAAAACCCCCCGCCCGATTGGCGAGGGGTTATTTGGTTGGGGTTGTATTTGTCCTTACTCGTAAAACTCGGCAGGAACTTCCCCATTAACATTTGCACCGATTAGTTCAGCTTCGGTGGCTTCTTCGACTTCATCAACAACATCAACATCATCCAAATCAAAGTGGTTTGCCATATCGAAATCGACTTGAGAGTCAAGAACAGAATGCAACGCATCGGATCGAGCAGGGAGGGCAACAAGGTTGCCTTTGTATACTTCGGTAAAAGCGTTGTAGAGAGAATTGAGGTTGCGATCACGGAACTCGACATGATCGCTCGACTCCCATTGATTGACTACATCCATAATTTTACTCTTAGGAATTGCACCTGCTTTGCAAGCTCGGATCACAAGATCGTTGGCAAGAGCATTGCCAAGCTCGAAATCTTGGTAGGCTTCGATCCTTTGATCTTGTCCGTGCCAAAAGTTGAACAACTTTCCGATTGCTCTATTGATGGTTTGGTTGAGATCGTCAAGAATGTGGCGAGTGTGCCTACGAGCGAGTTTGATCGTATTGGTAAAGATCAAGTTGTCGCAAACGAAAGGAGCATCACCTGCACACAATCCTGCAGGAAAGGTCTTGTCGTGAGAGTTACGCAATCCGATTACGCAACCACGATCAGATTCTGCACGATTAGCGTGATCTACGGCAAACAATCCAAAATAGTGATTGTTTTCTCTAGCGAGGGAGTGAACCTCATCTTGAATGGTGAAACCATTGTCTCCCAAAAAACCTCTAGTTCTTTCGACTAGCTCGTGATGAGGAATAGGTTGGTGAGATATGGCAAGCTCGCCTGTCTTCTTGTTAGGTTTGCTACGATAGGAAACAGGAGGAGTAGGAACTCCGACTACTTGTTCGTAATCTACCATAGTGCGATTACCTCCACAAATGCTAAGGTTAACAGATTTGCGAGGAGCGATGTTGTTTTCTTGATTTTCCATAGTAATAATAATAGTTGAGTTAGGTTAAAATGTCAAGGATTAATTTCTGTAATTGTTTTCTCCCTCACCTGCGATCATGTTTTCGTAGGCAGTAGCTTTTTCAGCGATCATCTTGAAGGTTACCCCTATGACTGCAAGCATCATAGCTTGGTCTTCAGTAAGCTCGCTTTCTTTAGGCTCAATGAAGTTTTCGAAGATGTACCCCATAGAGGAGTCCATTGCGTCGTTGGCGTTCATTTCGGAATCGGATTGGAAGTCTTTTTTAATGTTCATGATATAATACTAAGGGAGTTTTTAATTTTATGCAAGGAAAAAGTGATCTAAAAGGAAAGAAAGTTGATTACGTAAGTTGTTACACATCAAGCACTTAGGCGGCGCGGCGGCCAGGCACCGAAGTGCCTAACCATCAACGACTTACATCACTTGGGTTTGCGGTAGTAAAGCATGTTTAACATCTTTGCGTGTTGAGCTTTCTTTATTTGGTACTCTTCAGATTCGTCTCCTTGTTCTTCTCTTATTGCAAGCATGTGTCCGAATCGACGCAAACTTTCTTGCATAGTGTTTCTCTTTGGTTTTTCTGTTTTCATATTACGCTTTGTTTAGAGAAACGATTTGGTCGTAGCGAAACGAACGGACATCACCACGATTGTGGCAAAAGCTCCTAAAGCCTACGACAGACTTACCTTCGCTCATGTTTCCAAACTCGTGAATATGTTGTGGTTTTGTGATGGTGTACATCTCGGTTCTTCCATCTTTGGTCGTATAGACGACTTGGTAGAGTGGGTTGAACCAACGATAGATTTTAGTTAGCATTTTCTTCATTCTTCTTTTCTCCTACGGGATTTTGATTGTAATAGTTGTAGATGTCGCAAGCTTCTTCTGCGTTCTCGCAACTATAAGAAATTATATCTCTTGGAATATCGTATGGAAACCAAGGAGTCTCGGATTCCTCAAAGTACACTTCGTACTTCTCGCTTTCTTCATTCCAAGTGGGCAAGTCGAGTGGTTTGCCGACACATACTGCTTCTATGTAATTGTTCATGATTATAATAATAGACTACTTGGTTGTTGGTGTCAAGAGTTTTTTGAATTTTTCTATGAAATGTATAGCGGCAAGAGCTTCGTCTCCGCTTATCTTACCTTGACTCCACATCTCTCTAGCTTCATCATCTAATAGTCGTGCTACTTTTTCTATCTTAGTCATACTCATAGTGAAGTCGCCTCAGTCCATGAAGATCTTGTTCTCCATTTTTTGTTTGGTTCGTTGTAGTTTCCTTCTTTGTCCCACCATCCAAACTCTAATACATCACCACCTTGGGTTTTGTCCCAACCTTTGGATAGGTAGTAGTTGTCTAGTTCTTCAATGTCAACCTTATGAATATCAGACAACCAACTAGTGTCGAAATCTGAATCTTCATGAATTGTCCCATCTTCATTGACGAGCAGTATCCCAAAAGAACTATCGAATTGCATAGGTATTAATTCTTCTGTCATGTTAGCAAGGGATTGGTGAGTCTTCGTCTGTATGAATAGTTATGCAAAAATGATCTGCTAACTCTTTGATCATCGTATCTTTATTGAAATAATTATACGCGAAAGTCAAAAGGTCTTCTTGGTCTTGTGCTGAATGCCCATCTCTGAGTTCATCGTATATCTCAAAGATGTTCATGTTCCAATTCCAACCTTCTACTCTTGATTCGATTTGTGCTTTAGTCATTTTTAACCTCCTCAATAATTTGTTCCATTTGTTTTAAGACGGACTTCTTGTTACCTTTGAATCCGTACTCGGCTTTTGCGATTGAATATGCTGATTGACCTCTTCTAGTCATTCCAAGACACTCTAACTTGAGTGCGGATTTGAGACTGAGGAATCGAAACATATCGATTTGTTCGGGTGTGTCTAATGTTATCATGTTATAATACTAGTTGACTTGTTCGGATAAGTCAAGGTTTTTTTCTCTGTTTTTCTTTAATTCCCAACTAACATCATAGAGGTACTGACTAACTAGGTCGAGAGATCCCGCTATGTTTTTTAATTGAAATAAAATTTCATCGTTATTCTTTCTGTTCTCATAGAGTTCATCTGCAACTCCATTGATTGCATCGGTGATTGAACATCTATCTTCTAGCTTTTTCTTGTGAGCTTCCATTATCTTATTCATTACTCTACTCCTAATACTGATTTTAATTGACGGAAATTTTCAGAGGTAATAAAAACTTCACGAACATAGTCATCTGACTCAGCTTCTACTTTTGCTATACGCTCGGCAACAAACTTAGCGTGGCATAGTTCTCTTTCTCTCATTCCCCATTTAATAACTAATGGCATCCTGGGAAAGTGTTCCACAAGTTCTTCTAATTGTTTGGAGTCAACGAAGCCCCAATGATCTATGATTTCTTTTAATATCTTCATGCTGTTAATACTTTGTTGTGTGTTAGTGTTGCGAATCCTGAATAGTATACGGGACTTTCGGTGTTCTTGTCAACAAAAGAATTGTACTTGTAAGGATTATATGTAACTTGAGTTCCGATCATTACTGTACCACCTATGTCGTCAATCCTGCCCATAATACCTGCATGAACATTCTTGCGTTTTTCTTTGAGAACTTTTTCTCTACCTTTTTGGTTGACACGGAAACTGCAATCCCACATCTCTAGTTTGTCAGCATGAGCTTTTACTAGTCCGTCTTGCTTAACTGACCAACAATCTTTGTGGAGATTCTTGTATACAAATACTTTTCGACTAAAGTCGATGTCGTATCTCTTGTCTTCTTTTGTTCTGATCATGTATATAATAATGACAGATAAAAGGTGTTGACGCAAGGAAAAAGTTCAATTAAAACAACATTTTTAAAACCTTAATAGTCAAGCACTTATGACTCGCGGCCGCCGCGCGCGCAAGTATCTGATAATCAAAGACTTACAGCACACCTCTTTTCGGGACACAAAAAAACCCCCCACCCGAAGGCAGGGGGCAATCATGAGACATACAAAATGCTTTATTTAATTATTTATTTATATTATTTTTAATTTTATAATATTTTTTATAATTTAGAATGTTTTGTATTTATTATTGTTATTTATTCTATACTATTCTGCTTCTAATATCCATTTAATTCCTAATACTATAGCTAATGTAATGATTAATATAATTTCCATATAATTTATTGTAGTATAATAATCTAAAGTAAAATGCGCGAAATGTCAAATAAAAAACCTCCCCCCGCTTAAACATAGCAAAAAACGAGGAGAGGTCGGATCACCAAATAAACTAAAAGGGATAGCGGGGTTTGCTAGTTTGTTTCAATGGGTAAGACATACCTGTTGCAGAATCTCTCTGCATACCATATCTAGCAAACCCCACCTTTTTTAATCCAACGAACCAACAAGGCAGGTCGTATTGAAAATAGATGTGGGGAGGGATTACTGTATACCCTCGACTTTTCGGGATGAACATCAGTTCATGGTGTACCTACTTCGCACTACAAATTAGACATGGTATTTGTCATCGGCTCATTCGATTGAACTCTACCGCCCCACCACAGGGAATCTGCATACCTTAGCCCGCTCATCACAGGCTTGCTCAGTCACCCACAGGAAGGATTATAAGCCCTTCCAAAGTGTTTCCCGCAGGTAGTTTTTTCAACCCAAACCATATTGTTAATAGTGGCTACCTACGAGAATTAAAATGTTAAAGATCAATTTATTTTATTTATTTGAGTTTGGTTCTCAATTTTTATTATGTAATAATTATACTATATAATATGTTATTTGTCAAGTATTATTTTATATTTTTTGAAATAAGTTATTAACAATGTGCTTTATTCTTATTTGAAATAATTTTTTGTAATTTTAAATCGGCTTCTCGTTGTTGAGCGAAGACTCCTTCAAGTGCTTCGTTGTATCCTAGAAACCTGCGATTAAAAGCGTGAGGGTCTTTCCCTTTAACTTTATTCATAACTGCTGTTGCTCTTGCACATTTAGCTATATTGCCCATAATAATATCCTCCTGTTGTAATTAATGATGTATATAAATATAAGATATAATAGAATGAAAGTCAAGTGTTATTTTAAAAAATAATAATAAATTATAAAAAATTATTTAATTATTTTGTATGTTATTTGGCTTACTATTATTTAAAGTTTGTTCGATTTGTTCCTCAGCACAAATTTTATCTTGAACAAAATCATTTACATAAAACTTATTTGTAAAAATATCTTTTATATTTGAACCATCCCCGATCAATTCTATTAAATTTTCTTTTGATTTAATTTCCATATCGTGGGCAGTTTCTAATACTTCTTTCTTCTTTACTTTTTCTCCTGTATTTATATTTGTAAAAATATCTTCATCAGTTATTTCGGCATTTACTCTTTTTACTTCTGCCTTTATTTTTAATATGTTATCTAATTCTTTATTTATTTCTCTTGCTAAACTCATGTCTTATATCTTATTTGATAATTTATTATTTGTCAAGTATTAAATTCATAAGTGTCATATTCATCACTATCGGGATCAAAGGGTGGAAACAAATAGCTAACAGGATTCCCTTCTTGCCCCTTTGCGTTCTCTACAACACTCTCATATTGGGGATACCCTTCGGCATCATGCCAAAACCCTGCTACTTGCATCTGATCGAGGAATGTCGGGCTAAAGGTTTCAAACATATGATACTCTACATATTTGAGCGATCTGCTTTCAATGTCCATTTAATTCAACTTTATTTGTGCTTTATTTAATTCGGGGGCAATTTGATTCTATATTTTATTTAGCCCAAATTATTTATTATTTTTTATTATTAAATTAAATTATTTATTATTTGCTATTTTTCTTTATTTTCTGCTGAAAAAAATCCATACTTATTTCGCACATATTTAATATTTTTTTCTTTTGAATTATTTGGCTTTTGTGTGTTTGATTTATTTTTAATAAATTTTTTTATATTTTCTATAATTTTTAATTGCATATTATTTTTATTTAATTAGTTTCGGTACTCTGCAATACATTATATTTAATTTATTAATATTTTCAATTTATTTCTTATTTCTTGTGTGAATCTTTATATTTTGTCTATATATATTCCTTATTACTATATTGTATTGAAGTATATATCGTAAGGGATATTGATAGAGAAAGCAAGCATAAAGTAAAAACTATTTGAAATTATTGTTTTTATGTGTGAATTGTTAATTTATAATGTTCTTTGAAAAAGGTAATCGGCTTTTATGTAGTTACCGATTGGGTGATGTCAAATGACCAAGGACAGAACAACCTCGCTACAATACCCTTTTTTTATTAATAACCATCACTCTGAATAACGATTTTTCTGAGCGATACCTACGGAAAGATTGTCGGCTTTTATGTAGTTACCGACAAGGTGATGATACTAACCAAGGACAGAATGAACCTCGCTACAATACCTATGGGACAAATTATTCTTTTAGTTTATTTCTGTTTTTATTTTGAATGTACGAAACCATATCTTGATATTCTTCTTCTGATATTTTGTCATCTCCAATCAATTCATTTAATTCATCAATATTTGTAACATCTTGAATTGTTTGAATCTTTTTCTTTCTTAATTCTTTTAAAGAGTTTAATTTATTATATACAATATTTTCCATTATTAATTATGATAACCGAAAATTTCTAAACTACTCAAAACTTTATCATCATCAAGCTCAACCATAAAACCCATATTCTTTACTAGATCAAGAGTTGAAGCACAAGTGCTTTTAGAATCACGACAAACTTTTAGCGAATTAACATGATTAATAGTCACACGCTCATTCTTTTCAAGTTTATTTTCAATGTAATTCCTAATTTGAAGATTCCTCAACTCATCACTAGAATTACTCAACTCTTTTTCTACTCGATCTAAAAGGGTATCGAGAGAATTATCAGAATCATAATCATCGGGAAGAGTAACTTTGGGATCACCATATTCGTCAAGATCATAATTATCATCATCAAGAAAATCGGTATCGTCATCGTCATAATCCGAATCATCATCTGCATCTGATCCATAGATAGGCTTATTAGCTTCGTAGACAGGTCTATTTAACTCTTTTCGAGTGTCGGTGATGTCGGAGATCACTTTGTACTTAGAAACCCTTAATTTTTGGAAATCACAATCGGTTGGAACAGAGACTGCATCAGCAGGATCAAACTCTACTAGAAGCAAACGACCATCTGCTCCTGCCCAACCATCGGCATAATCGTATGATCCAATATGAAGACCGAAAGAACAATGATTGTCTTTGTTGTCATCTACACATCTGCGAGCGACTTCAATAGTTTCTCCAACTTTATTCAAAATTTGATGTCTTTCGTTAGTTTCACCTTGAAGAACAATCGTATCAGCATTACCTGTTGAACTCCAATAATCACCTTGAACACCTTTGTATCCAAGAACAAGACCATCGGGAGTGCTTGCAAGAGACTTATAACTCAAGAAAGAATAAAGTTCATTTACTGAGTTTGCAGATGGATTCGCTTGTAGTTTGGTAATAAAGTTTACTAGAGGAGCAGAATCTTTCATTCCTGCACGAAGCATATCGAGCAATTTGTCAACGACAACTCCATGAAGACGATGACCTTTGTAGTAAACTACTTCGTCACGAACTTCAATATCACCTTCAATGAAATTCTCTACGGACTTTGCAATGTCTAGCAAATCTCCAAGGTCTTCGTATCGGGCATCAAGGATCGCTTGAACTGCAAGTTTAAAGTTTGCGTGATCTTTTCTCAAGGTATAAGGTTTACCTTCCCAAAAGATGGTGAGTGAATTTTCGCTAAGGTTATAAGGCACTTTGTTCATTTTGTTATTCTCCATTTCTGATTTAATAATACAATAAGTATAGTTTGTTTTCTAGTTAATGTCAAGGTTTTTTTTAAAAAAGAGTGGGGAGAGGCATTTAAACCTCATCCCCACATTTATCACACAAGGAAATATAATGGTTAATTGCTTTCATAGCATCGTTCTCTTTGAGGTCAGTCCAAGTTCCAATCTCACTTGCGTAGAGAGGAAGCATAGGATAATTCTCACAAATTTCTTTAAGAATTACTTCAAACTCTTTACAAGTTACAATTTCAGCAAGATTCTCTTTCAACCAATCGGGATTCTTGTGTTTCAAGAAAACAATCTTATCACGAATCATAGCGTTACCATCGTACAATTCTTTGTACAAATTTTTTGCAGTAGCTATTTTATGATGTTTTGAGACTTTAGGTTCAAAATGATTGTTATCAAATAATCTTCCAATAGTATTTTTGTATTCTAGTAATTTGCTAGATTTTTCATCTCTGCTAATTTGAACAGATGTATAGCAATTAATAGCTTCATCCATATTTTTGTTGATTACTCTTTTGCAGTATTCCTCAAAGAAGTTGCTAAAACTAATCCAAACAGAATTATCTAGTTTCTTAACATCACCTGCACGAACACCGAATAACTTTAACTTTTTTTCGTCAGAGTCTTCTTGTGATTCGGCATGAATGCGACTGATACGATTTTTCATTGCACCAAGATCAGTCATTTCACGATCATCAATCTTATAATTCTTGATTGGAACATAAACAAGTTTACCTTCCCAAGAACCTTCTACATTAGAAGCATCATCTTCAACAGACTGAATGTCATCAGAAGCATTTTTCCAATAATCTGCATTTCTATAAACATGACGATCATCAGTCATAACGAACAAAGGAATGTTTGCACGACTTCCATTTGCTTTGCGTACTCCACTTCGTTGAGGTTTTTCTTTCTCAACATTAGAAGTATAACGAATATGTTTCTTGTCGATTAAACCAACTTGCCATTCGTTGTCAAGTTCAGATTGTGCAGAGGGAGTCTTAGCATGAATAATGTAAACACTTTCAAGAGTTTCATCTTCATTCATAAGAGTGCGAACCCTAAGATTGTTTCCATGAGAGGATTCCAAATCTTGAAAAACAAACAAACAATTATCTTGACAAATTGCTCTAGTTGTTTTTTGCGAACTGATCTTAAAACCATTTCGAGCATCAGAATCTTTATTCTTGGTAGAATGAGTGACAATTAAAGTATCTTGCAACTGATAATCTCTATTAAAATCGGGTGAATTTATTTTGATTCCTTTCCACTCGAAAGAATTTTCAAAAACATTCCTCATTTGATAAGGCATAGCATTGACAATTTTTGCATAATTGCGTTTTGCTTGCCACAAATCTTCTGAATCTGCAAGTTTTTCTTTTGCAATCTCTTGAATCTCATCGACTGAACGAAGAAGACTTGCAACAATTTTCTTTTGAGTAGATTTGTTGTACTCTAGTGCTTCACGACTATGATGTAACTTTACAGAACCAAGAGGTACACGAAGATAAAATCCATCCATAGAGAGAAGATTATCTACGATTGCTCTCTTGTTATCATCTTTGATGAATTTTTCGCTATTAATCGCATGACGATCAAGAGGATAAGAAACTCTACCCATAAGAACTTGAGCAGAATGTCTTGAGTAATAATTTTGTTCTCTTTGTATAACAAACCATTCGTCATTCTTACTCTCAAGAACTTTTTCTTCATCTTTTATGAAGTCATCTTCAACCCCAACAAATTCGGGCATCTCATCTTGAGGAAAGAATCGGAAGAAATTTTGAGTGATTTCTCTGAACTCATTAGTGTCTCCATCTGCGACTGCAACTTCGATTGACAAACCTGTTGGTTCGTTACTAGGTTCTTCATGCAACTGAACAATCTTAGTATCGTCAGATTCATCGACAAAAATATTGTATGAAGTTTTCTTTCCACCATGATAGGATACGCAAGTGAAATTTTCCCCATAAGAAAGTGGAGCAAACTTACCGATACCGAAAGCACCAATATAATTGTTGCTAGTTCTCTTAGTGGACTTACCATACTTAGAGTAAAGACCGAATACATCTTCTTGACTCAATCCACCCCCAAAGTCACGAACTGAAAAGGTTGGATTCATGCTAGTGGGCAATTTAATCTGAATCTTCTTGTCAGAATTTGCTTCGGCATTTGCATCAAGAGCATTTGCAGAAATTTCTCTTACAACTGCAAGACGAGTATTAGAGTAATTGTTTCTCAAAAGCGAAGCGACATAACGCATATCTTCTGCATCAATAGTGCAGTTTACTGAATCAAAGTCATGCGATTCAACGACTCGCTTAGAATTTTCTTGTGTGATTATCATTTTTAATGTGTGTTTTGATTTAAATTATGCTTTAACAATAAA
>Ga0098042_1000277_pt1 | contig 19969 bp, 22 predicted proteins | sample 9_EtaG_FD_75066 | JGI IMG/M metagenome (GOLD analysis project Ga0098042, IMG submission 75066) | Marine viral communities from the Subarctic Pacific Ocean - 9_ETSP_OMZ_AT15188 metaG | ecosystem: Environmental > Aquatic > Marine > Oceanic | place: Pacific Ocean | collected 2015-01-10
AAAAGTCAAGGGCAAAAGTATCTTTTTTTTTCTTTTTTTATTTTAATTTTTTTCAATTTTTTTCTTGACAACTTTTTTTTAATATTTTACTTGACAGGTCTTGTTACGCAGTATATGTAAGAACCTTCGTAAGTCGTTGATACTCAACGAGTTACGCAGCGCGGGCAGGGTATTCTGCGTAAGTCCTTGATAGTCAGCGAGTTACAGCGATTCTATAATGCTCGCTAACCACCCTCAGCGAACTATAGAATTTTGCATAATTGCCTTTTACCACCTTTTTGCAATTATAGTAATTATAACAAAACACCCTACCCAGTTTCTAAAAAAAAAAATTAGATAATATAGCATAATTTAGGGGGGGGAGTACGATATCAAAAAGTAAACGGCCATACCCCCACCCCATTTCTCGGCGCGTGGTTGGGGCCAAAGGTTTTACTATCTTTTGTTTAAAAAAAATATAGCCAGTGTAATATAAACAAATGAGTTTATCATATTCTAATCTGCCTGTATATGTGGGAGGCGCAAATTCAAGCACTATTGGCGAAGCAACCAGATATGTACCTGCCATAGATGCTAATGTTTCTTTTAGTTCAAGTGCTGGCGCTAAGAGAAATCTGGGGCAAAGTGTTGATTCCACTGATCAGTTTAAATTCCAGGGTCCAAGGACTGCCAATATATCATTTAAATTTATATTAGACACTACTTTTGGGACATCACATAATCAATTTTTGAATGATGCAAACCAATCTGCCTTCTTTCCTGTTGAAATTGGTAATAATCTTTATAAAAATACTTATTTAAGTAATTATTCTGTTTCTATTAGTCCGTTTCAACCTGTTACAGTTGCCGCTAATTTTGTATCAATGAATCCTCCCAGTGGTGATGCTATAAAGCAAGATACAGCTCCTTATGGTGGGGATGATATTCCTTTTAATTCTGATGGAGTGATATATGGATATACCTGTAGCGTGGGAAATATGGATGATGTGGTTGGCAATGTTCAATCTCAAATAAATTATACAAAAGAATACACCCGCACCCCAGTTTATACTTTAGGTAGTACAAATGCTGAAACTATGCTTTTAGACTCAGTTGAGTCATCAATGAACATTACATCTACTGGGTTAGAGAATTCTATTGATTATAGTGGTGATAAGCTTGCTAGTAATGTTTCTGTTGGTTTACAAGATATTGATGGCACTGCTTATCCATTTATAGGAACTTTAACAATGGCCGCTGGTGCTAGAGTACTTACAACTAATTATAGTGTAAACGGAGGTGACACTGTAGTCACAACAGCAGAAATAAAACAAATAGATTTATAATGGACTGGGAACTAGATTTTAGCGAAGAAATAAAAGCAAAGAAAAGAATACCCGAAAAGAAAAAAGACGGGACAAAACGGCCAAAGTCGAAGCATTCTGATTTGTATACTGATGAAGACCCAAAAGGTACAATAAAGGGTCTTGGGTTTAAAGATGCTGAGACTGCTAGTAAGAGTGTGGCGATTATTGAGAAAGCTAAGCGTCCACATAAACATAAAGTACAAGCCACTATGGCTATGGAGCAAAGATCCAGGTTTGCAGCTAAAAATGCAAAAGATCCAAAGAAAAAGAAAAAACTCCTTGCCGCGAATAAAATATATAAATCTTATCTAGAAAAATTAAAAAAAAGGACAAAAGAAAGAAACAAGTAGGTGTAAATATAATAAATGCCCCGAAAGAAAGTTTCACCTTCTAAGCAGTCCACTTTTGAGTTGAGTTCAGCCTTCCACTCAATAAATTTTAAGCAACGTGAATTTAACTTCACCGTCAAGCAGCAAAAACTTTTAGAGTCTATACTCCAAGAAAACACAAAGATTATATTTGTTGCAGGTCCAGCAGGTTCCAGTAAGACTTATATGTCTGTATATGGTTGCTTGCAGTTGATGGCAAAAGATTTTCAAAAAGATCTACTTTACATAAGAAGTATAGCCGAAAGTGCCGATAAAGGTTTAGGTAGCCTCCCAGGAGATATATCAGATAAATTTGATCCATTTCTCATGCCATTGTACGATAAGCTCGACGAAATGGTACATGAAGGCGATACAGCCTACATGAAACAGATAGGTCGTATCTCTGCTGTACCTATAAACTTTTTAAGAGGAGCAAACTGGAACAATAGACTGATAGTAGCAGATGAGGCGCAAAACTTTACCTTTAAGGAGCTTACTACATTAATCACTAGGGTTGGAGAAAACACAAAACTAATTATCTGCGGCGACTTCATGCAAAGCGATATTAATGGTAGAAGCGGGTTTAGAGAGATGTTTGATTTATTTAATTGTGAAGAGTCACAAGAGCATGGCATAACTTCATTCAAGTTTACCAACAGAGACATAGTTAGAAGTAAAATATTAAAATATATTGTTTCTAAAATAGAAAATCATAAATCTGTGTAGATTATATATAACAAGGCGAACGTCTAAGCGACAGCGGCCTACAGCTTTTTAATTATAAGAGACAACGATCTTGTTAATTTAGTGTAATAAAATAGAAAAAAAGAATTTTTATTATATAAATATATAAGCTATGAGCCATCTATTCTGTCAAAATTGCGGTGCTAAGATAGAGTACGCACACGCCAAGCCAAACTTTTGTGCTGGTTGTGGTCAACAATTAAATACTAGCATTGCAAGCGTAACAACATCTCCACAGAAAAATACAATAGTAGAATCTGTGGATTTTGGCGAAGAAGAAACTTCTTCAGAGTCTGTCCCAAATATAGGTAAAATAGAAGTTGAGTACTCAGCCGAGGCCAACAATACTTTTACTCTAGGTTCATTAGCAGGAGAAAAAGCTCCTCCGAACTTTTCTAAAGCAAGGAGAAGTAAATCTGTTAATGAATTCTTAGATGAAAAAGGAAGGGGATAAGAGGACTTATGAAGATTGTTCTGATATCATAGATCAAGCCATAAAAAAACAAAAATATAAATGGCGTTTAAACGCTGTTAGATGGTTTGACTTTGATGATGTAGAACAGATCATAAAAAGCCACATTGCAAAGAAGTGGCATATGTGGGATCAAAGTAGGCCACTTGAACCATGGATAGGCAGGATTATTTCTAATCAAATCCGTAACTTATTAAGAAACCACTACGGCAACTATACAAACCCTTGTCCATCATACCATTTAGATGATCATGACCAAGAAAGCTGTCCAATTTGTTCAAAGTGGAAAAAATCCAAAAAGATAGGCTTAGAAATAAAACTTCCTCTATCTCTTGAGGATTTCAGTAAAGAAATACACAGCAAACAGGATGATGATTTTGATTTTCAAAGATCTTTAGAGCTTCTTGATAATAAGATGAAGGCAAGGCTCTCATCAATTCATTATGTAGCTTATAGAATGCTATATTTTGAAAAAAAGACAGAGGAAGATGTTGCTAAGTATATGGGATATAAAATATCACCCCAAAAAAACAAGTTAGGGTATAGACAGGTTAAAAACTTAAAAAAGAAGTTCTTACAGGTAGCCATGGAAATACTAAGAGAGAGCGATATTATAAATGATGGACCTTAGCGAAGAGCAGAAGCAGTTTTTAAAAGAGAATGCGGCAAAAATAACAAGCCTCATAGATTTGACTCGTCAGTGCTTTGAAGATGAAAAATTAGATGGAAGATCTAAGGAGGGCAGGGCTGTACGTAAATTTTTAGTAGAAAACTCAATAAATTTCAAAACCACTGCAACTTCCAGGACTGAGGACATACAATTAACACAACAACAAAAAGATTTTATTTTAGAGCAAGCAGAAAGCGGTTTGTCGTCTTTAGAGATAGCTAAAATAATTTTTCCTGAAAGAAATGTAAAATCTCTTAGCAATGAGCAAAGAACTGTTTTGGCTTTCATAAGAGACGTAAATCCCGACATAATTCCTTCTCAAGACGGCGCTGCTTTAAATTCATACATTTCACCTAAGTCTTTGAGTCGAATCATCAAAAAAATCAATGATGCTACTGGTTTAGATTTGGACGATGCAAAGTTAAATAGGCAAAAGCAAGTTTGCGCCGAAAAATTAGGAATCAATCTTAACAACTCAAGATTTTTAAAAATTATTAATAATTATTTAAATCAAGAAGATAGAGTTCTTTTTGAGCATGAATTTATAAGATTAACCTGGGATAAACCAGACTTAACTGCGGATGAGATTAATTTGTATCTTAACGCTTGCAAGGAGGTGATTAACTTAGAAGTGATAAGTTCTCACTTAAACAAACTTAATGACATGTTTGATATTGCTGATGACCAAACAGAAATGAGTGTCAGGCTTGCAGAAATTATAAAGGCTAAGTCTGGAGAGTACCATCAGTGTGAAACCCGTATTGAGAACCTTACTAAAAAACTGCAAGGTGATAGGGCGGAACGAATGAAAAAGAATCAAAAAGAGAATGCATCCTTTTTGTCTATAGTTCAATCATTTCAAGAGGAAGAAGAAAGAAAGACAATGGTTCGCATCGCAGAGATGCAAAAACAATCAATCAAGAAAGAAGCCGAACGTTTAGAGGGGATGGCTGAATGGAAAGCTAGAGTACTAGGTATATCACAAGAAGATGTCGTTTGAATGTAAAGAGTGCGGTCAAGATTTTACTTTCTTAAGAAGTCTACATGCACATGTAAAAAAGCACGACATGGTGCTAGGAGACTACTATGTCAAGAATTACGCTAGGAAAGACAAACTTACTGGGGAGCTTATCCCTTTTAAAAATTATAAGCAATACTTCAGGACATATTTCCTTAACAATGAAAATATGGTCGAGTGGTGCGACACTGCTAATAAAGCGGAAGTAAAAAAATTCATTATAGATATTTTAAGAGATAGAAAAGAACAAAAGGAGCTGATAGCAGCTCCGCCCGATGTTTATCTAAAGACCGCAGGTCTCCCAGACGTAGACACTTGCAAAAGACTTTTCGGTAGCTATAGCCAAGCCTGTGAAGCGGCTGGTTTAAAACCGATGCTGTCACGGCAGCTACCAACTGAATTTTATAATGATTTTACAGCAACTCGCATACTTATAGACACAAGGGAACAGCAACCGTTAAATTTCAAAAATAGTAGAGTTTTGAAATTAGACGTTGGGGATTACGGTGTTATGGGAGACGATTATTCATATACATTTGTAGATCGTAAGTCCTACCAGGATTTTTGCTCTACCGTTACAAACGGCTACAATAGATTCGTCAAGGAACTAGAAAGATGTAAAAGTTTGGGCTGCTTCTTGTTTATAGTGATTGAGACTGCCTTCGATAAAATGGAGGATGAGAATAAAAAAGGATTTAAAAAATTTAAATTGGACTATGTGTTCCATCAAATGAGAGAGATACAAGCCGAGTATTCGGGTTGTTGTCAATTTGTGTTTAGTGGATCTAGAAAAGACAGTGAGTTTATAATACCTAAACTGTTAGTGCTAGGATCAAATCTTTGGTCAGTAGATGTTCAATATTTTTGGAATAAACATATTATAAAAGATGGCTTGGGAAACAGGAGTACAAAAGTTAAGAAGAGAGTACAAAGATATAAACCAACAGCTGGTAGAAAAAGAGGGGTTTTTGGATGAGAATGAGGCAAAGATTTTGCTTTATAAATTTCTAAGAGAAAATCCGTCTTTTGCCACAGAGTTATTCACTGGAGTAAAACTCTTCCCCTTCCAGCATATGGCTATAAAAGCCATGATGGAGTCTGATTACTTTTTGGGCATATGGAGCCGTGGAATGTCTAAAAGCTTCTCTACGGCCATTTTCGCGCTCTTAGACGCTATTTTAAATCAAGGGGTGCAGATAGGTATTTTATCTAAATCATTTAGACAGTCTAAAATGATATTTAAGAAGATAGAAGATATTGCTAAAAGCCCAAAGGCTACATTCTTTTCTCAATGCATAACAAGAACATCTAAAATGAATGATGAATGGGTTATGGAGATAGGCAGAAGTAGTATAAGGGCGCTGCCTCTTGGAGATGGGGAAAAGCTTAGAGGTTTCCGTTTTCAGAGAATGATTATCGATGAGCTTTTGTTAATGCCTGAAAAAATATTTAATGAGGTGATTATGCCATTCCTATCTGTTGTTGATAACCCAACAGAGCGACAAGAAGTTTATGATTTAGAAACAGAGATGATTAAACAAGGCAAGATGACTGAGGATGAAAGGAAAGTCTGGCCTAATAACAAAATTATAGGACTGTCTTCTGCTTCTTACAAATTTGAGTACTTATATAAGCTTTATCAGCAATATGAGAATTTGATTTTAAATAAGAACACACAAGACGGGGCGCACAGAACAATTATGCACTTTAGCTATGATTGCGCTCCAGAGCAACTGTATGATCAAAATCTTATAAATCAATCGAGGGCTACGATGAGCGACTCTCAGTTTGATCGAGAGTTTGGCGCTGTATTTACAGATGATAGCTCTGGATACTTTAAAGTCAGCAAAATGGCGGAATGCACAATACCTGATGGAGAAGGTCAATCTGTCGAGGTGGTAGGTAATCATAATGATGAATATATTTTAGCTTTTGACCCATCTTGGTCTGAAAGTGAAAGCTCTGACGATTTCGCTATATTATTGCTTAAATTAAACAAAGACTTGAAGAAGGGTACTGTTGTCCACAGCTATGCTATGTCTGGGGCTAACCTGAAGACACACATAAGGTACATGGCTTATCTTATGACTCATTTCAATATTGTGGCAGTCGTAGGCGACTACAATGGTGGAGTTCAGTTTATGAACTCATGTAATGAAAGTACTATATTTAAAAATCTTAATTTAAAATTGGAGACTATAGAGGCTGATCTCGACAAAGTTGCAGATTATGAAAAGAATTTAAGAAAGGTTAAAAATCAATACAATAAAAGTTCAAGAAGATATGTGTTTTTAAGAAAACCAAGCTCTCAGTGGATCAGGGCGGCAAATGAATCTTTACAATCAGCTTTTGACCATAAGAAAATATTTTTTGCTGGGGCAGCTATGAATGATGATTACAACATTCAAAGAAAGTCTAGAGTTCCTATAAAAAATTTAAAATTCATAAGAAATGACCCAAATACTAGTGGGGCAGCTGGAGCAAGAATGATTGACTTAGTTGAGCATCAAAAAGACATGATGGATTTAATAAAAGTACAATGTGCTTTAATTCAGGTAACAACTTCTGTTCAGGGAACTCAAAGTTTTGATTTGCCACCAAATCTAAGAAAACAAAAAGGAGCTGATAAAGCCAGAAAAGACTCATACTCTGCTTTGGTCCTTGCTAACTGGATGATGAATGTTTTTTATGACATGGAAGCATTCCAGGGAAATTATGGTCAACAAACTTTTACACCAATGTTTATTTCTTAACTTTTAAAAGTTGAAAGTTAACTTTGGAGTGTAATATCAATTACTGACATGGCTAAGAGAAAATATACAAAACGTTCTAACTATTGGGATAAATTCAATCAAAAAACCGAGACTTATGTGCCTATTGGTAAAAATGGAGAAATTCAGCCTGATTTGCTGGGAGATCCTTTTTATACATCTGATGCATCATTCAAAGAGATTTCTAAAGCTAGAAGGCAGTCTACTAGCACTAGTGGTTTCACAGGTACTAGAAAAAATAGATCTGCTTTTGTAAATTTAAAAAATAGATTTTCAAGTATTGATGTAGGGCTTTTGCCATATGACTATGCTGCTGATGGCGTAGATGTAAGAGATACTATAGAGCTATGCCAGAAAGCTTACGCTAATGTGGCCGTGTTCAGAAACGCAATAGATATAATGTCTGAGTTTACAAATACAGACATATATTTAGAAGGCGGTACAAAAAAGAGCAGAAAGTTTTTCTACGAGTGGTTTAAAAGGATAAATGTATTATCAATCAAAGATCAGTATTTCAGAGAGTATTACAGAAGCGGAAATGTATTTTTATATAGAGTTGATGGTAAGTTCAAAGCTGATGACTATGCAAGGCTTATGAATCAAGTGGGGTCTATAAACCCTTCACAAAACAAAATTCCAATCAGATATATACTGCTTAATCCATATGATATTGTAGCAAAGAGAGCCACCACCTTTTCTGTAGGTGCTTACGAAAAAGTTTTATCTGAGTATGAGTTAGCTAGATTACAAAATCCTCAGACAGAGGAAGATGTAGAGCTTTTTAATAGTTTAGATCCTGACACCCAAAAAGCTATTCAAGATGGTGGTTATAGCTCAAAAGGGCTTAAAGTGCAACTAGACGCTCAAAGGTTATCTTTCTCTTTCTATAAGAAACAAGATTATGAACCATTTGCTGTACCTTTTGGATTTCCAGTGCTTGAGGACATAAATGCGAAAATGGAGCTGAAAAAAATGGATCAAGCAATCACAAGAACAGTTGAGAACGTAATACTTCTCATCACGATGGGTGCAGATCCTGACAAGGGAGGAATCAATGCCAATAACCTTGCGGCTATGCAAAACCTATTCAAAAACGAAAGTGTTGGTAGAGTTTTAGTATCTGATTATACAACAAAAGCTGAGTTTGTAATTCCTGAACTAAATAGAGTTTTAGGGCCAGATAAATATAAAATACTAAACGAAGATATTAAACAGGGGCTACAAAATATAGTAGTTGGAGAGGAGAAGTTTAGTTCAACACAAGTTAAAGCTCAAATATTTATTGATAGGCTAAAAGAAGCTAGAAGTGGATTTCTTAATGATTTTTTACAGCGAGAAATAAAAAGAGTCTCAAGAGAGTTGGGTCTCAGATCTTATCCAGAGGTAAAAATGAAAGATATTGATATGAGAGATGAAGCCCAGCTAATGAGGGTTTCAACTCGCTTGATGGAGCTTGGCATACTAACTCCACAGCAGGGAATGGAAATGTTCCACAATGGAAGATTCCCAGAGGCAGATAAAATAGCCCCAGCTCAAAAAGATTTTGTTGATGAGAGGAAAGAAGGGTATTACAACCCTCTAGTTGGTGGAGTGCCAATGGTTGAAGCCGATATAGGAGGAGGTCCAAAGACACCAAAACAAAGTGGAAGACCAGAGGGAACCACTGGTGTTCCAATCGTAAATGCCCAATATTCCAGAAATAATATTCAAAAAACTATTTATGAAATAGATGAATTTATAAATTCAGCAAAAGCTACAATGATAGAAAATGTAAAGTCTGAGAAGCTTTCTGAAACCCAGGAGCAGATGGTTGCTGATCTTTGTGAATCTATAGTTTGTTCTGAAAGTAAAGAATCTTGGGCAGAAACTATGGAATCATGTGTAAAAGATTTTAAAGAAATACAAAATTTACAAACCTTAACTGAAGTTTTGTCGATTTCTAGCGAACACAACCTTGAATTATACCCAGCAGCAATTCTTCATCATAGTAAAGAAAATTCTTAATGGATTATAAATACAAAACAACTTTTGACTGCCCAATATCTATCTGTAAAATTAGTGAGGCATCTCTGATCTCTGAGGCATCTTTAAGCAATTTAGCGCCCCTAGTACCTAAAGATATAGACTACAAAAGCAATGTTGATTTGCTCGGAGTGGCATTTAATGCTGCTGTTGTAAATAAATTTAATAGGAATGGTGACGGTATGGATACCGAAACAGCCATAGCCTACACACCAAATTTCGTTCATAAACCAACTAATATCGAACACGATAAAGGGAAGGTTGTAGGACATATAGTTGATGCTGGATTCAGCTCATTTGATACAAGTGAAGTATTAAGCTCAGAGGAAGTAAAAAACAAAAATACCCCATTCAATATTGCTCTTGGGGCTGTAATTTATAAATCTGTTAATAAAAATTTTACCAATTTAGTAGAAAGCTCATTAGATCCAGAGAGCAACTCATACAAAAAAGTTTCAGCCAGTTGGGAAATCGGTTTTAGCGATTACGTTTTGGCAGTAGGAAGTGATGAATTAAAAGACGCAAAAATTATTTCAGATCCTGAAAAAATACAGGAAATGAAGGGTTTTTTAAGAAGTTATGGAGGTACTGGCAAAACGGACAAAGGTGAAAACATATACCGTTTAATCAAGGGTAATATATATCCTTTAGGTATTGCTTATACTCTAAACCCAGCCGCTGATGTTAAAGGTCTTTACTCAGAAAAACCTGAAGTAGAGAAAGTTTTTATAAACGATAAACGTGATAATATTTCACAAAAAGATAATTTAAATGTAAACACCACAAAGGATATAAACGCCATGGAAATTGAAAAAACTATTTCAGAACTAAAGGAGCTTCTCAATGAAAAGAAATTTTCTAAGGAAGCTGCCGCTTCAATGACGGAAACCTTCTCTCAAGCTATTAAACAGCGAGATGAGCAATATCGTGCTGATCTTGAGGCGGCGAAGTCGGAAAAAGCAGTAATCGCTAAAGAATATGAGGATCTGAAAGCTTCTGTAGCTGATCTCGAAGAAAAACTTGGTGATGCCAATGAGCGCATCTCTATTTTTGAAAACGAGAAGAAAGCTGAAGAAGCAGTCGCTCGCTTTAACGAAAGAATGGATTCTCTTGATCAAACATATGATCTTGATGATCAGGACCGCGAATTTCTCGCAAAAGAACTTAAGTCTATTGACGAGGAAGAGCAGTTCTCTTCTTTCGCTAGTAAACTAGAAGTTCTTTGGAAACATAAGAATAAAGAAGCGCAAGCTGCGTTTAACGAGGAAATACAGTCTCGTATCGATGATGAAGTCTCTAAGAGAGTTTCAAATGCATCTACTGAAGAAGTAGAGGTTGAGAAGGCTCTTGACGAAGCTGAAGAAGTTGATGCTGGTCTTCCAAACGTTAACGAAGCTGTTGCATCAAACGAAGAGTCATTTGCTGACAAATTCAGAGATGCTTTCAAGCGCGAAAACATTGAAATTTCATAACTAACTAACAAACAATATTAACATATCATGTCTATTAGAATTTTACCATTCAGACAATACTCTGATCATGATGTCGTGAACTTATATGCGTTGGATAACAACTCAGTTCTCGATGCCACAACGGACGTAGGCTCTGGCGATGCTGGAGTATTCGTTACGATTACAGATGGTAACTTCAACAATGATCCTGTAACCTACCAAACAAACAGTTATCTTGGTGACTCAAGCTTTCCGTTTCTTGGTACTACAGAGATGTACCCTGAAGTTAATCTTAAGGTCAACGCAGCTACCTCTGGACAAAAGCCTCTAGGAATTACGCTTTTACAGACAGCTAAAAACGACGAAAACGGAGAAAAACTTCTCTATAACCCAACTAAGCAAACTGAACTCCAAGCAGCTCTCCCAGGCCAGGCAGTACCGATTGCTACTAGAGGTATCTTTACGTTATCTTCTAGTGGTTTTGACGGAAGCGCCACTGATTACACTGTAGGAGCGCCTGTTCAAATGTCTTATACAAACGCAGGTAAAATTACTGGCGCTGTATCAAATCATGGACACTGGACTTCAGGACACTTCGGAAAAGTTCTTGGAACTGGTTCTAGAACCAACCAAGGCCCAACGAGTGATCAGTTCTTAGGTGATTACATTGTCTTAGAAATTCATTAATCTTAATTTATAGAAAGGAACAATTTCACCATGAAAATTACTTTAAAACGCACCCCAGAGCAAGTCGAGCTTGTAAAAGCTATGGCTTCTCGCAACAAAGCCGTTGCATATGAGGCGCAGGTCGCACTAGCCGAGTTTATCGGACCAGTTTTGGCAGAGGTTCTTAACCAAGCCCCAACTGTAAGCAACCTGTTCCAGTCACTTCAGTTTAATGCTGATGATAACCCAAGCATTCCTTTGGACCTATACTACAACATTTCCGATGAGGACTATGTTCAGGTATACAGCCAGAGCCATGCTGGAGGTCTCCCAACTAACCAAGTTCTTCCAACTGCATCTGAGTTGAAGCTTGCTACTTATAGCCTTGATAGTGCTGTAAGTTTTGATCGTCGTTATGCTGCTAAGAGCCGCATGGACGTTGTAAGCAAGACTTTCACTCGTGTTGCTCAGGAAATCTTGATTAAGCAGGAAACTACTTCAGCTACTTTGCTTATGACTGCTGTAGCAGCAGCTACAACTAATTCAAAACAACACGTTCAGACCAACAACGTTGCTGGTAAGTTTACACTGTCTGACATGAATGATCTTCTTACTCTTGCTAAGAGAATCAACACTTCATGGATCGGTGGAACACCAACAACTCGTACTAAAGGTTTGACTGATCTTATTTGTTCACCAGAAATCGTACAAGACATCCGTTCAATGGCTTATAACGCTATTAACTCTCAGGATGCAGATGGTACTGCGCCAGCTGGCACAGACGGTCTTGCAGCTCCTGACGAGCTTCGTATGGAGATGTTCCGTAACGCAGGTCTTCCTGAGTTTTACGGTCTTGGAATTATGGAGATCAATGAGCTTGGAACAAGTCAGAAGTTTAACAATCTGTTTGCTACTGCCGCTGGTACTACTAGCTACTTCAATCAAGACGGATCATCAGGAGAGATTGCTACTTTCAATTCATCTACAGACGATTTCGTCCTTGGTGTTGATCGTACAAAAGACTCCTTAATCCGTGCAGTTGCTGTTGACGCTGAGAGTGGCAGTGAGTTTAACCTCATTGCTGATGACCAGTACAGCATCCGCCAAAACAAGATCGGATACTTCGGTTCTATCGACGAAGGTCGTGTAGTTCTCGATAACCGAGTTCTTGTTGGAAAAATTGTTGGAGCATTCGGTTAATCTTAATCTCTAATAAGAATCCACTTTAAGAAGGTCGCCTCGAAAGGGGCGGCCTTTTTTTTATGTAATTTATTATTTAAGTGTATATAATAAATATATGAGCGAAGAAGAAAAACCATATGACGAGGTTACTACAGGACAAGAGAAGCCTGTAAAAAAAGGTATTGTTGAAGAAATTCAAGAAATGAAAGAAAGAGGCGAGATAAATACCGCAGCTTATAAAGAAAAAATTAGAGAGCTTGAAGTTATTCTTGGAGTCAAAGAGCTAAGCCCTTTTGGAACAAATGAATTGGATATTTTTGAAGATCAACTTAAGACAATGAATTTAACTGATATGATGAGGATGGCCTCAAAAGCAGGATTAAATCCTCACTTAGATAGACCAAGATTAAAAACAGCTTTATTAAAAGAGTTTAAAGGTTATACAAGAAACAATCGTCGTAACATAATTCCAAACCCTGTTAAGCAGCCTGAGCTAGATCCTAATAATCCAGATCACGCAGTTACTATTAAAATGCTGCAAGATCTAGGTATTTAGTGTAATACCTTACATGAGCGCATTAGAAGATTTAGCTTCAGGTATAGTAGAAACAGAGTTTGATAGTGACACTGGTATAGCCACAGTTTCCGCAGTTAGTGGGTGGCTATTCGAAAATTTAGGTAGGCTTAATACTCATCTTTACACAGACTTCAATGGATACAATGCCACTGGTACTTATGGAGTTATTGATAATGAGGCTCAAAATGTTCTAAAAGAGCTATATTTATATAATTACTATACCAAAGAATCAAGGAATGCACTAAGGGGTATAGTTAGCTCCAGTGTAAGCGGAGATAATATTTTAGCTTTAAAGGACGGAGAAAGCTCTGTAACGTTCGTTAATCGCAATGAGGTCTCTAAGGTCTATAGAGGACTTGCAAAGGATTCTATGGATAACGTCGTGCGCTTATCAGCGCAATATAACATCTACCAAGCTGAGCCTAGACAATTAGGAGGCGTTGATGGTAGCGGATTATCTAATTACGAATAGTAATTATCTAAGATTCCAGTAAGGATCTGTTCCCTCTTTATACTTACTAGCAGGAGGGTATTTAGAAGTGGGCTGTTTTTTAGCTACTTTTTTTGTAGCTGCTTTCTTAGTTGCGGTTTTCTTTTTTGCGCTCATTTTAGTATAAAAAATAACCCCTCTCCTTTCGGAGAGGGGGTTTAATTAGTTAGCGAATATTATGAGAATATTCCAGATGCACTAGCTCCACTAGCGAACAATCCAGCGGTTGAATCTGCTGGGCCACCCACTTGAGCGGATAAAGTTAAATCTACTGTTTGGTTTGATCCAATTGCAGAAGAGAAACTTTCTGAGTCAACCTGCGCTCCTTTAAGAGTCCAGATCATTGCGTTTTTACTGTTCTCATCTTTAAGAGTAACGGTTGCAGTTTGAACTCCTGCCTGTAACTTATTAGCAAGGTTCATGGCAGTAGTTTCATTAACAATGGCACTTATTGACATTGAAACATTAACTGGGAAGTCAACTTCACGAGCAAATGGGAATCTGCTACCAAGTCTATCTAATGGGCTTCTTGAAAGAGGAAGGCTTAATGAGACACTTTGTACGTGCGCTCCATCAGTTCCTGTTAAATCTGCTACAGTGTCTCCATCAAAGTTTTCCAAACTTACTGTTATATCTCCTGGCCTTAAAGCTGTAATTGGGCTAGAAGTTCCTGAAGTTGGAGTTGGTAAAGTAACATTGTATCCAAGAGGTGTTCCAGAATCTTGCACAATTGCTGGGCTTCCTATTGAAGTTGCATTAGTCACAGAACGAACGTTAGCTCCTTCCATTGACAAGGATACAGTAGGAAGAGATCCGACTGACATGTCTACTGAGTAATCGCTAACATATGCGTTACCAATTCCTATAACTGTATCAGTAGCGGTTAATGCTCCATCACTGTTTATATCTGTTCCCTCTACTGCGGTTGCTATGAAGATGTTTTTTCCAGAGCTTCCGATCATATGTCCTGATGCAAAGTTCGCTTGAACTGTTGCAGAACTACCTGTGTTCTGGACATAAAAACCTAATGCTCTTTCATTAAATCCATCTGTTAAATAATACGAAAAATCTACAGACACAGTAGGAGGATCAAGGACCAAGGAATCTATTCTTGCTAGATTTCCGAATTGGTTGACATCCTGTCTGTTGATTGTGTAGCTAAAGTTTGCACTTTGCACCCTTTCGACTTGCTCGTGTTTTGCTGCTGCCGCTGAGGACGCATTCTCACTTACAAAGAGGGCTTCTGATTGGTAAATAACTCTGTTTCTGGCCATAATAAAAGATTCTTTCTGTTGTTTACAGTTTTATTGTTAAAATGTGAAATTATGCGAACCTCATTCTCATTTGCTTTATGTCAAAATCGATAAATCCTACATACATTTCATGTGCTAGAGACTTCCTATCTCTATCTGTTAATTTTGAAGTTGTTACGCTATCAACGTAAAATTTCCTATCATCCGTGTACCCAGCTTCTGTTCCTGTATAGGAATAGCTGCCGTCTTTTAGATCTCCCAACTCTGTTGTTGGGTAACCTGTCATTGGTATGCTGGTTATACATTCATTTACAGAGTCCATAAATATAGATAAAACTCCATCTAATTGATATGTATCCTCAGCTAAAATTACTGCTTTTACTGATACTGAAGTGTTTTGTAGTCCACCAAAGGCAAAAGGCTCGTTTGTTGAGTTTGCTGTTGATATAAAAACAGCTGGCACTACATCATCGTATGGAGCTATTGCGCCATATGAGGCTGATGGTAACCTAGAATTTACTGTATATTTATTTTCTATGATTAGGTCATCTTCAGTATCATTAGTTATATATACATTAAAATCTTTTACAGCAAACTCTCCAGTTACTGTTAAATCTTCGTCACTTCCTGAGACTAGCGCTCTGCCGTTTTCGAAATCTAAAACAACTCCATCATCTCTTCCTGAAAAGTTACCTCCTATAAAAAGTCCTGTAGGAATAGTTGCTCCTGTAACAGATGAATCAGTGACCCATGTTTTATAAGGGCTTCCATAAGCTTTATATGCAGAGTCTAATCTGTTATCCTCATAATATAAAAACTCTCCTGTTTTATTAGAAAAAGCCTCACCTTTCGTTAGTAAGAAATTATCAAACCACATAAAAAATGAGGTTGTGACTCTATGTTGGAATTGTTCTTTCATTTACTTTTTATATTCGAGACATTCAAACTCTTTCTTATATTTCTGTAAAAACGCCGTGATATAAGGGGTTGGCTTAAAAGCCCCTCCCCTTACCTTTACACGACTTTGTATAGCTCTACCCGATCTACCTCTATTATTTTTCCTTAGTAAAAAACCTAATCCTGATATGCCGCTTTCTATACCTCTCGCCCAACTTCTTCCTAAAGCCCATGGCATTGGTGTCATTACAAATATTTGCTCAGGTGTTGGTAGGTTGATTGAATATTCAGCGCCAAGTTTATTTCCCTTTTTTAGCTCTTTTCGGAACTGTATATTGGTATTTTCTAAAGCCCTTATTATCGCGTCTACTGGCTTTTCTCCAGCATCAAAACCTATAAAAGAGAAAAGATTTGTAACTCCTCTTAGAGTGCCACTAATGTTTGACGCTTGTGGCCCAGCCATTAGTTCTTGAGTTATCGGCAACTGCAAGAACTCTTTCATCATTTGATTTTTAGTTCTTTTAAAAGCTTTCCTGACTTCTCTATTAAGATCTTTTTTTGCTACTTTAGGGACTTGTCTTTTTAAAGCCTCCCTAACCTGTAATGAAAGTTTCGCCATTATTCATCTATAGGAGTTAAAAGAAAAGTAAAAAATCTGTTATTAGTTAATCCACGAGGAGATCCATCACTTTTAATCGCAAATTTTCTGCCATCAAATTCTACCCTTCTAGCTTCTCTAATATAATTGTAGCCATCTTCTTTAACTACTATTTTTACGCTACCATCTGGTAAAATAACCTTATTTTGAGTGCCTACTTGGCCTGTGCCAGCCTCATCAGCTAGGTACTCTTTTTCCATGTCTACGTAGTATATTCTAGCATCAAAAGTATCTGAAATCATAGTGTATTCAACAGATGTGTTAGAACCCGTATTAGTTCTTCTGTAAAGGGAATTCCAATTATCAGTAGAAGCTATTAAGGTTTTTTTAGCATTTTTATATACCGTGATAGTTTTAGCGAATGTCGTATGCAAAGTATCCGCTAAACTATTAATTTTATTTATTTGATCTTGTGATAAAAACCCTGCCATGTAGACTTTTACACTTTTATTTATATAATAAGATAGGATTAAGGAATGAACGCTAAAAAAAAGTTATCCCAGGAATCAAATAGTCAGATATCATCTTTGTTTAAAATGATGTTAATTATGGTTGAAGACATGAAAAAAGACCATGATTTTCACTATGATAAGCTATATGACAATATTCCAGAGGATTACCACGCAGTTATAAACACAGCAAATCATTTTACAGAAGAAAAAGCAGCTTGGATAAGAAAAAGAATTTTAGATTTAGGTAATGAATCAATTAGAAATTTTGATTCTGAACTAGATAATTACACAGTAAGTTTTATATTTAAATAGGAAAAAGGTATGAGCGAATTTAAAGAATTATATGCATTCACTTTGGATAAAGAAGAAGAAGTGGAGAAAGAAACCACCCGCACAGACAAAAAGACTGGTGAAAAGATAACTAAGACTAAAAAGGTAAAAGAAAAAAAACCTTACCAAATTAGGATTAAAAGACCATCTAGGAGAGAGCTTGAAGAAGCTGAGTTAGAGTATTCTATCGAAATGAGTAACTGTGTCAAGAAAGGTATCTTAACTAGAGCCATGCTTTACAAAAAATACAGTGATACAGGAGGAATGTACACTGAGGACGAAGCCAGTGATTACAGCAAGATTTATAAAGATATTTTAACTGCTCAGAATGAGTATGTGAGACTTGATACCGTTGATAAAAAAACAAAAGAACAAAAAGAGAGATTAGAAAAAATTAAATCTGATCTAGCTGATGCTAAAAGAAAGCTCGTTGAGTATGAATCTAATATGCATACTTTGTTTGATCACACTGCTGATACAAAAGCACAAAACAAATTGTTGCTTTGGTATTCTTTAATGCTTACTCATATTCAGGGAGAGGATGATAACGAGCCTTATCCTTATTTTAAAGGTGAAAACTTTGAAGAAAAGAAAGAGGATTACTTTATAAAAGAAGATGCTGGTGATTCTTTCTATTTTGAGCTAGTAAAAAAGGTTACAACTATTTTGGCTTTCTGGTTCTTTAACCAAGCTTCTAAGCCAGAAGAGTTTAATAAGCTCATAGACGATGTCGAAAAAGGTGAAATTTGAATGAAGAATTTTACATCTCCTTAGTAGGTGAAGCTTTTGATGGTTATACAGAGTGCGATATAGAAGGAAAGGCAGTTTTTCTTAAGCACGTAAGTATAAAAGATCAAAGGTATGTACATAAGTATTTTGAAAAGTACAAACAAATAGCTTTAGACAGGGGTCTAGAAACAGAAGAGGAAAGATTAAAGTATGTTCTCGAAGAAGAGATCTGGGAGCAGAAAGATGACGAGCAAATACACTCTCTTGAAAATCAAATAGAAAATTTAAAAAGAACCATTAAGGCTACATTTTTACCTTCTCAAAGAGAAAATCTTCAAGAAGATATAAATAAAAAAAGAAAAGAGCTAGAGTCTTTAAGAATAAAAAGGCAAGAGGTAGTTGGTAAAACAGCAGAAGACTACGCTACTTCTAGGAGTGGTGATGAGCTTCTTAGATGTTTACTTTATGATTCTGATAAATTAAAAAATAATTTTTATACAGACGAGCAGTTTGGTGATTTAGAGACTTGGGAAGTTATACAAATAAGTAAATTACAGGACAACGTAAATCAAAGATTTGCTGATTCGATAATTCAAGAGGCAGTGCTGCGACCGTTTTTTAGTATGTATCTTTCTTCTTGTGAGAATATATCTCAATTCTATGGTAAGGCAGTAATAGATTTAACAATACCCCAACTAAAAGTGGCTACTTATGGCAGAATGTTTTTTAATATATTTCAAAACGTCCCTGATATACCAGATAATATAAAAGAAGACCCACAAAAACTATTAGCTTTCTCTGATTCTCATTTTAACAAAGATAAAAATTCTGGAGGTTTGAGAGATGACGCTGATGCAAGCGCTGTATTTGGAGCGACCAAAGAAGATATGAAAAGTTTGGGAGGTCAACCAAATACGGTTTCTTTATCGGATGAAATCAAAAAAAACGGTGGAGAATTAAACATGGAACAAATGATGCGATTAGCTGGGCATGATGTGTAAATACTTGTGTAATTAAACATAAAGGTTTACGGAAATATGTCGCTAAAAATACCCGCAGAATTTACTGGATTAGAGAAAAGTGCTGAAATTGCCGCTAAAAAAGCTGGCAGAAATTTAAAGATAAATTTAGGCACAAGCGCTAGGAGCGTTGATGCATTGTCTCAACCTTTAGGTAGAATCACAGGCAAGGCCGATGAGTTCACAAAATCCATGGAGGCTGCAAACGCCCGTGTTTTGGCTTTCGGTGCGTCTGTTGGAGTTTTGACTGCTGTAACTCAAGCGTTCAAAGATATAGTTACAGTTACAATCCAAGTAGAAAAACAGATGGCTAGCATAAATGCTATCTTGGGTGCATCTTCTGGAGAACTAAGTAAATTTAAAAAAGAAATATTTGATGTAGCCAGAAATACTGAGCAGTCTTTTGATACTGTTTCGACCGCTGCGTTAGAATTAAGTCGTCAAGGTTTGAGTGCGACAGAAGTTGTTAAAAGGCTTAATGATGCTTTGATTTTAAGTAGGTTATCGGGACAAAGCTCCGCAGATGCGGTGGCTGGTTTGACATCTGCTATAAATGGTTTTAAGAAAGCTGGCATAACAAGCGCTCAAGTTGTGAACAAATTCTCTGAAGCTGCTAAAAGTGCAGCGGTATCAGAGAGGGATTTAGCTGAAGCTTTTAAGCGAGCTGGTGCTGTTGCTGGACAAGCGGGCGTTTCTTTTGATGAGCTTGTTGGTATTGTCAGTGCCGTTCAAGAGAAAACATCTAGAGGTGGTGCAGTTATAGGTAACTCATTCAAAACAATTTTTACAAGAATACAAAGTCTTGATAAGTTAAAAACTATGCAGGAGCTTGGGGTTCAAGTTACTGATACAAC